>Ga0272441_10000990_pt1 | contig 61380 bp, 60 predicted proteins | sample SSMProp6N_FD_193582 | JGI IMG/M metagenome (GOLD analysis project Ga0272441, IMG submission 193582) | Marine sediment archaeal communities from Little Sippewissett salt marsh, Falmouth, MA, United States - SSM-Prop-6N | ecosystem: Environmental > Aquatic > Marine > Wetlands > Sediment ... | reverse complement strand
CGGGGAAATCACTGAAAGGGGAATACTCTCTTCTTCCCCTTCCCTACCAAACAAAATAAAACTCCGAAAAAAAAGCCGGTGGCGTATTAATCCGCCACCGGCTTGTCTCACGTGCTTTTAACCGTTAAGGAGTCACTGTCCCGCGTCGCCCAAGCGACACGGGGCAATGGTTACCTGCTAGTCTTCCTCTATACCCGCGAGGTATTTCACGAGTTTCTTTCTGTCCTCGATATCGTACTGCGTCGTAATGGCAACCTGCTCCATCACCGGTGATCCCCCACCGTGATAGTTTCCCACATTGACGATACCGCCCGTGGCCGAGCAGAGCATATCACCGAGATAGCGCCAGAACTGCGCGGCACTCTTCGCCGAGACATTGGGGTTCCGCATGACGTATTTCTCGAGCAGATCCTTCGTCTCGGGGTTGACCCAGTCTTCCTCGTGGGGGAAGGTTGCCGTGATTCCGCCTGAGATGTCGCAGAGGATCTCCTGCTCGCGGTAGACGGCCTCGCCGGTCAGGCAGCGGCCGACATTGGCGTAGATCGAATTCGGGATGTAGCTCCCCGGTCCGTAGGGGATGAAACCCACACCGGGCATGTATAGCTCCGGTTTTCCCAGGTCAGAGGCGGTGTAACCAGCCGCGTACCCAAGCTCCGTGGTCAGAATCATCTCCGCATATTTCTCACGGACGTGACCCGCCTTCGCGATACCGTTGTATTCAGCCGCCAGGGCCGCCGTTCCCAGGAGCACATCGCCGATCGCCGGCTTGCATCCCGAATAGCTGTGGCGATGGAAGAGGGCAAAGAGAAGCGCCAGGGCGCCGCCGTGCTGGTATTCGCCGGCAAGGAAGACCCGGTCCCAGGGGACAAAGCAGTCGTCGAAGATCACGTAGGAGTCCGTCGCACCCGGCATAAAACCACGCGGGAAATGCTTCCGCGGCCGCAGGTTGTGGATCGTCACCACCTGCTTCATACCGTCCCAGTCACCGGGAAGAGCGAAGGCTACGGCGTAGTCCTCGTCCTTCGGACCCAGGGCGCGGGTCGGAACCACCAGCACCTCGTCTGCCACCGAGGCCTCGGAGATGTGCAGTTTGCATCCCGATACGATGATACCGTCGCTCCTTCGCTCCTTGATCCGCACGTATGCGTCGGGGTCCGGCTGCTCGTGGGGGCGCTTCATCCGGTCGCCCTTGACGTCCGTCTGGGCACAGCATCCGACCATGTCTTCCTGCTGAAATCGTATCAGCCACTTCTTGAAGTTCTCATGATACTCTGTTTCGCCGGGGTGCACCTTGTCCGCCTCGTAACTCACATTATAGATGGCGTTCGTGGCATCAATTCCCATACACCGCTGGATACAGCCCCCCACCTTCCGGCAGAGAAACCGGGTCATATCCTGTTTCTTGTGGAGATCTTCCGTATTCTGGTGAATGTGGTTAAAGCGGTTAATCGTCTCGCCGGTCAGGTGAGACTTCGCCAGCAGCAGGTCCGCGTTTTCAGGCTTCTGAGCCTCATCGTACGTCGTCCCAATGGTGTTGATACAGTCCATCTGCCGTTCGTCATCACGGGAGATCTTCTCGCCGTTGAAATAGATGTTCCGTTTCATCTTGCCCAGTGCTTCAATGTACTGTTCTTTCGTCCGTAACATACTTGCCTCCTTTTGCATTGCCCCTTTTCAGGGTTGTTTACGATGGTCACCTGAAAAAACCGACAGAGCTTACGCCCTGATGCTCTCTATCAGATGATCGATCATCTTGTCCGCGATACCCCTCTTGATTTCACCTTCGCGACCGAGGAGAACCATCATACTGATCAAAACACCGATCCCGTTGAAGAGCCACGCGATCGGATCGATCTCGATATCCTTCCGAACCGTTCCCTGCTCAAGTCCTTTCTTGATAAGCTCTTTGATGTTGTTTACATACACCTCATGATCATTCTTGATCCGTCCCCCGATCTCCTCGTCGTCTATCTCGGAGACAGCCTGGAAGTGCAGTTTAAGAAGATTCGGGTGTTCCTGTATCTGGTTATAGTACGTGATGAGGAGCCGGCGCAGCAACTTGAGGGCATCGGGTTCTTCTTCGAACCCTTTTCCGATGGTGGTCGCGGTTCGGTGGGAGACGTTCTCAAGGATACTGAGAAACATGACCTTCTTCGATTCAAAGTGCTTGTAGAGCATGGCCTCGGAGACACCCGCCTCGGCCGCGATGTCCGCCATCCGTGTCGCACGGTAGTTCGACTTTCCAAATGCGGTAATGGCGCTTCTCAGAACGAGTCTTTTCCGTTCCTTCGCGGTGAGACGTTTGCTGTTCGCTGCTTTCACAGTGACCACTCCTAAGTAAGTGCTCACTTACCAAGCCGGATATCTTTTGTCAACATTTATTTGGAGGCCCACGCACTTTTTCCCGCAACACATTCTCAACTCCCTCAGAGGCATACCGCTGTGACACCCTCCCTCACATTCGAAAGCATCCGCTACCACGCACGCCCCTGCCGAGCAAACGGTTTTATTGGTGTCCTCCTGATCACGGACCCGTGCCTCTCCTGAGAGGACACGCCGTTTTGGCATTGACACACAAAGACCCTTTCCCGTATACTTTTTTCCCCCTGAAAAACAATCATCTGCAGACAAGGACTCGATATGATACAGATCAATGAGAATTACCTGAAGCTCCAGTCATCCTATCTCTTCTCCGACATTGCAAAGAGGGTCAGCACCTTCGCCGCGTCGAATCCCGACCGGCAGATCATCAGGCTCGGGATCGGTGATGTGACGCGCGCGCTGCCCGGGGCATGTATAACCGCCCTCCACGAGGCCGTCGACGAGCTGGCCTTCGACAGCACCTTCCGCGGCTACGGACCTGAACAGGGGTATGCGTTCCTGCGCGAGGCCATCACCCGAGAAGACTTTCAGGCGGTTGGAGCCGATATCCATCCGGATGAGATCTTCGTCAGCGACGGCGCGAAGTGCGACACCGGAAATATCCTCGAGATCCTCTCCCCCGACCTGATCATCGCCGTCCCCGACCCGGTCTATCCCGTTTACGTCGACACTAATGTCATGGCGGGCAGGACGGGGGAATGGAACAACGGGCGATACGAGGGACTCGTCTACCTCGAAGCCACGGAGGCAAACGGGTACGTCCCGGCGATTCCTGATGAGCGGGTCGACTTGATATACCTCTGTTTCCCCAACAACCCCACGGGGGCCACGGCGACGAGACAGCAGCTCTCTGAGTGGGTCACGTACGCACGGGAAAACAAGGCCCTGATCCTGTACGACGCGGCGTATGTCGCCTTCATCCGCGACGACTCCCTCCCCCGGAGCATCTATGAGATCGAAGGGGCCCGGGACGTGGCGATCGAGTTCCGATCCTTCTCGAAGACCGCGGGCTTCACCGGAACCCGGTGCGCCTACACCGTCGTACCGAAGACGTGCGTCGCCTCTGACGCCGAGGGAAACGCCCGCGACCTCCACTCCCTGTGGAACCGCCGGCATACGACAAAATTCAACGGCGTCTCCTACCCCGTGCAGCGCGCGGCCGAGGCGGTCTACTCGGCCGAAGGGAAAGAGCAGGTGCGGCAGCTGACCGACTATTACCTGAGAAACGCCTCCCTGATCCTCGAAAAGATGACGGGGCTCGGATATACCTGTGCCGGAGGGAAGGATTCGCCCTATATCTGGGTCAACGCGCGGATGGACTCGTGGGCCTTTTTCGATCTCCTTCTCGAGAAGGCCGCCGTCGTCTGCACCCCCGGCAGCGGATTCGGCGCGTGCGGCAGGGGCTATATCCGCCTGAGCGCCTTCAACCAGTATGAACAGGTCGAGGTCGCAATGGACCGGATCGCGGAGGCGGTCAAAAAATAAACGATCTCCAGGAAAGGGGCGCTCTCTTCCGAGACGGAACCTGTCGACACCGGGATCGTGACATATTATCACTTGAAAAACAGAGAGGAATAAGAGAGGATATTATCCGTTAGAAATCCCGGAAACGCAATCCTGTGACCAGCAAGATCAGTGGGCCTCTTTCTCTTCTCCTTCTCAACGGCAGGTCCTTCGGAAATTTTCCTGCGCGATGTGCTATCCTCTCGATACCTGCTATGGAATGGATCATGTAATCAAATTGTAACAGAGCCGTCATATACCCGTAACAGGCATGGTGTATTGTTCCTTCCAATATCAAGAAAAATGGAGGAAAATAACTATGAAGAATATGACGAACAACATGATGAAGGTACTGGTGGCGTGCTGTGTGGCCCTCTGCCTCGTCGGCGGACATATCGCCTTTGCCGATGAATCCATCGTCATCAAGGGCTCCACGACGGTTCTCCCCGTCGCCCAGGTCACAGCCGAGGCGTACATGAAGGCTCACCCCGGCGTCAATATCTCGCTCTCAGGGGGCGGATCCGGGAACGGGATCAAGGCCCTGATCGACGGTTCGACCGATATCGCCACCTCGTCCCGTAACATCAAGCCCAAGGAGGCGCAACTCGCGCAGACAAAGAGCGTCTCCCCCGCACCGCACCGTATCGCCATCGACGCCATCGTCCCGATCGTCCACCCCGACAACCCGGTCACCGATCTGTCGATCGAGCAGTTGAGTCTGATCTACCAGGGAAAGATCAAAAACTGGAAGGAGGTCGGAGGGAAAGACCTGAAGATCGTCGTGGTGTCGCGGGACACCAGCTCCGGCACCTATGAGGTGTGGGAGGAAAAGATCCTCCACAAGGCGAAGGTAACCCCGCGGGCCCAACTCCAGGCATCGAACGGCGCGGTTATCCAGACCATATCGAGGAACCGGTACGCGATCGGGTACATCGGTCTCGGATACCTGAACGCGAGCGTTCGGGCCCTCACGGTAGGCGGCACCGAAGCGGCCGCCGCAACGGCTCTTTCGGGCGCATATCCCGTCGCTCGCCCCCTCCTCATGTTCACCAACGGCCAACCGACCGGGACCGTTGCCGACTTCATCACCTTCGTCGTGAGCAAGGAGGGACAGGGTCTTGTCAGGAAAGAAGGCTTTGTTCCTCTTTTCTAACAGACCGCACCAAAAGACTGACCGGGAGGGAACCGATCGACACGAGGAGGTCCCCTCCAACGCGATCCTGCCGGGAATGGCACATGTCAAGAAAAGTAAAAGAGATCATCATAAAGAACGTATTCCTCCTGTTCGCCCTCGTATCGGTGGTGATTCTCGCCCTTATTATCATCTTCCTCTTCGTTGAGGGGGTGCCAATCTTCGGCGTGGTATCCGTCACGGATTTCCTCTTCGGCATGGAGTGGTACCCGACGTACGATCCCCCCGAATTCGGGATATGGCCGCTGATCGTCGGGTCCTTCGTCGTCACGCTCTTCGCCTCGCTCCTCGCCGTCCCGCTCGGCGTCCTCTCGGCGATCTACATCGCCGAGATCGCGCCCCCCCTGATCAAGGAGATATTTAAACCGGTCGTCGAACTGCTCGCCGGTCTCCCCTCCGTCGTCCTGGGGTTCTTCGGGATGGCGGTCCTCGCTCCCTGGATGCAGGAGACCTTCGATCTCCCCACCGGACTGAATATCGTCAACGCCTCGCTCGTCCTGGCGCTCATGGCCGTCCCCACGATATCGAGCATATCGGAGGACGCCCTCTACTCGGTCCCGCAGGAGTTCAAAGAGGCATCGTACGCACTGGGGGCGACGCGGTTCGAAACCATCGCGCGGGTGATCGTCCCCGCAGCCCTGTCAGGGATATCGACGGCGGTGATCCTGGGGATGGCCCGAGCCATCGGTGAGACGATGGTGGTCCTCATGGTTGCCGGCGGAGCGGCGGCCATCCCCGAGAGCATCTTCGATTCCGTCAGACCGATGCCGGCCAGCATCGCCGCGGAGATGGGGGAGGCACCCTTCAGGAGTGATCACTATCATGCGCTCTTCGCGACGGGGGTCGTCCTCTTCTTCCTCACGCTGGGATTCAACCTGATAGCCGATTACGTCTCACACAGATTCAAGGAGGTCGGGTCCGCGACGTTATGAAGTGGCGCTATCTGAAACAACAACTCTTTTTTCTGACCGTCCGCCTGTCCGCCCTGGTCATCGCGGTGGCGATCGGGGGGTTTCTGGTGTATATCTTTGTCAACGGAATCGGAGCGATCAACTGGGAGTTTCTGACCCAGCCCCCCCGTGACTCGATGACAAAGGGGGGGATCATGCCGGCGATCCTGGGAACCTTCTACCTCACCGCGGGGGCCATCATCATCGCCCTTCCCCTTGGCGTTGCCTCGGCCATCTACCTGAGCGAATACGCGAAAGGGGGGACGGTAATCAGGATCATCCGGGTCGGTGTCAACTGCCTGGCCGGCGTGCCGTCCATCGTTTTCGGCCTCTTCGGCCTGGGGCTCTTCGTGGTCTTCTTGAAATTCGGTTCTTCTATCCTCTCCGGCGCGCTGACCCTCGCCTTCCTGATTCTCCCGACGATCATCGGGGCGGCGGAGGAGGCCCTGAAGGCGGTGCCGCAGACCTTCCGGGAGGCATCCCTCGGACTCGGCGTATCCAAGTGGCAGACGATTCTGAGGATCGTGCTCCCCAGTGCGCTGCCGGGGATCCTGACGGGGTCGATCCTGGGGATCGGACGGGCGGCGGGGGAGACGGCCCCGATCATGTTCACCGCCGCGGCATTCTTCACGGCGAAACTGCCCCAATCGATCTTCGACGAGGTGATGGCCCTCCCCTACCACGTGTACGTCCTGGCGACGGCGGGGACCCACATCGAGGAGACGAGGCCCCTGCAGTACGGAACCGTCCTCGTCCTGGTGGCACTCGTCCTCGGCATCGACCTGATCGCGATCGTGATACGGAGTTATATGAGAAAGAATAAAGGGTGGTAGCGGTGAAAAGCGACAACGTCATAGAGACGAAGAATGTCAACTTCTATTACGGCGATTTCAAGGCGCTGACAGATGTCACGATGGACTTCGAACGGAACCGGGTAACCGCTCTGATCGGACCGTCGGGATGCGGCAAATCGACACTCCTGCGGCTGCTTAACCGGATGAACGATCTGATCGCCGGGACGCGGGTCGAAGGGAAGATTGTATTCGAAGGGATAAACATCTACGATCCGGAGATCGATCCCGTCGACATACGCAGAAAAATCGGGATGGTGTTTCAGAAGCCGAACCCCTTCCCGAAATCGATCTTCAACAACATCATCTACGGACCCCGGCTTTCGGGGATACGGGGCAAGGCCGAGATGGAGACGCTCGTGGAACAGAGCCTCAGGCAGGCCTCCCTGTGGGACGAGGTCAAAGATATCCTCGGGCAGTCCGCTATGATGCTCTCCGGGGGACAGCAGCAGCGGCTCTGCATTGCCCGGGCCCTCGCGATGAAGCCGGAGATCCTCCTGATGGACGAGCCGACCTCGGCTCTGGACCCCATCTCGACGGCGAAGATCGAAGAGCTGATCGAGGAGCTGAAGAAGGAATACACGATCATCATCGTGACCCACAACATGCAGCAGGCCGCACGGATATCGGACTACACGGGGTTCTTTTACCTCGGAAAGCTGATAGAATATAGTCCCACGGAGAAGCTCTTCACAACCCCGGCGGTCAAGCAGACCGAAGACTATATTACCGGGAGATTCGGCTAACGAACGACAGGGGGGAGAAGGCATGGAAGAGAAGACACACACCAGTATCCACTACGAAAAGGAACTGCAGGAGATCAAGGAAACCCTCCTCTACGAGGGAGGTCTTGTCGAACAGGCGATACAGCGCGCCGTCCGGTCCCTCCTGGAGCGAGACTCCGATCTGGCCCGCACCGTCATTGCCGACGACGAGCAGATCAATGCCCTCGATGAGAAGATCGAAAGTGCCTGCATCCGCCTCCTGGCGCTCAGACAGCCAGCCGCGAAGGATCTACGATTCATCGCCGCCACGATCAAGGTCAACGGTCACCTGGAACGGATCGGGGACATCGCGGCCAACATCGCCAAACGAGCGGTGGACCTGAACAAGGTGCCCCCCGTCAAGCCCTATGTCGATCTCCCCCGGATGGCCGATATCACGCGAGAGATGGTCAGGGAAAGTCTCGACGCCCTGGTCAACGAAGATTGCGAACTGGCCTGCGAGGTGAGGGAGAAGGACGAGGTCGTGGACAACCTGAACGAACAGATATTCAGGGAGCTCCTCACCTTCATGATGGAGGACCCCAAGACCATACACCGGGCCCTCATGATCACCCAGATATCAAAGAATCTGGAAAGGATCTCAGACCACGCGGAGAGTATCGCCAAGATGGTGATCTACATGGTGACGGGAAAGAATGTACGGCACCTCGGCCCCGGAGAAGGGCTCTGAGGAAGGGTGAACCCATGAAAAACAACTTATTCTACAAGGTCTTCGGAACCTACCTCATCATCACCCTGGTCGCGATGGTGACCGTGGGGGTATACGCGACCAGGCAAATCAAGGCCCGGATCACGGAACGGGTTGAAGGAGATCTCACCTCCTATGCCCGCCTGATCGATCTGGGCTTCTCGGAGACCGAAATCGATCAGACCATACAAAGGCTGTCCGCCCTGTCCAATGCCCGGATCTCGGTGATCGACGCCGGGGGGGTCGTCCTCGCGGACTCAAGCGGAGGGATCTCCGGGATGGACAATCACCTGAACCGCCCGGAGATCCAGGAGGCCCGCGTCAGGGGGAAGGGCAGATCGGTGCGGTTCAGCCGGACCCTCGGAGTGGACACCCTGTATCTCGCCTTTCCCATGGGAGAGACTCCCGAGATACGGGGGTACATCCGACTGGCCCGCCCCCTCGTCGAGGTCAGGCAATCCGTCCGGAATATCACCATCCTGATCCTGCAGTCGTTTCTGATCGTCGGGGCCCTGTCTTTCCTCATCGCCTTTATCTTTACCTCCCGGCTGGTATCGCCCATCCAGGAGATGGAGCAGTTCACGAAACGCCTGCGAGACGGCGAAGAGACAGGGAGTCTGATGATCGGGTCGAGCGACGAGACGGGGCGGCTGGCCAGGAACATCAATTACCTCGTAGCGGAACTGCAGGAGAAGATCCGGTTCGCCGATGAGGAGAGGGGGAAACTGGAGGCGGTCTTCTCCAGCATGGAAGACGGCATCCTGGTCCTCGACACCCAGGACAGGATAGAGACAACGAACGACACCGCCGAGAGGATCTTTGCCTTCCGTCCCGAAGAGGTCGTCGGCAGGACCCTCCTCGAAGCGTTCAGGAATATCCCCCTGCAGCAAGCACTTGACCGTTTCAAGAAGGCCGGGGCATCCCTCTCCCAGGAAATTACCCTGGGAGAAGGAGATCTCACGGTGCTGGATGTCACCCTCTCACCGGTCCAGGGGCTCCCGCCGGGGGAAGAGAAGACGATGATCGTCCTGCGTGACGTGACCCGTCTGAAGAAACTGGAACGGGTTCGCGCCGACTTCGTGGCCAATGTGACCCACGAGATCAAGACGCCCCTGACGGCCATCCTCGGTTTTATCGAGACACTGCGGGGAGGGGCCATCGACGAAAAAGAAACGGCAAAGGGGTTCCTCGAAACGATTCAGAGGCACGCAGAGCGGCTCGACCGCCTGGTGGACGATCTGCTGACCATCTCCGACGCCGAACTGGGAGAGATGAGCTTTCTTTTCGAATCCGTCTCCATCGATGGTATCATTGAGAATATCCTCCCCGTTATCGAACCGGGGGCGTCACAGAAGGGAATCCGCATAGAGAAGGACCTGCCGGACAATCTCCCGCCCATACGGGGCGATCGGGACCGGCTGCATCAGATCGTTCTGAACGTCCTCGATAACGCCCTCAAATTCACCCCCGAGGGGGGGGCGATCTCGATACGGGGCGTCGACGGAAAGGACGGCACAGTCTCCGTCACAGTCGCTGACACCGGGGTCGGCATCCCGAAAGACGAGATCCCCCGCCTGGGAGAGCGATTCTACCGGGTGGACAAGACCCGCTCAAGGGAACTGGGGGGAACCGGCCTGGGTCTGTCGATTGTGAAGCACCTCATAACGGCACACGACGGACGGATGGAGATCGACAGCCAGGTGGGCAAGGGGACCATCGTCTCCCTGATCTTCCCCGTCTTTCGTGAAGATATCGTTGCCTGAAAAGAGTATGATTATGTCTGAGAAGATCCTGGTCGTGGATGACGAGAAGGACATCGTCGAGCTGATTGCCTACAATCTCGAGCAAGAAGGGTTTGCCGTCGTGAAGGCCTACAACGGGGAGACGGCCTTGGAGGAGATCCGTACCCATAAACCTCACCTGATGATCCTCGACCTGATGCTCCCCGGAATACAGGGGGTAGAGGTGTGCAGACGGATACGCAGCGATCCGGAACATGCCGCCCTCCCCATCATCATGCTCACGGCAAAGACCGGAGAGGTGGATACGGTCCTCGGCCTCGAGGTGGGGGCGGATGACTACGTGACGAAACCCTTCAGCGTCAAGGAACTGATGGCCCGCGTGCGATCTCTCCTGCGAAGATCGACCATGGAGAAAGAGGCCGGCAGGAATGAGAGGTTCGACTACGGAGATCTCCACATCGACTGCGGCTCTCATCTGGTGACGGTCAAAGGGGAACCGGTCGATCTGAGCCCTACCGAGTTCAGGCTCCTGAAATTCCTTGCCCTGAACCCGGGAAGGGTCTATACAAGAGACCAACTCCTGGACCGGGTGTGGGGGGACGAGACCTTTGTGGAACCGAGGACCGTCGATGTCCACATCAAGCGGCTCAGGGCGCGGATAGAGGAAAACAGGGCCAGGCCGCGGTACGTTCTCACCGTACGGGGGTTCGGATACAAATTTACCGATATCGCATAGATCACCATACAGAGTCCCTCCCTTGAGGTCTCTACCGACGAGACACCACATGTCCCTCTTTACGAAGAAAAGCACCATCCTTGTCACCTGTTCAAAGGGGGTTGCCCCCTTTCTGAAGGAGGAAATCGCCGCCCTGGGACTGCCCGCGCGATCGGCGGGAATAGCGGGCATCGAGACGAGCGGCACCCTCGAGGACACCATGCGGCTCAACCTCTGCGTACGCACGGGACAGCGGGTCCTCTACCTCCTCCAGAGCTTCTCCGCTCGAACACCTGAGGATCTCTACCGGAAGATGGCCGCGATCCCATGGGAAGAGTACCTTCCCAGAAACGGGTATGTCTGTGTGACCTCCTCTGCCGACAACCCCTCCGTCAAGGATACCCGCTTCGTCAATCTGAGAGGGAAAGACGCCGTTGTCGACCGGTTCTATAAAAAGTTCGCCTCCCGCCCCGACTCGGGGTCAAAGAGAGACCGGTCGGTCCTATTCATCTACTGGAAGGCCGACCGGTGCAGCGTCTACCTCGACACCTCGGGTGAATCACTCTCCCGCCGGGGCTACCGGAAGATCCCCCTCTCAGCCCCGATGCAGGAAACCCTCGCGGCGGCGGTGATCCTGGCCACCCGGTGGGAGGGCACAGAAAATTTCATCAACCCCATGTGCGGGAGCGGGACCCTCGCCATCGAAGCCGCCCTCATCGCCATGGGGAGAGACCCGGGCTCCCTGCGCCCCAACCACGGATTCATGCATATAGAGGGATTCAGCCGACCGCACTGGAGAAAGATGAAGGGACTGGCGGAAAAGAGGAAAAAGGGGGCCCCGGGGAGGATCATCGCCACGGACAGGGACCCGCGGGCGGTCGAAGCGGCCCGGAAGAACGCCGCCGCCGCGGGGGTGGACCACCTCATCGAGTTCGGGGTCTGCGATTTTTCCGAAACGTCGGTCCCCGAGGGCACGGGGGTGGTCGTCCTGAACCCGGCGTACGGAGAGCGGATGGGAGAGATCAGGCAGTTGGAAGAGACCTACCGGAAGATCGGGGACTACTTCAAACAGGAATGCACCGGGTACCGCGGGTATATCTTCACGGGAAACAGGGATCTGGCAAAAAAGGTGGGGCTGAGAGCGAAGACTCGGGCCCCCTTCTACAACAGCAACATCGAATGCAGACTCTTCGGGTATGATCTGTATAGCGGCTCCATGAAAAAATCGAAGAAAACGGCATAAATCTCCTGACAAGTGCTGGACACAAAGGGGGACATTGCAGTAATCTACGGGGCAGCAATCTAACCGTTACCGCGCAGAGGGAACGATGCCCTATACCATTCCATCACAGTGGAAAGACAAGATCGTGTCGCCCGAAGAGGTCCTGGACGAGATCCGCCCGGGGATGAATATCTTCGTGGGGACCGGTGCGGCCGAACCGCGCACGCTGGTCAAGCACCTCATGGCCTCCAACGCCAACAACCTGCGGGACCTGGAGCTGATCCAGCTCCTCAGCCTGGGAGACGCCCTCCCCATCGACGAGCGGTATGAGAAGAAATACCGCCTCCGGACGTTCTTCTCCCGGTGGGTCGCCGATGAGGCGATCACCGCCGGGAGGGTGGACCTGATCCCCAGCCAGACCTCCCGGATCCCCTGGCTGCTCAAATCAGGGGTTATCGACGTTGACACCGCATTCGTGCAGATATCCCCCCCGGATGAGGCGGGTTTCTCCAGCTTCGGCGTATCCGTGGATGTGGCCAGATACGCGATGGAACACGCCTCCCTCGTTGTCGGCGAGATCAATGAGAACATACCGCGCACGCTGGGAGACACCGTCGTGCACGTCAATGAATTCAATTACCTTGTCTACGCCACCGACCCGCCCATCTATTTCGACCGGTGGCCCGTCGACAAGGTGTTCGACAGGGTCGCGGAAAACGTTGCCTCGGTTATCGAGGACGGCAGCTGCGTCGCCTTCTTTATCGGTCCCCTCTTCGAAGCGCTCGTCGGACATCTCTCGCACAAAAAGAATCTGGGGGTTCATTCCCTCATGATGACGGACGCCCTCATGGACCTCATAAAATCGGGGGCCGTCACGAACCGGTACAAGGCCCTGTTCAAATACAAGAGCGTGGCCTCCTACACCATGGGAACACCGGAACTGATGAAATGGCTGAACAACAATCCCCTCGTTGAGTTTCAGGGGATCGACGTGACCACCGACCCGAGCAGCATGAGCCAGAACGACCGTTTCATCACCATTCTTCCGGCCCGGAAGATCGACCTGACCGGGAACATCACCCTCCACGTGGGGAAGGGGAACGTGAGCCCCGGTTCGGGAGAGGCGCACGAGGCATTTTCCGGTGCCAACCTTTCAAAGGGCGGACGGGCCATCTTCGCCCTGCCGAGCCGCAACCTGGAGGGAAAATCGAACATACTGCTGTCGGTGGAAAACCTCCCCCATCAATTCACGAGCCGTGAGTCTCTGGACCTTATCGTAACGGAATTCGGCGTTGCCTCCATGAGAGGGAGGAGTGTCCGCGAACGGGCGCTCGCGCTGATCGATATCGCACACCCGGACGACCGGGGGGAACTGGTGCGGACGGCCAAGGAGGCGAAGCTTCTCTATCCCGACCAGATATACCTCACCGAATACGGTCACCTGTACCCGGCCGACATACTGGTCACGCACGTCTTCCCGGGGAACATCCCCGTCCGTTTTCGCGCGATCAAACCCTCGGACGAGGAGGACATGCGGAAGCTCTTCTACCGGTTCTCCGACAAGGCGGTCTACTACCGCTATTTCAGCCCCATCAAGACCATGCCCCACATGATGATGCAGGAGTACGTGAATGTCGACTACGGTCATACCATGTCGATCGTCGGCCTCGCCGGGGAATCGGGCGGGGTCCGCATCATCGCGGAGGGGAGATACGCCCTTTCAAAGGATCGTCCTTACGCGGACGTGGCGTTCGTCGTCGATGAAAAATTTCAGGGTTTGGGAATCGGGTCATTTCTGCTCAACCTGTTGATCAGCGTGGCGCGGAAGCGTGGCGTGGAAGGATTTACAGCAGATCTCCTTGTCGAGAACAAGCCCATGCTCAAGGTGTTCGAAAAGGCACCCTTCCCCCTGCACGCGGTCGTGAAAGGGGGAACGTACGAACTCACCATCCCCTTCTCGGGAGAGGAACACAAACCGGCAAAGAAGGTGTAACCAGCCAAGTACCGGCATCTCTCCTTTTTCTACTCAACAGGGAAACACATCAATAAATCAATTGAAACATTCTTCCACTCCTCCGAATCGAGCAGGATGAGCGTAAAAAAGCTTGACAAAAGTTTCCTGATATGAAATTTAGGTATCCTTTTAGGGGAATTTTGGTTTCCATAACTTACCAATTTATAAGAGATGGAGAGAGGATAGAGAACCAGTGAATCCCAACATGAAACAAAACCCCCCTATCGCCGAAGCAGAAATCGGAAAGAGAATCAAGGCCTTTCGAACCGAAAGGAAGATCACGCTTGAAAGGCTCGCAGCTCAGACGGGTTTTACCAAGGGGTACCTGTCAAAAGTTGAAAAATCGGAAAAATCTCCTCCGGTTTCCACCCTCAGCACCATCGCTCAAGCCCTTAACGTCAGCATCTCCTCGCTTCTCGGAGAGGAAAATCACTCAATTCCGATATCTTTTGTTAGAGAAGCAGAACGCCCTTTGATTGACAGAACCGGTACTGCGTTTGAATATTCTTACGAGGCCGTCGCGTATAAATTCAAAAACAAGTTGATGGAACCATTTGTCCTGACTCTCCCCGTCAAACCCAAAAAGAAACCGATCTATCAGCACGAGGGACAGGAGGTCCTCTTCGTCCTGGAAGGAACGATGAAGTTTACGCACGGCACCGAAGAATTCATCGTCGAAAAGGGAGACTGTCTCTATTTCGATTCCAGTATCCCTCATTTTGGGGAATCAATCAGTGACACGGCCGTGAAATGTTTCATGGTCATTACCGGACCGGAGACCAGATAGGAAAGATTTACGTAGAATAGAGACATGGCATTTCCGTTCCGCACATACCGCCAAGCGGGACACGATATAAAGATTGTCGGAAGAGAAAGGAAACGTCATGAGTAATTTCCCTGTCTTTTTTCTCCACGGGCTCGCCTACGCCGGGCTTCTGTTCCTCGTCTCGGCCGGGCTAACCCTCGTATTCGGGATGATGAACGTCCTGAACTTCGCCCATGCGGCCATGTACATGATGGGCGCGTATTTTTCCTATTCCATCGTGCTCCGCATGACAGGGCAGATCTGGCTGTCCATGATGCTCTGCCCGCTGATCCTTTTTGTTATCGGCGCCCTGATTGAACGGTTTCTCCTGCGCCGTGCCCATGTCTATGGTCACGTACAGGAGCTTCTCCTGACCTTCGGACTGGCTTACATCATCACGGAACTGGTAAAGTGGCACTGGGGGAACTATCCGCTGGCCGTCAACGTCACTGGAATACTGAACAGCACCGTTCAGATCTTCGGTATCACGTATCCTGTTTATCGCATTTTCGTTTTTCTCTGCGCTGTCGCCGTGGGGATCATGATGGCCCTGATCCTCTACAAAACCCGCCTGGGAATCATACTCCGGGCAGCTGTCAATGACAATGAGATGGCAAATACCCTGGGCGTCAACGTCCCATTGGTTTTCATGGGCGTTTTCGCCTTCGGAGCGGCACTTTCCGGATTTGCCGGTGTGATCGCCGGCCCGCTCCTTTCAACATACCCGGGGATGGCTCAGGATATCCTGATTGATGCTTTCGTTGTGATCGTCGTCGGCGGTTTCGGGAGCCTGGGGGGAGCCGTGATAGCTTCCCTCCTTATCGGCGAGCTTCAGTCATTCGGTGTCCTTCTGTTCCCGAAATTATCGATAGCGCTGGTCTACCTGCTCATGGTTGCCGTCTTGATTATTAAACCATCCGGACTCTTTGGCGAGGAAGAAGAATGAAACAGAAAAACACCAACTACATCGGCATTGTCGTGTTATTTCTGTTGGGTGCGGTAATGCCGCTCGTCCTGAAACGCTACCACCTGAACATGCTGACGGAGATCATCATCTTTGCTCTCTATGCCGTCAGTTACAACCTCCTTCTCGGTTATGCGGGACTGTTGTCCTTCGGTCATGCCATGTTCTTCGGTCTTGGGGCTTTCGTGGCTGCCGTGGCGACCATACACATTCAGGGACTGACCCTGCTGAGTGCCGTTCTCATCGGCTTTCTGGTCACCATTATTGCTGGTTTTCTGATCGGTGCTCTCCTGTTGCGACATAAAGGTGCCTACTTCGCCCTTTTGACCCTGGCCTTCAATTCACTCTTCTACGCCGTGGCGACAAAATGGCATTCCGTGACAGGGGGTGATGACGGTCTCAGCATTACGAGACCCGAGCTCAATCTGGGATTTACCTCTTTCCCGGTAGCGAGTGTTTCGAGCTTTTACTACCTCACGCTGATCGTCGTCGGTGCGGTCATTGTATTCTGCTGGTATTTCACGCAGACGGCCATGGGAAAGACGGTTCTCCTGATGCGTGAAAACGAGGAACGGATGCGGTTTCTGGGGTATAACACGAATGTCAGTCGTCTGATCCTCTTCACCTTTACCGGAGCGATTGCCGGTCTGGCCGGCGCTTTCTATACGCTCCATTTTCAGTTTGTCTCCATCTCAGCCATCAGCATCGACATGACGACGGCGGTCTTGCTCATGGTCTTCATAGGGGGGACAGGGACCTTCTGGGGTCCTATACTCGGTGCATTCGTCTACATTATCTTTCAGAACTACTTGAGTGATATCACCGATCGGTGGCCCCTTTTTATGGGCATCATCTTTGTCTTCATGGTTCTCTACGTCCCGGGAGGGCTCTCCCAGACCATTATGTCAATACGGCAGCGGTTTTCGGGAAAAAACGACAACCGGAGTGACGGGCCCGCTCAAGCGGAGGAGGCGCCATTATGACCGACTATCTGCATATCAAGGACATCTACAAGGATTATTCGGGGCTCCAGGTCCTGATGGGGGTTGACTTCACAGTGGCCGAAAAGGAGCGTCACGCCGTCATAGGCCCCAACGGAGCGGGGAAAACAACACTGTTCAATATCATCAGCGGGAAGTTTAAGCCCTCCTCGGGAGCAATCATGTTTAAGGGGCAAGACATATCGGGAAAACCGGCCCATGTCCTCAATCGTTACGGGTTATCCCGTTCCTTCCAGATAACGAATGTCTTTCAGGAATTAACGGTCTTTGACAACATCCTCTCCGGTGTTCGGTCACGACAGAATATCAGGTTTAATTTTTTCAAACGGCCCGATCGCGACAAGGGTCTCCGTAAAAAAGTGGAGACCATCATCGAAGAGGTGGGGCTCAAGGACGTCAGGGACCTGCCTGCCAGCGCCCTGTCCTATGGCCAGCAGAGATCGCTCGAGATCGGCATTACCCTCTCTACGGAACCGGAGCTGATCCTCCTCGACGAACCAACAGCTGGTATGACGCGCGAGGAGACAGAGCAGGCGATCAACCTGATCGACAGGGTAACGGCCGAGCGGACACTGGTAATTATCGAGCATGATATGGACGTGGTATTTTCCCTCGCCGACACCATCTCCGTTCTTCATTACGGGAAAATTCTTGCTTCCGGAACACCCGAGGAAATTCGGACCGATCAGAGGGTCAAAGACGCCTATTTGGGGGAAGAATAATCATGTTAGAGGTCAGAGATATTCACAGCTACTACGGGAAAAGTCATATCCTTCACGGGGTATCCATGAACCTGAAAAAGGGTGAACTGGTCTGTCTTCTCGGGAGAAACGGGGTCGGCAAATCAACGACCTTGAAAAGCATCATGGGGGTCGTGCCGCCCCAGCAGGGTTCGATCCTCTTCAGCGAAACCGAATTGATCGGAAAGAAACCCTACGAAATCGCACGACTGGGTGTCGGTTATGTCCCTGAAGACCGGCGAATTTTTCGAAGCCTCACCGTTCATGAAAATCTCCTGATGGGAATCAAGGGCGCGGAAGGCGAAAAGGCGAAAGAGGGCGAGGATGCCTGGACGATCGACCGTGTGTATAAACTCTTCCCTAAACTTGAAGAAAGGAGGAACAGCAAGGGAGGGCATCTTTCGGGAGGCGAGCAGCAGATGCTCACCACCGTAAGAACGCTCATGGGAAACCCGAGGGTAATCCTGGTCGACGAACCGACCGAAGGGCTCGCCCCGTTAATCGTGAAAGATGTACTTGAGGTGCTGTCCGCCGTCAGGCAAGCGGGGGTCACCGTCCTCATGGTGGAACAAAACTTCAAGGCGGCTATCAAGGTAGCCGACCGCTATTACATCATGAGCAAAGGACAGATGGTCTTTGAGGGAGATACGGAAGCGCTGCTGGCCGCGGAGGATGTGAGGAAAAACTATTTGGAAGTGTAGGGAACAAACAAACGACAGAACAAAACATGGGGAGGTGGGTTATGAGAAGACGCATTATTCGTAGTTTGTGTTTTGTATTCGCGGTTCTGGTAGTATCTCTGCCGATGTCCGCAGTCGCTCAGAGCACCATCAAGATCGGAGCGACGGAACCGCTTTCGGGTACCTTCAAAGATATCGGTGAACGCTACCTTGAAGGTGTGGTTTATGCCGCAAAGGTCATCAATGAGAGCGGCGGGCTGCTCGGGAAGAAAGTTGAAGTCGTGCCGATCGATTCGGAGCTCAAACCGGATGTGGCGACCCGCAAGTCCCAGAACCTGATCTTGAAAGATGACGTGAAGTTCTTCTGCGGCGGGACGGGAAGCTCCGTGGGTGGGGCAATGTCTCAGCTTGCCCAACGAGAGAACGTCATTATGTTCACCTATGGAATGGCGGCGGCGACTATGACCGGTGCGAAGTGCAACAAGAACTTCTTCCGGGCTTGCGCCAACACTGACCAGCAATCCTACGCTCTGGCCGAGCTGATAGCGAGGAAAGGGTATCAGAAGGTCGCGATTGTCGCCCAGGATTACTCCTTCGGTCACGAAGCCCTCGCGGCATTCAAGAAGAAGCTCGCTCGGGCGAATCCCTCCGCGAAGATCGTCGTTGAGTTGTATCACCCGGCGGGAACAAAGGACTACGCCCCGTATGTCAGCCAGATCATCGCCGCCAAACCGGACGTCATCTTCACCCCCAACTGGGGCAACGACCTGACACTGCTCCTCAAGCAGGGACGTCCCATGGGAATGGACCAGAAGATAGTCTCCTACTACATCAATGACGAAGTGACCATGCAGGCGCTCGGCGACGACAGTCTTATGATCGGGAATATGGGTGCCGAGGTATATACGGTTTCCATCCCCACGAAGAAGAACGAAGAATTTGTCGCTCAATTCCATAAGGACATGGGGCATTACCCGACCTGGCTGCGCGGAAAAGCCTATCTTGCCACAATGTTCTGGGCAGAGGCAGTAAAAAAAGCGGGAACAACCGACGTTGACGCCGTCATCAAGGCGTGGGAAGGCCTGACCTACGACGGGCCGGCCGGTCTCTGGACAATGCGCGCCTGCGACCATCAGGCGCAGATACCCCTCTGGTTTACTGAGATCAAGAAAGAAAATAAATATTTCAAGCACGCGTTCGTGGTGCATGCAGGGATGGCCGACCCGAAGTCCGTAGAAGTACCCTGTGAGGAAACGGGTTGTAACATGAAAAAGTAGGATCGAAAAGATCCCGTCGAAACGTGCGATGCATCCCGGTCACGCGGGGTGCATCGCTGTTTTCCATTCGGTGCCCTGTGGCTCCGTCCGAGAAGGACCCCTCATTCAACCGGGTGGAAAGGGCAGCAATTGACTATAAGGAGTGGCTATCAGACAATCCCCCCAGACCGCTCAGGAGGAAAGCATGGCAGAAAAGACCGATAAGATCATGAGTGCGCCGGATGCCATCAGAGAATTTGTCCGTGACGGCGAAGAACTGATTATCGGCAACTACACTGTAGGGAGTTGCGCCGAGCTCGTCTATGAAATCGTCAGGCAACAGCTCAAAGGTTTTACCCTGTATTCACAATCAGGGATCTTCGATGTCGAGGTCCTCGTTGCCGGCGGTTGCGTGGACCGTCTTGTCTCGACATACGTGATGCGTTCCGGCGGCAAAAAGGGGGGATCCGCGGCTGAACGGGCCCTGAATGCCGGAACTCTCGAGATAGAGGATTACACAAATTTTGAGTACAACGCCCGTCTGGTCGCAGGCATGCACGGCTTTTCGTATTCCCAGGTCCTGGAGGGGGTCATGGTGACAGACCTGTTCCGGAAAAGAAGTTTCATGGGGGAAGACAAGTATCGGGTTATCAGGTGTCCTTACACGGGCAAGGATCAGCTGACCGTCCCCGCCGCAAACCCCGATGTGTGCGTCGTTCATGTCCAACGGGCGGACAAGTTCGGAAATGCCCAATACTGGGGCGCCATGGGAAGCGTGGCGGCGGCGGCCCTGGCAAGCAAAAAGATCATCGTTTCCTGCGAAGAAATCGTCGAGCACGACGTCATTCAATCCAGCCCGCACCTGACCATCATCCCCGCATACCGCGTCAACGCGGTCATCGAGGTCCCCTGGGGCGCTCATCCAACGGAGGTGCTGGGTTACTACAACGTGGATTCCTTCATGTACAACACCCTGTTTGCGTCAGCCGCCGCCACGGCCGAAGGGTTGAAGGCATGGATGGACGAATGGGTATACGGCTGTCCAAATCGTGCGGCCTATATCGATCACTATATTGAAAAGTACGGCAGTGACTCCCTTGACAGCATCAGGGCCAAGCCGTTTTATTCGGCCCCCGCAGATTACGGTTCGGCCTACTCCTCGCACTGGGACGAGAAAGGCAAGGAGCGGAGCATGGGCGTGACGTTGGAAGAGCTGGAGACGATACTGAAAGAAAGGGGGAAGCTGTATGAGTAAGCCGTATACATTAGACGAAATGCTGACCATCGTTGTGGCGAAGGAGATCCACGACTATGAAAACGTTGTCCTGGGTGTTGGAATGCCCACGACGGCAGGAGCACTGGCAAAGGCCCTGTTCGCCCCTCATGCCACCCTCATGATGGAATCGGGGATCGTCGACTTCGAACCCCTTCTGTCCCTGAACAATATCGCCGACGCGCATTCCTGCCGTGGATTTTCCTATGCCACGGATCTCTTCTCCGCCTTCACCATGACGTACCGCGGCTTTGTCGATGTCTGCTTTCTCGGCGTGGGACAGGTCGACAAATACGGGAACCTCAACACGACCGTGATCGGCGACTATTACAAACCGACGCTGAGACTCCCCGGATCAGGCGGGGCCGCCGATTTCATCTCCTACGCGAAGAGAACGGTACTCACGATGCGGGGCGGAACGTTCGTCAATGAACTGGACTACTTCACCTCTCCCGGCTACCTGGACGGCGGAGACAGCAGGGACAAATCGGGGCTCTTCCCCCAGGGGTCTGGGCCGGCAATGCTGGTCAACACCAAAGGTGTCTTCCGATTTGATCCTGTCACGAAGGAAATGTACCTTGCCCAGATCCACCCGGGTGTAAGCCTGGAATCGGTCAAGAAGGACATCCCCTGGGATCTGGTGGTTGCTCCCGATCTGAAGGAGACACCGCCCCCCGAGGACGAAGCGATCGATTTCATCCGGAGTTTTGCCCCGGAGCTGTCTGCGGGCCGAGAGTTAACTGTAGAACTTCGAAATGCGCATACTGCCAGGAAGGCACAGATGCGGTCCCGAAAGAACGGATAACGGAAAAAAGAGAGAGAAGACCATGAAACTCAAAGGTAAGGTGGCGATCGTCACGGGGGCCAGCAAGGGCATCGGCAGGGCCATTGCTGGAGCGTATGCGCGAGAGGGTGCCTCCGTTGTCCTGGCAAGCCGCTCAATGGATCTTTTGGAAACCAGTGCCCGGGAGATCAAACAAGCGGGTGGTGAGGCCCTGGCCGTTTCCGTCGACATACGAAACGTTGAAAGCATCAACGATCTGGTAAAAAAAACTGTGGACCAGTATGGCCGTCTTGATCTTCTGGTCAACAACGCGGGTATCACCATGGGTGGCCCTTCCGAGGATCTCGCGCCGGAAGCTTGGCGCACGGCGCTGGAGACGGATTTGTTCGGTGTGTTCTTCGCCTCTCAAGCCGCTGCACGGATCATGATGCCTCAAGGTGGTGGTGGCATTATTAATATCTCATCAATCAACGGCATTCTTGCGGCGCCGCGGCGTGCCGCTTATTGCGCAAGCAAAGCGGCGGTTAATGAACTGACCAAGGTGCTGGCCATTGAATGGGCCGACCGGAAGATTCGTGTCAACGCCATTGCCCCCGGATACGTGCGGACGGAACTGGTCCAGGACGTTATTGACAAAGGGGCTATTTCTCTTGACGCCATTTTGAGACGTACACCGCAGGGCAGGATAGGTGAGGTAGAGGATATTGCCGGATTGGCCGTGTACCTAGCCAGCGATGAATCCTCCTACATGACCGGGAGCGTGGTCGTCATCGACGGTGGCTGGGCGGCATACGGATACCTGTAAGATTCTCTGTAGAGTGTCAGTATATCGTATTTCATTCATACCAGCGATTGAGTGTTTTAAGGTTTCGGCGTTATCCGATAGGAGAAAAGCTTGCCCCTGCCATACGCACTTTTTTCGTGTAATCATAGACCGATTGTTGCAATACGCCGGACGTAAAGACGTCACATCTCATCTGAAACATCCGTGTTCATCAATTTGACTCTCTCCTCATCTTTCCGTACAATGTACATTATAATTTTCGGAATCTCATAGATTGTGTTTATTAACCAGCACCGGGACGGATTGGCATGACCGACACAACACTCCTGATCGGCTTAACGGCCCTTTTCATCGTTACGTTCACCACACGGAATCTACTGGTATGGAAACGTACGGGCCAATCCATACGGGCACGGGACCGCTTTGTGACGCTGTCGGTCGTCACTTCAACACTGTGCTTTGTCGTTGCCATTCTTTCTACCAATCAGCATGTCTACCCTTTCATGGGAGCGATAACGCTTATGCGGCACCCCTTCACATCCGCTATCGGGTTGGCCCTGGTGGGAATTAGCATAATCCTGGTCTGGGTTGTTTCGGCACAGATGAAAGACTCGTGGCGCGTCGGCGTGCACGAGGACCATGAGACCGAACTGATACAGGACGGGCTGTACGCCCGTGTTCGAAACCCCTACTTTCTTTCCTACTACCTTCTCTTCCTCGGTCTGTTTCTCGTGCGCCCAAGCCTGGCGCTGCTGCTGCTGGTCGGAATAACTGTTTTTTCTTTTCACAAGATGATCCTGCACGAGGAGGCCCATCTGCTTACCACACACGGGGATGCGTACAAAGAATACATCGTAAAAACGGGGCGGTACCTGCCCAGGATTCAAAGCGGGACCACGCCCGATACAACAGATTAAAAGACCGAGAAAGGAGGTATGTGCCTATGCCAAAGGAACTCAAGGTCGGTTGTGCCCGGCCGACGGGAGGACCGGTCGGAGAAGCCGTCAATGAACAAAAAACCGAACAACAACCAACCGTTCAGAAGGAGGTGAGGAGTATGGTACAGGTCGGCAAGAAAGCCCCGGACTTCGTTGCTCCGGGCTATCACAACAACGCGTTCCTCAATGTGGAACTTTCGGAATATCTCGGAAAATGGGTTCTCCTCTGCTTCTATCCCGGTGATTTCACCTTCGTCTGAGCGACCGAGATTTCAGCAGTTGCTGAAAAATACCCTGAATTCCAGAAACTGGGCGTGGACATCCTCTCCATGAGCATCGACAGCGTCTTCGTCCACAAGATGTGGAACGACAATGAACTCTCGAAGATGGTCGAGGGGGGCGTCCCCTTCCCCATGCTGTCCGACGCCGGCGGCAAGGTCGGGAAGGTCTTCGGCATCTATGACGAAGACGCGGGTGTCGAGACACGCGGACGGTTCATCATCGATCCGGACGGCGTCATCCAGGGCTACGAGGTCCTGACCCCCCCCGTGGGAAGGAATGTCAATGAAAGCCTCCGGCAGGTCCAGGCATTCCAGCTTGTCAGAGAATCGAAGGGCACCGAGGCCACGCCCTCCGGCTGGAGGCCGGGGAAGAAGACGCTCAAGCCCGGACCGGAACTGGTCGGGAACGTCTGGAAGGAATGGAAGACCGAGATGGCCTTCGATTAAGAGCATCTATCGCGTAACCTCTACAGGGTGTCTTTTCAAAAGAAAAGACACCCTTTTTTTCGGGCATGATCATGAAGAAAAAGGGCAAAGGGTCATCCCCTCAGTGTATACCGGGCTAACGGAATGCCTCGCCCGGAGAAAACCCATTGACAACAATTTTTAAGACAGTGTATCCTTTTGCATCTTTTCAGGGAAGAAACCATCTTGACAGCATGATTCACAAGAAAGGAGTTCAACTATGCCGGATTTTGGATCACCATTTGCAGGGCTGGCAAGCGATCGGAAGCTCACCGATGAGGAGCTCATCCGTGCCATCCGTTTCATGATCGCAGCGGAGTACGAAGCGATTCAGCTGTATATGCAACTTGCCGAGTCAACGGACAACAAACTCGCCATCGACGTCCTGAAGGACATCGCCGATGAGGAACGCGTCCACGCGGGAGAGTTTCTCCGACTCCTCCATGAACTGGCCCCGGATGAGCAGAAATTCTATGATGAGGGGGCAGAGGAGGTCGAAGAGGAAATCGAAAAGATGAAGTAGGACCTCTTTCCGTATTCCCTCACCGGTGGAATACGGAGAACAACAATCGCCTCTCAGCTCTTTTGCCGCAGGCAGTGAGACATTCGAGGCATATTATTCCGGAAATGTGTGACATACAACGAACCAATTCCGGGGAGGAATATGTGTTCCGTCTATAGCGATGGACGGGATGACGTCACGGGATATCAATCCATGAATGGTCGGTGAGCAGTGATGATATCAGGGAAGACCACGACCATCCGCACCGGTTACAGGTATACCGGCAAACCGATCGTCAGACAGGGGATCGTTACGGCTTGGTTCGTTATGGCCGTGCTTCTGCTTCTCGGAGCGACGGAGTCCCGCGCGCAGTGGCCCCAGATCGCCGTCTCGGGAGATGGCACTCCCATCTCGTACGAGATCCACGGCGCCGGTGAGCCGACCCTCGTCTTCGTCCACGGCTGGAGCTGCGACGCCCGCTACTGGCGCGCCCAGGTGCCGCATTTCGCCCGGAGCCATCGTGTCGTCACCCTCGATCTCGCGGGGCATGGTCACTCAGGGATGAATCGTATCCGATACTCCATGAGATCCTTCGGAGAGGATGTGCGGGCGGTGGCGGAAACAACCGGGAGCCGGAGCGTCATCCTGATAGGACATTCCATGGGCGGCTCCGTCATCGCCGAGGCGGCGCGCCTCATGCCGGACCGAGTCATCGGCCTCATCGGCATCGACACACTCGAAAACATCGAATACCCCATGACGGAGAAAGAGAGCGCGGCGATGATCGCTCCCCTGAAACAGGATTTTCCGACCGCAAGCCGGCAATTCGTGAAGGGGATGATCTCATCCCGGACCGACCCGCAGCTTCGCGAGTGGATCCTCTCCGACATGTCAGCCGCTCCCCCCGCCGTCGCCCTCAGCGCCATGGACGAGATGCTGTCGCAGTATGTCACGGGGGAAGCGGCCGCCATATTCGACGAGATCCGCAGTCCGGTCGTCACCGTGAACGGCGATCAGTGGCCGATCAACTATGAAGCGAACCGCCGGCATATGTCTTCGTACGACGCCATCGTCCTGAAGGGAGCGGACCATTTTCTGATGATGGATCGTTCCGATGAGTTCAACCGTGCACTGGAGGGGGCGATCCGTATGATTTTGGAAAAGCGGGAACCCACGGCTTCTGCCCCGGGTAATACCGGTTATTTTTCTATAACCACACCACAAGGAAACTAGGGACACTTCCCCTATCTTGAAATCCGGGGGACACCATACCTATTTCTTGAATGACTGTTTTTCTCTCACATCCCACCAACACACCCTCTCCACAAATAACCCTTGACTCTGCCGGCGATACCGGTACTATCGGCACGTCTAAAATCCGAGGTACAGCAATCAAAGCAACCTGGCCTGAGGGGCCGGGCAGCAGCAGAGGAGAGGATTATGAGCAACATCATCAACCGCGACACCATCGGCGACATGGCGCGGCGGGCGGCGACGAAGTACGGCGACAAGACCGCCATCATCTTCCGCGACCTGAAGCTTTCGTTCTACGATCTCGAACGCGAGGCCCGGCGCTTCGCCAACCTGATGACCGGCTACGGGATCAAAAAGGGCGACCGCGTGGCACTCTACGCCTACAACTCCCCCTACTACCCCATCAGCATGCTGGGGCTGGCCAAGATCGGGGCCATCCAAGTCCCCATCAACTACATGCTCAACGTCGAGGAGATCGCCTACATTGTCAACCATTCGGGCTCGCGGATCTTCATCGTCGAGGACGCCCTGTACCCCATCATCGCCGAGTCGAAATCGGAATTCACCGCCATCGAACGGTGGGGATTCATCTCTCTGGCCGACACCCCGATCCCGGAGGGCTTCTTCGACCTGGAAAGCGAACTGGAGGGGATGTCCCGTGAGGAGCCCCAGGTGGACGTCTCGCCCGAGGACATCGTCCAGATCCCCTACACGAGCGGCACGGAATCGAAGCCCAAGGGGGCCATGCTCTCCCACCGCGCCCTCATGTCCCAGTACCACAGCTGCATCTTCGACGGCCGGTACGAGACCGACGACGTGAGCCTGCACGCCCTCCCCCTCTTCCACTGCGCCCAGCTCCACTGTTTCCTCATGCCGTACCTTTACGTCGGGGCCACCAACGTGATCATGCACAAGGCCGATCCCCTGGAGATGATCAGGCTGATCGAGAAGTACCAGATCACCCACATGTTCGCCCCGCCCACGGTCTGGATCGGGATCCTGAACCATCCGGAATTCAGGAACTACAACCGCCGGAGCTTGCAAAAGGCAGCCTACGGCGCCAGCATCATGCCGGTGGAGGTCATCAAACAGCTCGCCGTCACCTTCCGGGGACTCCAGCTCTGGAACTACTACGGCCAGACCGAGATGGGGCCGGTGGCCACCATCCTCAAGCCGGAAGACCAGCTCCTGAAGTCCGGATCGGCCGGGAAACCCGTCCTGAACGTCGAGACCCGCCTCATGGACGACGACGGGAAGTTCGTCCCCGCGGGGACCGTCGGCGAGATCGTCCACCGGTCGGGGCACGTCATGTCGGGCTACCTCGACGATCCGGAAAAGACGGAAGAGGCCTTCGCCTTCGGCTGGTTCCACAGCGGCGACCTCGGCCGGTTCGACAAAGACGGGTATCTCTATGTGGTGGACCGCAAGAAGGACATGATCAAGACCGGCGGCGAGAACGTGGCGTCGCGCGAGGTCGAGGAGGTCCTGTACCGGTATCCGGGAATCGAAGAGGCGGCGGTCATCGGCCTCCCCGATCCGAAGTGGATCGAGGTCGTGGCGGCCGTGGTGGTCCCCAAAACAGGCTCGTCAATCAAAGAAAAGGATCTGATCGCCCACTGCAGGGAGCACCTGGCGGGGTTCAAGTGCCCGAAGAAGGTCATCGTTGTGGACCGGCTCCCCAAGAACCCCTCGGGGAAGATCCTCAAGCGGGAACTGAAGGAAGCGTTCGGGAAATAGATGCGGAGAATGGAACACAACACATTACAAAAGCTGTTTGGCGTCGGCCCGCGGGGCGCGGTTATCAGTGTTTTATTGTTGGCACTCTCAGTGTGGGCGGACCAGATGGTCGGGCACCCGGCTATAGCATCTGGAACGGTGCCGCTGAGGGCTATCGGCGTAGTATTGATCATCCTCGGATTGGGACTCCATCTCTGGGCTTTTTCGACACTACGTACCTGGTGGATAGATGACAAACTGTGCACAGTGGGTCCCTATAAATTTTTTCGCCACCCGATGTACGCTGCCTGGATTACATTCATATCTTCAGGGATAGTCCTATACCTCAATTCCTGGGTCTATTTCTTCCTGGTTTTATTGTTGCATCCGATTTGGCACAGGCTTGTGAGGAAGGAAGAAATCATTATGATCGACACGTTCGGAGATGCGTACCGGAATTACGCACGACAAACGGGGCGCTTTGTTCCGCGGATACCGAATCGGCACCGTATCAGATCATGACAGCGACCCTTTTCCCGTACCCCGCGTCAAGCCCTTCCTGTCCCGAAATAACCCTTGACTCCAGTAGCGATAACGGTAGTATATCGAAGCATCGAATCCGAAGGAAAAGCCGGGGCATATCAACCACGACAGGCCCGGCCTCGCCCGGAAGGAGAGTCCTATGTACGCGGTCATCATGGCGGGAGGAAAGGGAACCCGGTTCTGGCCCCTGAGCCGGGAGAAGCGGCCGAAGCACCTGCTGAACATCACGGGTGAGAAGACCATCATACAGTACACGGTGGACAGGATTGCCCCCCTCGTGGCGAAGGGAAAGATCCTGATCGTCACCGGTGCCAGCCATGCCGGCGAGATCAGAGAGCAGCTCCCCCAGCTTCCCGCCGAAAACATCCTGGTCGAGCCGGTCGGCCGGAATACCGCCCCCTGCATCGGCCTCGCCGCGATGCACATACGCAGGAAAGATCCCGACGCCGTCATGGCCGTCCTCCCCTCCGACCACCTGATCGCGGACACGGAACCCTTTCTCGCCTCGCTCATGGCGGCGCGCGAGATGGCGAAGACGAGGGACTGCCTCGTTACGATCGGCATCCGCCCCCGGTGGGCCGAGACGGGATACGGCTACATGGAACGGGGCAAGGTGGCCGGCACTATCGGCAAGACAAAGGTGTACCAGGTCCGGTCGTTTTGGGAAAAACCGGACCAGGCGACGGCGGAGGGTTTTCTCAAAGACGGAAACTTTTTCTGGAACAGCGGGATGTTCATCTGGAGAATATCGACCCTCCTGGACGCGATCCAGAAGCTGCTCCCCGATCTGTACGAGGAGCTCCTGACGATAGAAGCGGCCATCGGCACCGAGCGCGAGGCGCAGGTCCTCGCCGAGGTTTACAAAGAAATCGAATCGGTCTCGATCGATTACGGCGTCATGGAGAAGGCCCCCGATGTCGTCATGCTGGAGGGGGACTTCGGATGGAACGATATCGGGAGCTGGGACGCCCTATGGGATGTCCTTGAAAAGGACGCGAAGGGGAACGTGGTGCGGGGGAAGGTCATCCGCTCGGAGACCTCGAACTGTCTGGTACACAGCCCCGACAAAATGGTGACGCTGGTCGGAGTGGAGGGCCTGATCGTCGTGGAGACAAACGATTCGCTCCTCATCTGCCGGCGGGGGGCATCGCAGGATGTCAAAAAGGTGGTGGAACACCTTGAAAAGAAAGGGCTGAAGGAATATCTATGAGTATAACTGATCTGGTCGGGTTCATGGCGGCGGTGATCTGCTCGCTCGCCATGACACCTCAGGTTATCAAGATATACCGGACAAAGGAAACACGCGATCTGTCGCTGGGCGCCTTCTCGGTCCTGGCAACCGGTCTGTTCCTGTGGCTCGTCTACGGTCTGCTGATACAATCGATCCCGGTAATCCTGGGGAACGCCGTGGGGGTCAGCTTTACCCTGTACATCATCGTCATGAAGATCATACACGGGTAGTGCCATGGGTACACGCTCTGTCATTTCGAAGGAGTTTTCACGACTGAGAAATCTTAACGATCAGACAATGCTGAAAACACAGATTTCTCCCTTCGGTCGAGATGACAGAAGGATAGCCGAAATGCTATTTCTCGATCGACACAGCGGGCGAGGATATAATAGAGGATATAATAAAGGAGGATCAGATGAAGATACTTGCGGTGAACGGCAGTCCGAACACGAAGAAGGGGATGACCCATATCCTGCTGGAGACCTTCCTGGAGGGGGCCCGGGAGGCCGGGGCCGAGACGGAGACGGTCTTTCTGCAGAAAAAAAAGATCAACTACTGCATCGGCTGTTACAAGTGCTGGGTGACGACCCCCGGGGTGTGCGTCCACAAGGACGACATGGCAGAACTCCTGGAGAAGGTGCGCGAAGCGGACTGCCTGGTGATCGGGACCCCCCTGTACGTGGACGGCATGACCGCCCAGACGAAGACCTTCCTGGACCGGTCGATCCCCCTCTCCGATCCCCATTTCGAGTTCGTGGACGGGCACTACCGCCACCCGCGGAGGTACGGAGAAACCCCTCCTGATGTCGTCCTGGTCAGCGTCTGCGGCTTCTACGAGCGGGACAACTTCGACGGGCTGATCGACCACATGGAGCGCATGTGCCGCAACATGCAGTCCCGATTCGTCGGGGCGGTGGTCCGGCCGTCGAGCTACATCTTCACCCTGGAGGAGCTCCTCGCCGAACCGATCAAAGAGATCAAGGAAGCCGCGCGCCGGGCCGGGCGGGAGCTGGTCGAAAAGAGAGAGCTGTCGGCTGAGGTCCTCGACGCCGTGGCCAAGGATTACCTCCCCAAGGAAGCCTTCCTCAGGGGGTCGAACCAGTTCTGGGACCGGTGCATCAAGGCGGGGAAATTCCTCAACCTGTAAACATCGTTCAGCCGGGGGATCCTTCGCCGGGGGATCCTTCGCCACATGGCGGAAAGGAAGAGGCGTATGAAGATCACGATCATCTATGACAACGAGACGTCCCGTGCAGATCTCCGAGCCGACTGGGGGTTTGCCTGTCTCGTGGAGGCGCACGGAGAGCGGATCCTTTTCGACACCGGGGCAAACGGGGGGATTCTCCTGGGCAACATGAAGACGCTCGGGATCGATCCCGGCACCATCGGGAGGGTCGTTATCTCTCACGCCCACTGGGATCACACGGGGGGGCTTGCCGATTTCCTCATGAAGAACAGGGATGTCGCGCTGTACGTTCCGTCTTCGTATCACGTCCCGCCCGATGCGGCCCGGGAGGTGATCGTGGTGACGGAGCCCATGCAAATTTCAGAGGGGATATTCTCCACGGGGGAACTCCGGGGGGTCGAACAGGCGCTGGTCGTTGCCACGGAGAGGGGGCCGGTCGTCATCGCGGGGTGTTCCCACCCGGGCGTGGGAGAGATCCTCAGGGCCGCCTCCGCCCATGGAACGGTGTATGCCCTGATCGGAGGACTCCATGGTTCCACCGAATTCGAACTGATGCAGGGACTGAACGTCGTATGCGCCACGCACTGTACCGAGTTCAAGGCGGAAATAGCATCACATTGTCCCGATACCTATATCGAAGGAGGGGCGGGCGTGGTGATCGATCTGTAGCGCAAGGGGATGGCCGGATGGGATTTCTGAAACTGTTCTCGGGGAAAGGACCCGAGGAGTACGAGCAGAAGGGGGACCGCTTCTTCAAGGCCGGGGAGTTCGGGGCGGCCAAGCTGGAGTATGAGACCGCCCTGGATAAGGCCGCGAAGGGACGGTTGGAAGATACGGGGATCGAAGAGCGCCTGCGTGAAAAGGTACGCGGAAGCAGGGAGGCCCTGGCCCTGCAACACAGAGAAAACGCACAGCACCTGATCGAATCCGGCGATCATGAAGGGGGGTCGGAACTGCTGGACCTGGCGCTGGAGCTGACGCAGGATCCGGAGGTCGCGGCCGGGATCGAGCGGTTGCGCGGCAGGGTACACAGAGATGTTGCGGGAATGGATACGGGACCTCCCCCGCCGCCTGCCGGTGAAGACGAAGGAGAAGCCGGGGAATGGGAGGCAGAGGAACTTGAGTACTTTACCGCCCTGTGCGGCGCGCTTGCGGAAGAGACACAGGATGCCTATCACGGCTACGGAGATGCCTTCAGAGCGGGGTATGTGGCCCTGAACAGGGGAGACTATGCCCTGGCGGTCGAGGCGCTGTCACAGGCGCTGGAGGAGAATCCGCCGGACAGTCTGATCCCTCCCGAACTGGCCACGGCGTACCTGAATCTGGAGCGGTATGAAGAGGCCCTCGTGCTGATCGAACAATTCCTCGAGGATCACCCCCGCTCCCCGCAGGGGTATCACACCCTGTGCGAGATCCTGTGGGCGACCGAAAGATTCGATGAGGCCCGGGAACGGCTCCTCTCCTGCCCCGAAGAGATAGCGGACCTGCCCCCCATCCTGCACCTCAGGGGCGAATCGCTGACCCGGTCCGGGATGCATCGGGAGGCGGAGGCCTTCTACCGGGACCTTCTCGAGTCCCACGGCTGGGATGAGCCGACGGCCATAGCCCTGGCGGCAACGCATGAAGCGCTCGGCGCAACGGAGAAGGCCCGTGATCTGTACGGCGAGATAATGACACAGTGCGGCGGCTGCGGCGTGGCTGTCAATCCCTTCGTCAAGCAGAAATACGCCGACATTTCGATGGAGCAGGGAGATTATTCGCCCCGGATACTGGGATTGTATCTCTCGCTGATCGATGAGGACCCGGCGGGGAGGGAACACTATTTCAGAAAGGTGGAGCAGATCTACGCCGCCGCGGGAAACGAGCGGGAGGCCCGGCGGTACCGGCTGTTTGCCGACAGGCTGAGCGGCCAGTCTGCCGATTGACAGGCTTACAGGTGAAGAAATTGAACGGAGAGCGTGAGGGCGCGGCACAATGAGGATTCGACTTCTGCTGATAGACGCCCTCAATCTCATCCGCCGGGTCTATGCCGCCCAGCCGGGGGATGACGGTCCGGACCGCGTGGATGACTCCCTGAAGACGAGCGTCCATTCCCTCCAGCGCGCCCTGCGCGAATCCCGACCCACCCACGCAATCTGTGTCTTTGACGGACACGAGCCGAGCTGGCGCCACACCCTGTACCCCGAATACAAGGCGGGGCGCACCCCCATCCCCGAGGCGCTGGATGCCGGCATGGACCGGTTCAAGGAGGCCTTTTCGGAGATCGGTGTCCCTTCCGTTTATTTTCCCGACGTGGAAGCGGACGACGTTATCGCCACACTGACCGGCAAGGTGGCGGCGCGGGGGGGAACGATCACTGTCCTCTCTACCGACAGGTTGTTTCTCCAGCTTGTCTCTGATCTGGTCGTCGTGCGTGATCACTTTCAGCGGGTGGAGATGGATCAAACGTACGTGCAGGAGAAGCTGGGCGCGCGGCCCGATCAGGTGGTCGACCTGTTCGCCCTGGCGGGATACGCCACCAACAACATACCCGGCGTCCCCAGCGTAGGGATCAAAACGGCCGCCAGGCTGCTCGGAGAGCTGGAAGACCTGGACACCATCCTGTCGGTCGCCCACACCATCAAGGGCAAACTGGGTGAGGCGCTGTACCGTCACGCCGAAGAGGCACGGCTCTCACAATCGCTGGTCCGCCTGAAGGACACCCTGGAACTGGGACTGAACCTGAAATCGTTTCGATACGCGGGAGAACGGTCTCCGTAGCCGGTGACGAAACATTTTGACAAAGGCGGAAAATCATGCGAGAAAAGGTGTCGGCCTGGTTCATGAGCCGATACTGCAACACATTACAATCTGTCATCCAGAAACGCCATGAATAAAAAATACACATTTTTTATTGTTGATGACGACCCCCTCTTTACGAAAGCACTGACCGGCATCCTGAAGGAAGGCGGACAGACGGTACATTCCGGAACCGCGGGGACCGGCACCGCACCCGAGATCATGGCCCACAAGGTCGACTGCATCATTCTGGGCGTAACAGCCCCCGAGGCAGATAATCTCGAACTGCTCCGCCACCTGCGGGGCATCGATGATCTGGCCGAAACGAGGATCGTGGCAGCCCTCGAAGGACCGTCCGGCCAGGCCCGTCAGAACGTTCTCGCCGCGGGGGCCGACGGTGCGATCACCAAACCCGTCAACGGGAAAACGGTCCTCCGTGATCTCAAGGAAATCATAAAGGACCATATCAGGTTCACCTTCTGGGGCGTGCACGGAACCCTGACGGTCCCGGGCCGGAAGACGGCGCGCTACGGGGGGAACACACCCTGCGTCACCCTCCACCTCCCCGGCGACACCCTCTTCATCTTCGATGCCGGGAGCGGCATAAAAGAGCTGTCGAACCACCTCCTGTCCGAGGGGCAGACGATCACCACGGCCACGATATTCATAACGCACCCCCACTGGGACCACATACACGGCCTGCCCTTCTTCACCCCCCTGTACCCCACGGGAAGCTCCTTCGCTATCTACGGCCCGCCCAACGGGAACATGTCACTGCGTGAATTGATAGCGGGGCAGATGGACGGTGTATATTTCCCTATCAATATAAAGGAATTCGGCGCAAAGATCTCCTTTTTCGACCTGGGAGAGGGGCAGTTCGATATCGGGGGGGCAACGATACAGACCATCTTTCTGAATCACCCCGGCCGGTGCCTGGGATACCGTCTGGACTGCAAAGACAGGTCCTTCTGTTATGTCACGGATAATGAGCTGTACCCGCGCTCCAACCCGCTATACGACGAGGGCTACGTCAGAAAACTGGAAGAATTTATCGCGGACAGCGATGTGCTGATAACGGACTGCACCTATATGGACGAGGAGTATGAGAGGAAGGTCGGGTGGGGGCACTCATCGGTAACCCGGGCGGTGGAGATGGCCGACCGGGCCGGGGTGAGCAAACTGTACCTCTTTCACCATGACCTCGATCAGACGGATGATGATATAGACAACAAGCTGGAGGTTGCGCGAACCATATTAGAGGAACGGGGGTCCTCCACCATATGCATCGCGCCGAAGGAGGGCGAGACGTTTGACGTGTAGGGAAACCTCACGTCCGGCAGCTTCGCACATCTCTTACGGAGGAACCACGCGTCTGTGCGGGATACAAAGGATATAGCCACTTTCAGGTTCAGCCTCAGGTTTTATATAGGGATACTGCTGCTGACGACCAATCAGCCCCTCGGCTGGGGGGCCATGCTGATCTGTAACGCCATCGCCCTGAACCGGCAGGACCTGTTCTTCACCTACCTCGGCCTTGGGCTCTACGCCCTGACCTGGGGAATGATGGGGCTGGGGGTACTCCTGGCGGGTCCGGAGGGAATCCGCTATTCCCGTCTTCTGCTGAAGAGGGGATGGCAGTACTGCACCCATCTCTTTCAGAGAGAGAACCGGCACTAGCGCTTTGCCCGGCGGGGCCGGGGATGCCGGCCGGCAGCGGTCTTCCTTATCCCACGACATGCCTCAGGGCGACGCGGTTTCTCCCGGACGCCTTTGCCTCACGCAGGGCCTTGGCCGCAGATTCGACAAGCGCCTCCGGCACCGTCTCACCGGACGGGAATACGGTGGCGACCCCCAGGCTTGCGGTCACGTGACGGTCCGCGGATGAGGTGGTGTGCTCTATGCCGAGCCGCTCGATGCCCAGACGCAGAAATTCGGCGACGTGGGAGGCACCGTCGGTATCCGTCCCCGGCAGAATAACGGCGAATGCTTCACCGCCATACCGAGCGACCAGATCGCCCCCGCGGCGGATCTGTTTCTCGAGGGTGCGGGCGACCAGGCGGAGGCACTCGTCCCCCTTCTCACGGCCGTACGTATCGTTGTACGCCTTGAAACAGTCCAGATCACACAGAATCAGGGAGAGCGGTCCCTTGTCTCGCCTCAGGCGTCCCCATTCACGGCTGATCGTCTGGTCAAAGCAGGACCGGTTTGCTATCCGTGTCGACGCATCGACCGTGGCGGAATGTTCCAGCCGCTCATTCGACTCTTTGAGGGCCGTCTCGGCACGCTTCCGCTCCTCGATATCCTTGAAGGCGGCGACCATGCCGATCAGCTCGCCGTCGACACCCCGGAAGGGTGCGGCGCTGCAGATGAAGGGGATGAGCGCACCGTCGCTCCGCCTCTTCTCCATGTCACATTCAACGACCGCTTCGCCGTGCACGATCTTCTTCAGGGGACACTCCCTGTCTCCGCACTGCGGACACAAAAGCAGATCATAACATTTTTTCCCGACGGCCTCCCCCTGGGCCTTGCCCAGGAAGGACTGCAGGGCCGTATTGATGAACTGGACCGTAAAGTCCTTGCCGACCTGCATGATCCCGTCGGCCGATGTGTTGATGATCTGTTTCAGTTCGATATTGGCGAGATGGGCCTCCACGGCCATCGCGCTCGTCTGTTCGATAGCCCGCTCCAGCTCTTTCTGGTTCCGCTCTTCCTGCCTTTTCAAGTTCTGAAGCTCCTCTTCGATCTCCTGATACTCCCCGAACAGGGAGGGGCTGCTGATGAGATCTCTCTCGGCTGACTTTCCCCGCCCCCCCGTCACGACGGTTTCTTTTCCCATACCACGGCTCCCGTTCCCGCCCGTGAACAGCGTCTGCCGGATCATCCACGCGCTCGAAGGCGCACGAGGCACTCATCGCCCCCGGCACGGGGAGCGTTCGCACCCGCCATGAGTACTGCTGTATCCTCAAATGGAATATCGGGATTTCAGTCGAACTTCTTTAGAAAATTACAGGGTGGATTTTCCCCGGCGGTGCGGGGTGCGCACCGCAGTCAGACCCGGACATGCCGTCCAGCCGTCCTGAACCGGTGGGGCACGTCTCTCCTCGTGATCTTGTCTCCCGTGCCTCACTCACCACGCGCTACAAAAAGACTATGATGGAAACCGATGCGCGCCCCTTTTTGTGAAAAACCATTTTCTGCGGGTATAGCCCAGACACCCGTTTTCGCTTGTCTAATCGGCCTGTTTTCTCAGGAAGGCAGGCGTCTCAAAATCCATATCTTCATCCTCACTGATCATTCCCATTCGGATGACAACAGGTTTTTCTCCCCCCGCCTTTTCGTGCCTGTTCCTCATAAACGCGGGTTTCTCAAAATTTTCTCTCTTCCTCCCCACATTCGCCGGCGCGCCTGAAAGCTCGGAAGGTCTCTCATAGCTCCTCTCCTGAGGATCAAAACCCGTGGCAATGACCGTAATCCGTATCTCCTCTCCCATCGTCTCATCGACAACCGTTCCGAATATGATATTCGCGTCTTCATGGGCCTCGGCCTGTACCAGGGACGACGCCTCATTGACCTCGAAGAGTGTCATCTCGGGCCCGCCCGTTATATTGAGGAGGACGCCCCGGGCCCCCTGAATCGAATTGTCTTCGAGGAGCGGTGACGAGATGGCCTTCTGCGCCGCCTCAATTGCCCTGTTGTCGCCGCCGGCAACGCCGGTACCCATCAGGGCCAGGCCCATCTCGGACATGACATTTTTCACATCGGCAAAGTCGAGGTTGATCAGGCCCGGAACCATGATCAGGTCGGAGATCCCTTTCACCCCGTTGTAGAGGATATCGTCGGCCTTCTTGAAGGCATCGGGCAGAGACATGTTCCTGCCGCTGATACTGAGAAGTCTCTGATTGGGGACCACGATGAGCGTGTCAACCACCTTTCTCAGCTCGGCCAGGCCCTCTTCTGCCTGTCGCCACCGTTTCTTCCCCTCGAACTGGAACGGTTTCGTAACGACAGCGACCGTAAGGGCTCCGATATCTCTCGCGATCTCAGCTACGACCGGCGCGCCGCCCGTCCCGGTACCTCCGCCGAGACCGGCCGTTACAAAGATCATATCCGCCCCGTTCAAGACCTCCCCCAGACGGTCCTGGGATTCAATGGCAGCCCTCTTCCCCACTTCGGGGTCCGATCCGGCTCCAAGGCCCTTGGTGATCTCGGCCCCCAGCTGCACCTTTATCGGGGCCTTTGACGCCACCATGGCCTGAGAATCCGTGTTGGCCACGATAAAATCCACACCACTGAGATTGTAGGCTATCATCATGTTGACGGCATTTCCCCCGCCGCCTCCGACACCGATAACCTTGATCTTGGCGGTATTGCTTTTAGCGCCACCTTTCACCAGTTCAAACATGTCCACGCCCTCCTTCTCAGAAAAAATCGTTGAACCATCTCTCGACGGTCTTTGTTAGCTTGCTCATGACGCCTCTCTCACTCTTCTTCACGGCATAATCGGCGCGACTCGTGCTTCCATAGATAACCAGCCCCACTCCCGTCGTATACATCGGACTGTTGATGACATCGGTGACACCTCCGACACCCACGGGATACCCCTTCCTCACCGGCACATTGAATACCTGTTCCGCCAGTTCCGTTATCCCCTCAAGGATCGCCGTTCCCCCGGTCAGGACAACGCCGGCGGCCAGCAGATCGTCATACCCCGACTTGACGATCTCACGGTGCGCAAGACCGAGGATCTCCTCTATACGCGGTTCGATGATCTCTCCCAGGACCTGCCGTGAAACATTTCGGGGATTCCTGCCACCCACACTGGGGACCTCGATGACCTCGTTCTGGGGTATCAGAGGGGTATAGGTACAACCATACTTGATCTTTATCTTCTCCGCTTCCAGCACCGGAGTGCGCAGGCCCACGGATATATCGCTGGTAACATAATTGCCCCCCAGAGGCAGGACGGCGGTATGCTGGATGCTCCCCTCGGCAAAGACCGCGATATCGGTGGTGCCTCCCCCGATATCGATCAGGGCAACCCCCAGATCTTTCTCATCCTGGGTGAGAATCGCCTCACTGGAGGCCAGCGGTTCGAGAATAACGTCCTTCACATCCAGGCCCACCCGGTTAACGGACTTGATGATGTTCTGTACGGACGTGACGGACCCGGTGACGACGTGGACCTTGGCCTCAAGCCTGACACCCGACATCCCGATCGGGTTCTTGACCCCCTCCTGATCATCGACGATATAATACTGAGGCAGTATGTGGATCACCTTCCTGTCCAGGGGGATGGCGATCGCCTTGGCCGCCTCCAGTGCCCTCTTGACGTCATATTCATCCACTTCACCGCCCTTGACGGCCACGATACCGTAACTGTTCAATCCCTTGATATGACTCCCCGCAATACCGGTAGAAACTGACCGTATCTCACATTCCGACATCAGTTCCGCCTCTTCCACGGCCCTCTTTATCGAATCCACCGTGCTGTCGATATTGACTACGACACCCTTCTGGAGCCCGCTTGAGGGATGCGTGCCGATCCCGATGATATCGATCCCGGCACTCGTAATCTCTCCGACGATGACACACGTTTTCGTCGTCCCTACGTCCAGCCCTACGATGATATTCTCTCTCTTCGCCATCTATCCACCCTTCCCGTCATCGCACATCACGGAGGAAGAAAGCCGCCCTTTCCACAACCATCAGATCTTCGTCTTGCGCTCTCCTGTCGGCCCCTTTCGCCCGAAGACATTTCCCTGCCGAACAACGACCCTGCTGGGATCCACGAGGTCGATAGTCAGAGTTCTTCCCTCCAACCCCCTGCGCGCGAGGTCTGCCATAACCTTCTTCAGTCTCCTCAACTTTTTGTCGTACTCTTCGAAACCGAGATTCAGAAACAGGTGGTTATCCGTCACGACAGAAAAGTCATGCACGTCATCCACATAGATCTCCGACACATTCCAGACTCGGGGAAAGTGATCGCTTCCCGAGAGATAGTCGAGGAATGCAAAGGCCCTTCCCAGCAGATCATGGCGCAGTTCTCCATTCCTGTAGAACCCGGCAAGGACCGGAACATCCGCGCTGTCGCCTGCCTCGAACTTTTTGAATACCACCCCGTCCCGATCCACAATATACAGGTCGCTCCCCCTCTTCAGGAGGGCGGCGGCCGATCTCTCGGTAATCTCGATAACGAGCCTGTCGGGGAATTCCCTCCCGACAGAGGCATTTCTGACCCACGGGTTTTCCTCTATCGCCCGTTCCATCTTCTCCAGATTTGCGGTCAGGATGTTGAGGGGGAGCGATATCCCGGCAAGGGCCTTCACCTCCTCTTCGCTGATCTTCTCACACCCCCTGACGACGGTATTCTTCAGCTGAAAATAATCGGCGCACAGGGCGAAATTGTACGCGTACACCATGAGGAACGCGAGCAGGCCGGCAAGACCCACGATACCAAGCGTCCTGAAGATCTCTCCGCGAACCACCCCCGATCGCCGCTTCGACCGGTTCCTCTTGGGTGAGCCATTCGATGTAAGAGATTTTTTCATGCCTCATCCCCTACGATCTTCAGCTCCGGCTCGAGGAGGATTCCCCTGTCATCCAGGATCCTCTCCCGAACCCGATCGATCAGGGCAATGACATCCGCCGCCTTCGCGCCACCCCTGTTTACGATAAAGTTTCCATGCCGTTCGGATATCTCCGCGCCCCCTATCTTGAGTCCCTTGAGACCGGCCTCCTCGATCATCTTCCCCGCCGGACATCCGGGAGGATTCTTAAAGACGGAGCCAGCGCTCCGCTGCGCGAGGGGGTGGCGCTCCCTGCGCGCTCCGGTAATCTCTGAAATCCTCTCCCGGATGGTATCCCTGTCCCCCCTCATAAGGAGGAAATCGGCGCCCGTAATGATCGTACCCTCGGGGAGATCGAGGTTCCGGTAGGCGAACAACAGATCCTTCCTCGCAACCTGGCGCATCCGGCCCCCGGTATCGAGAACACAGATCGACGCGACGACATCCTTCATCTCCCGCCCCCACGCGCCGGCATTCATCCTGACACCGCCGCCGACGGTCCCCGGTATCCCCGCACAGAACTCAATACCGGTGAGGGCCTTCCTCACCGAGAGGTCAACCAGGACGGAAAGGGCAGCCCCCGCCTGGGCATGCACACGGACGCCACTGTCTTCCCGTTCCTCTTTCTTTATCTCAACCCCCTGAAGCGCCTCCAGGGAGATCAGCACTCCCCGGTACCCGCCGTCCTTCACGATCAGGTTCGTCCCGTTTCCGACAGGCAGGAACGGAACCCCTTCACGCAGGAGGAAGGAGACCAGATCACCGAGATCCTCGACGGTATCGGGGAAAGCCAGGACATCCGCCCTTCCCCCGACGCCCATGGAGGTGTGCGCGGACATCGGCTCATCGAAAAGGACCCTTCCGGCGGCAACGCCACCGATCCTGTCTCTGAACTGCGTCTGTGCAATCATCCCGGCCGCTCCCGTCATCTCTTCTTCAGCCTCTCCAACAGGTCCTCTCCCACCTTCCACACATTTCCCGCCCCCAGGGTGAGGACCACATCCCCCGGCTGTGTAACGTCGCACAGGTGATCGGCAATCTCCCCGAAACCCGACAGATACATCACATTACCATGACCGTGGTCCTGGATGCCTTGCCTGAGATTCATGGCGTGAACACCCTGTATCTCCTTTTCGCTGGCGGCATAGATGTCCGTCAGGATCAGCGCCGTGGCGTCGTCAAAGGACCCCAGAAAATCGTCGAAGAGGGCCCTGGTTCGCGTATAGCGATGGGGCTGGAAGACGACGATCAGCCTCCCCCCCCAGACGTTTTTCGCCGCCGCCAGGACCGCCTTGATCTCGGTGGGGTGGTGGCCGTAGTCGTCGACCACCGTGACGCCGCCGGCCTCCCCCTTGATCTCCAGCCGGCGGTGGACGCCTTTATATTCGTGTATGCCTTCGCGTATCGCGGAAAAGGCCATGCCGAGTTCCATCCCGACGGCCACGGCGGCCATAGCGTTGTAGACATTGAACAGGCCCGGGACCTGCAGCTCGATCTCGCCCAGGAGTTCCTCTTTATGGTAGAGCGAAAATCGCGATGTCATGCCGCTGAAGGAAATGTCGGCCGCCCTGAAATCCGCCTCGCTGTCTATCCCGTAGGTGACGACCTTCCGCTTGATCCTCGGCAGGATATCCCGTACATTGTCACAATCGGCGCAGAGGATAACGGCCCCGTAAAAGGGGACCGAATTGGCAAACTGGAGGAAGGCATCCTTGATCTCCCCGATCCCGGGGTAGTAGTCCAAATGCTCGCGATCGATGTTGGTAATAACGGCGATGTAGGGGTTCAGGTGGAGAAAGGAACCGTCGCTCTCGTCCGCTTCGGCAACGATAAATCCACCCTACCCCAGCCGCGCGTTGCTCCCGATGCTGTCCAGCCTGCCTCCGATCACCATCGTCGGATCGAGGCCGCCCTGCGCGAGGACGGTCGAGATGATGGAGGTGGTCGTCGTCTTCCCGTGACACCCCGACACCGCAATGGAATATTTCAATTTCAGCAGTTCGGCCAGCATCTCTGCCCGCGGGATTACCGGGATATTCCTGTCGTGTGCCTCTATGACCTCGGGGTTGTCTTCGCCGATGGCCGTCGATTTCACGACCACATCGGCGGCCGTGAGGTTTGACGGCCTGTGCCCGTAAAAGATCCGGGCGCCGAGCGTCTCCAGCCTCGCGGTGATATCCGATCGCTCCAGATCGGACCCGCTGATCGCGTACCCGAGATTCAGGAGGACCTCGGCAATCCCGCTCATCCCGATGCCGCCGATCCCCACAAAGTGTATGTTTTTCACCCTTCTATACATCAGGCTCCTCCAACCCCCGTCAACGGTTCCCGGTCCAGGATGGTCATGCACTCATCCACGATGCGCGCCGCCGCTTTCACATTTCCCAGTTTCTCTGATTCCTCTTCCATCCGGCGGATCGCCTCCGGACTTTGGGCAAGCCTCCTGATAACCTCTGCGAGCACCGAGCCGTCAAGCCGGTCCTCAAGGATCGTCTCGGCCGCCCCCGCATCGGCCAGTACGCGTGCATTCAGCTCCTGGTGCCCCCCGACGGCGAACGGATACGGGATGAGAACAGATGCCTTTCCGGTCGCGGTAATCTCTGCGATAGAGGTCGCACCGGCCCTGCATATTAGAAGGTCCGCCGACCCATACGCCGAAGCCATATCGGTAATAAAGGGATGCACCTCGGAGCGCACCCCCCGCTCACGATAGGCTTTTGACACCTCAGCAAGGTCCCCCTCGCCCGTCTGGTGGGTGATCACCAGCCTGCCGCGCATGTCCTCCAGATACGGCAGGGCATCCACAACCGCCCGGTTGATGGCCCGGGCCCCCTGACTTCCCCCGAAGACGAGGATCGAAAAGGTCTGCTCATCCCTGCGGGTCTTCGCGATCCCCTCTGTAAATTCCTTTCGCACAGGGTTTCCCGTAACGGTCGTCTTCGCGGCCGCGAACCGCCCCTCCCCGTCGGGAAAGGTGAGAAACACCCGGTCCACGAATCTGCCCAGAATCCTGTTTGTGGACCCGGGCAGGGCGTTCTGCTCCGCGATCGCCGTCCTGATCCCCATGAAGTGGGCCGCCATTACCGCCGGCCCCGAGGCGTACCCCCCCACACCCAGGGCAATATCGGGGGCAAATCCGCGGAGGATGGAGACCGACTGTGCCATTCCGCGCGGGATCTTCAGCAGACTCCCTATCATCTGGATCGCCCCCCTGCCCTTCACCCCCTCCACCGTGATCGTCCGGAGCGCAAAGCCCAGACCGGGGAGAAGCCTGGCCTCCAGTCCCCTCCGGGTCCCTATGAAGAGCACCTCATTCATCTCAGATCGTCCCAGAAACTCCTCGGCGATGGCGACGGCGGGGAACAGGTGCCCCCCGGTGCCCCCACCGGCTATGACGATTCTGACCCCTCTTCTCTCCATATCCATAACCCGCAACCGGCTGTTCCATCGATTTTATATTCCCCGCTGTCCCCGTCACGGGGTCCCTGTGCCACTTTCGTTCCTCTCCTGGTGAGAGGATATGTTCAGCAAGATCCCGACAACTGCCATGCACATCATCAGTGAGGTCCCCCCGTAACTGAGGAAGGGGAGAGTCAGCCCCTTCGTGGGAACGAGTCCCATCACCGCCGCCATATTGATAAAGGCCTCCAGCGCGATGACCGCGGTCAGCCCGGAGGCCAGAAGCATCCCGAACAGATCCGTGCAACGAAAGGAAATCAGGAACCCGCGAAAAACGAAGACGGAAAACAGAACGACGATAATAACGACCCCGATAAAGCCGCTCTCCTCGGCGATTACCGAAAGGATGAAGTCCGTATGCGGCTCGGGGAGGTAAAAGAGCTTCTGCATGCTGTTGCCAATTCCCACACCAAAGGCCCCGCCGGAGCCGAAGGAGATGAACGACTGTATGATCTGGAATCCCGTCCTGTTCGGGTCCTCCCAGGGGTTGAGAAAGGACAGCAGCCGCCGCATGCGGTAGCTTTCCTGCATGATCAGAATGGCCCCCGCGGGGATCGCCGTCGCCGCAAGGCCGGCGAGATACGTAATGCGGCTCCCCGCCAGATAGAACATCAGCATGAAGACCATCACCATGATGACGGCCGCGCCGAAATCCGGCTGGCACAGCACGAGACCGAGAATGCTCAGCAGTATGACCAGCGGGACCACAAAGACACGCGAAAATTCCTTGATGTGCGCGATCTTCTTCGTGAGGTAGTGAGCCAGGAATATCACCAGCGCAACCTTCACCATCTCAGATACCTGGAAGGAAACACCCCCGGCGCGGAACCAGCGCGTGGCGCCTCCCACCTTCGTGCCGAACCCCGGGATAACGAGGAGGGTCAGCAGTGCTATCGACAGGAACACGGCGGGATACGCCGCCTTTCCCCAGTACCGGTACGGCACCTTGGACGCCCCGATCATGACGCCGAGGCCGAGCAGGACAAAGACGATCTGTTTCTTGATGTAGTGGTACCCGTCACCGTACTTCTCCAGGGCGATGATGGAACTCGAGCTGTAGATCATCACCGTCCCGATGACGACCAGGATCATCGTGACGACAAAGAGCGCAATGTCGGGCCTGCCGACCGTTACTGAAGACTGTTTGCCCATATCCCCTTACGTCCCCGATGTCCCATCCGTTCAACGATCCCCTTGAAGGCGGATCCCCGTTCCTCGTAATTCCTGAATTCATCAAAACTCGAACAGCCCGGCGACAGCAGCACCGTGTCGCCCGACGACGCAGCGCCCCGAGCCATACCGACGGCCTCTTTCAGGTTGCCGGCACGTTCGGTCCTCACAATCCCGCCAATCATCCCCTCTAACTCCCCGGCCGCCTCGCCGAAGAGGATCAGGACCTTGACCTTTTCCCGCAACGGCCCTGCCAGTATCCCGAAATCGCCCCCCTTGTATCTGCCCCCCAGGAGGAGAACCACCGGACCGGTGAACGATCTCAGGGCCCGGTAGACCGCGTCCACGTTGGTCCCCTTGGAGTCGTCATAGTAGGCCACGCCGTCCACCCTCCCGGCAAACTCTATCCGATGCGGGATACCGGCAAAGTTCTTCAGCACCTCGGCAATCCCCCCGGGCGGGCACCCGCACATCCGCGCGGCGAGAATGGCGGCCATCACGTTTTCCAGGTTATGCGCCCCCTGCAGTCGTATCGCCCCGACAGGGTATCGTTCGTCTCTCCCTGCGATCCGATATCTCAGCGCTTCGCCGTCGAGAAAGATCCCCTCCTCCAGCGCTGCCAACGAGCTGAAGGAGGCGATATGTCCGGCCGGAAGTCGTTTCGCAAGGGCCGCCGACGCGGGATCATCGCCGTTCAGTATAGCTAGGTCCCCGCTGCCCTGGCGGGCGAATATCCGTTCCTTGACAGACCGGTATTCCTCAAAAGAACCGTGATAATCGAGGTGGTCACCGGTCACATTCAGGAGCATCGCGACAAAGGGGTGAAAATACCTGACCCACTGCAGCTGAAAACTGCTGACCTCCACCACCACGTAATCGTCCTCCTGCTCGCCACGCACGTACGATATGAGCGGGGTGCCGATATTTCCGCCGACAAAGGTCCTCTTGCCGCAGTGTGCCAGCATCTCCCCCACCAGGGTCGTCGTCGTGGTCTTCCCGTTGGTGCCCGTAATCGCGATGATCGGTTTCTTCACATACCCCGAGGCCAGTTCCAGTTCACTGACAACAGGGATCCCCCGCACCGCCCCCTCCGCGAGCAGGGGATTGGACGGCGGGACGCCCGGGGAGGGCACGATCAGGTCCGTTCGTGAAAGGACACCCACATCGTCCTGCCCGATCCCCATCTCCACACCCGCCATCCCCTTGAGGGGCTCAACGGTATCCCCGAGTTCCGAAATCGGCTTCTCGTCGGCGGCAAGGACCCTGGCCCCCCTCTCGAGGAGGAACCCGGCCGTCGCCACGCCCGTCCTCCCCAGACCGATTACCAGAACTGTCTTCCCATCCAGATCCATGACTACACACCCGTGATTGTCCGGTTTCCCCTACCGCAGCTTCAACGTACTGATAGCGATCAGCGCAAGGATGACGGAAATGATCCAGAAGCGCACGATCACCTTGGGTTCCGCCCATCCCTTCAGTTCAAAATGGTGGTGTATCGGGGCCATCCGGAAGATACGGTCCCCGTTCGACACCTTGAACCAGCCCACCTGAAAGATGACCGAAACAGTCTCAACCACAAAGATCCCCCCCACGATGGCGAGGAGGATCTCCTGTTTCGTAAGGATGGCTATCGTTCCGAGGGCGCCGCCCAGGGAGAGCGATCCCACATCGCCCATGAATATCTGGGCGGGGTAGGTGTTGTACCAGAGGAACCCGATCCCGGCACCGACCATCGCCCCGCAGAAGACCGCGAGCTCTCCCACCCCAGCCACATAGGGTATCTGCAGATATCCCGACAGTTTTACGTTCCCGGCAAAGTAGGCGAAGAGGAGGTAGGTCGCGAAGCATATCGTTGCCGGGCTGATGGCAAGGCCGTCGAGACCGTCGGTCAGATTGACCGCATTTGCCGCCCCCACGATAATAAACGTGGAAAGGATCACATACCCCCAGCCCAGGTCGGGGAGAAGGGTCTTGAAGAAGGGAACGGTCAGGTTCGAACTGAAACCGGGATTCAGGTACAGGACCACACTTACGAAGAGCGCTATCAGAATCTCCCCTGAAAGTCTGACCGTTCCCGGGATTCCCTTGCTTCCGTTTGACAGTTTGCGGTAATCGTCGCAGAAACCGATCATGCCGAATCCCACCGTCACCATCAGCATGATCCAGATGTAGTCCACGGTGAGCCGCGCCCAGAGGAGAGTCGATACAACGACGGAGAAGATGATCAGGATGCCCCCCATCGTCGGAGTTCCCTCTTTTGAGAGGTGAGAGTTGGGCCCATCGTCGCGGATCGGCTGCCTGATGCTGAGGGACTGGAGCCTGGCAATCACCCAGGGGCCAAGCACAAAACAGATGGCCAGGGCGGTTATCGCGGCATATATCGTCCTGAACGTTATGTACCGAAAGACATTAAGCCACGAATACGTATCGCTGAGCGGATATAGAAAATGATAGATCATATACGCACATTCTCCCGGCCGCATCCTCGAGACCGACGGGGCACGACCACCGTGTGGTACATACCACACTATATAGTGGTTTACAATAAATTAATAACTATATACAGTATTTTAACCCCACCACAGCCAACCGGCGGGACACCAAAAACAACAACGGCCGCTATCCGAATTCCTCCAGTATCGCATGGAGAAATTCCTCCATCTTCATCCTTCTCGATCCCTTGACCAGTATCCAGTCTCCCTCCCGCACCAGTGCATGGAGCAATCCCATAATTCTGTCCGGTGTCTCGGCATAATATATGTGATCTTCCCTGAAGCCCCTCTCAACGGCCCCTTTTGCAATGGACTGCGAGAAGTCCCCCTTGAGGAACAGGCTCCCTACGCCGGTATTGGCTACGGCTTTTCCGACCTCCTCGTGGAGCCTCTCGGCCCCCTCCCCCAGTTCGAGCATATCCCCCAGTATCACAACGCTCTCGTTTTTCCCCTTGAGGTCGCCCAGTGTCTTGAGAGCCTCCATCACCGAAGCGGGGTTTGCGTTATAGGTATCGTCAATCACAGTCCCCCCACCCTTCAGCCGGTGGATATCCATGCGCCCCTCTACCTGCCTGAATGCCGACAGGCCTTCACAGATCAGGTCGTAGGGGATATCCATGGCCCAGCAGGCCGCCGCGCAGGCCAGGGCGTTGTATATATTGTGCCTGCCGACAACGGTCATGTCGATTCCCTTGCCGATTCCTCCCATATTGAGCGTAAAGCTCATGCCGCGCTCGCCCCGCATAAAGATGCGCTCGGCCCGGACAAAGGCATTCTCTTCGATGCCGAAACCGATGTTCCTCCCGGCCCACCGGTCGGCCAGTGTCCGTGTAAAGGGATCATCACGGTTGATAACCGCCACCCCCGAAGCCTTCATGTTGGAAAAGAGATCACCCTTCTCCTCCATGACGATGTCGAGCGATCCAAATCCCTCCAAGTGGGCCGGCCCTATATTGGTGATAACCCCGATGTCGGGATCGGCAATGGCCGCAAGCCTGGCTATCTCCCCCCTCTTGTTGGTTCCCATCTCAACAACAGCCATCTCATGCCCGGTGTCCATCTCGAGGAGGCTGAGGGGGAGCCCGATGAGGTTATTGTAGTTCCCCCTGCTCTTTAAGACCGTCCCGAACCCTTCAGCCACCGTGGCTATCATCTCTTTCGTCGTTGTCTTGCCGGAACTCCCCGTGACCGCCACCACCGGAATCGCGAACTTCTTTCTCCACAGTTTGGCTATATCGCCCAGCGCGCGCAGGGTATCGCCAACGAGGATCACGGAGGTATCATCCAAAACATCGTCCGGCATCTCATCCACCCCTCGCTGAACGAGGAGGCCGGCGGCACCTCTCTTCACCGCATCAGTGATAAAGGCGTGACCGTCGAACCGCTCCCCCGCGAGGGTGACAAAGAGATTGCCTCCCGCCACATCCCGCGAATCCGTGGACAGGCCCTCAAACAAGCCGTCGAGGCTCCCCCTGACGAGGGTTCCCCCGGTCGCCGTTACGATCTCTTGAGTCTTCAGCAATGGAGATTTCACCGCACACCTCCCGCACTGCGGGTGGAAAGGACCTCTCTGACGACCACCCTGTCGTCAAAGGGAAGCCTCCGGGTCCCCACAATCTGATAATCTTCATGCCCCTTCCCCGCGACCAGCACGATATCCGAGTCGTCGGCGACGGATACCGCCAGGGCTATGGCGTCTCTTCGATCGGCGACAATCGTGTATCCCTTTCCCGTAAAACCGCCTGTGATATCCTCAGGGGCGTATCTGGTCGAACCGGTGCCGATCCCCCCTTCCACTTCATCGATGATCACCAGGGGATCCTCCGTCCTCGGGTTATCCGAGGTAATGATGGCCAAGTCACTCAGCGCCGCCGCAATCTTTCCCATGCCGGGCCGCTTCGTACGGTCCCGGTCACCCCCGCATCCGAAGACCGTTATGATCCGCCCTTTTTTGAACTCCAAAAGGGTCTCCAGCACCTTCTCCAGGGCATCTCCGGTATGGGCGTAATCCACGAACACCACCGGTTCGCCGGGCCCGCTCACCCGCTCCAGGCGACCAGGAACAACATCGAGGGCCCCGATTCCCGATCGGATATCTCCCTGCGGTATCCCGAGCGACAAGGCAGCGGCAGCGGCCGCGAGGATGTTGGAGAGGTTGAAGCGTCCGGCCAGAGGGGACGATACGGGAACCTCCGTACCTGCCATCCGTATTCGCGCATCGATACCGTCGATGGAAAGGACAACATCGGCGGGCGCGACATCACCCACCCCCTCTACACAGAAGGTAACCGCCGGCGTCCGTATCTCTCTACTGAGCCTCGCGCCCCACGGATCATCGACATTCACCACTGCCGGGCGACCATCGATCACATCATCGAAAAATCGCTTCTTGGCCAGAAAGTATTCCTCCATCGTGCGATGGTAGTCGAGATGCTCGCGAGAGAGGTTTGTGAATATGCCGAGGTCATACTCGCATCCGTAGATCCTCTTCAGGTCGATCCCGTGCGATGAGACCTCCATCACCACGTGGGTCACCCCCGCATCGGCCATCTCCCTGAGCATTTTTTGCAGATCGGGCGATTCGGGGGTTGTGTGCGGGGCGGGAAATACCATACCCCCGTACCGGTAATTGACCGTCCCGATCACCCCGACGGAATATCCGGCGGCCTTCAGGATAGACTCCAGGAGATAGGTCACCGTCGTCTTACCGTTTGTTCCCGTGACTCCTATCAGACAGATACTGCGGGAGGGATTGCGGTAGAAGTTTTTTGCCAGACCGGCCAGCGCCAGGCGGCTCTCTTTCACCCGGATGCAGACCGCTCCCGGCACGGCGGGCGTGCCGCCTTTATCGTATACGATATACCGCGCCCCCCGCTTCACCGCGTCGCGTATAAAATCATGGCCGTCAAATTGAGCGCCTGAAATGGCTATAAAAACGGATCCTTCCTTACATTCTCTCGAGTCGTAGCACAGGCCGGAGGCGTCCCCGGAAATATCTCCCGATACATCCAGGATATCCACTCCGTTCAGCAGGCCTGAAAATTTCATCATGCTGGCAGTCCCTTTCAGCCCCCCCTGTCAAACAGTACGTAGCAGGGCTGGGTTCCCTTTATCGGGGTGCCCGGGGCCGGATTCTGACTCATGGCCCAGCCACTTCCTGCAGTCTTCAGCGCTATCCCCCTGTTCTGGGCAACCCTCAAGGCTTCCCGCAGGGACATCCCCTCGAAGTCGGGGATAACCGACTCATCATCTTTGGCGTCGTGGTGGACCATATCCGCCATGGTTGACGCCTGGATTATCTGTGCCTCCTCGCCTTCTTCCTCAGTGGCGGCAACATCCTTCACCTCCAGACTGCCACTGGAACAGCTCAGTATCTGTTCAGAGACCTTCCTGAAAACCGGCGCGGCGGCCACGCCGCCCCATCTGTCGATCTTCGGCTCATCCAGGACGACGAGGATGACCATCTGGGGATCTTCGGCAGGGAAAAACCCGATGAAAGATGCCTCCACCTTTTTGGAAGAATACCGTCCCGAGGAGAAATCGAACTTCTGTGATGTCCCCGTCTTCCCCGCCACGGAAAGGTTGACGATACGAGCATTTTTGCCGGTCCCTCCTTCGCCCTCCACCACATCGGTAAGGATCGACGTGACCCGCTTTGAGGTCTTCGTGGATATGACCCTCCCGAGCACGACAGGCTCAACTTCCCGTACCACCTCTCCCTTCTTATCTACCAGGCACCGGACGACGTGCGGCTTCATGAGGATGCCACCGTTCGCTATGGCAGACATCGCGCCGACCAGCTGCAGGGCGGTCACCGAGATGCCCTGACCGAAGGCCATCGTCGCGAAGTCGACATCCTGCCAGTCACCCGGATTCCGCAGGATCCCCGGTGATTCTCCGGGGAGATCGATCCCCGTCCTTGAACCGAACCCAAACATCGTGATGTACCGGTGGAACCTCACTTTCCCGAGCTTCTCGGCGATCTTTATTGTTCCTATGTTACTGGAGTATTTGAGAATCTCCGAAAGGGTCAGCTCCTGAAATTTCTCATTCTGGGCCTCATGGATCACCCGGTCACCCACCACATAAGAACCGTCCTCGCAGTTGAAGACATCCGTTTCCTTGACAAGCCCTTCCTCGAGAGCGGCGGCGACGATAAAGGGCTTGAATACCGAACCCGGATCGAAACAGTCAGTGACAGCCCTGTTCCTCCTGGCGTCGGCCGGATAGGTGGAGAAGGCATTGGGGTTGAACCGGGGACCGTTGGCCATCGCCAGGATCTCACCGGTCCGGGGATCCATAACGATGACACTCCCCCCTTTCGCGCCGGTCCGTTCCACGGCACTCCTCAACTGAGATTCGACGATATACTGTATCTTGCTGTCGATAGTCAGAAAGAGGCTGCAACTCCTGTCACCTACGATACCGCCCGGATCATCATCCAGATAGATCTTGTGCCCCCGCGCATCCCTGCCCCACACCACCTCTTTGGGAACACCCTTGAGGTATTCGTCGTATTTCAATTCCACCCCTTCAAGACCGGTGGAATCGAGGCCGGCAAACCCGAGAAGGTGACATGCCATCTCCCGGTGCGGATAGAACCGCTTCGGCTCCCGTACCAGGTGCACCCCCTCCAGATTCAAGGCGCGGATCCGCTCCGCCCCCACCGGGGAAATCTGCCGGGCAACCCAGCGAAAGCTCCCCTCGTTTGAAAGCGCCCGTGCGACCTGCCGTCTCTTGATTCCCAGTATGGACGAAAGCTTCGACGCAACCTTCCGGCGCTCCTGAACACGCGAGGGATCGACGTAAACGGAATCCGCCATGACGGTAGCCGCGAGCTTCTGCCCGTTTCTGTCGAAGATAAACCTCCTCTCCGGATACAGCGTCAGGCTCTTCTTGTGCTGCCTGTCGGCAAGCCTCCCCAGCGTCTCCCCCGAAACGACCTGAAGCTGGAACGCCCTCGACACCAGCGCCACGTACAGGACGAGGAAAAAAACGATCATCGATACCACTCTGAATCTCAGCCATTTTCTCGATTTCGCACTCATCGTAAGAAAATCACCTGGTCCCTTTCCGGATAGCGCATCCCGAGCTTGGCCCGGGCGATGGCCTCTATCCTGCGGGGAGATTTGAGTGTCGCGATCTCAACCTTCAATTTCCTGCTTTCCTCCAAAAGGATGTCCCTGCGGTGCATCTCTCCGGCTATCCGATAATCAATGTTCGTAATACTGATACGAAACCATACGTAAATGAGCGCGGTGGCCATAAAGAGAAGCGCAACAGCGATGAGACGGGAGAGCTTCCACCCCCCTCTTTTTTTTCTGACGACCGACATTCTCAGATCCTTACCGCTGTTCTCAACCGGGCACTTCGTGCCCTGGGATTGGACATGATCTCCTCTTCCCCGGGCATAACGGGCCTTCTGGTCACAACCTTCAGTTTGCTCTTCCTGCCACAGCGACAGACCGGGAAATCGGGGGGACAGATACACCCCTTCTCCCAGGAGCGAAACAGATTCTTCACCATTCGGTCTTCGAGCGAATGGAATGCTATGATGGAAAATCTTCCCCCCTCTTCCAGGACATCGATTCCGCTTTCTATCGCAGTACGGAGATCTTCAAGTTCGTTATTGACGGCAATTCGGAGGGCCTGAAAGGTCTTTGTGGCGGGGTGTATCCTCTTTTTCTTCAAGCGACCGGGCAGGGCGCCGGCAATAATCGCGGCAAGTTCGCCCGTCGTTTTTATGGGAGACAGTTTCCGCCTTTCCGAAATTGCGCGTACAATTCTTCCGGGCATCATCTCTTCACCATATTCTTGTATGATCTTCTTCAACTTCTCTTCCGGAAACCCGTTCACGATATCGAATGCCGTCAGGTCGCTCTGCCGATCCATCCGCATGTCGAGCGGCGCGTCCAGAGAAAAAGCAAACCCCCTGTCAGGGGTATCGAACTGGTGGGACGAAACCCCCAGATCAAGCAGGATTCCGCGAACCCTCTGGAAACCCAGTTCCGATACGATACCGCCGATATCCGCAAAAGTTCCCTTTACCAGCATCGCCCGATCCCCGAAGGGCTCAAGCCTCCGCGCGGACGCGGAAAGTGCGTCCTCATCGCGATCGACACCGATCAGGACCCCGTCAGGAGCCGTCCTTACCAGGATCTCGTGTGCGTGCCCTCCACCCCCGACCGTCCCGTCGAAATATACGCCTCCCGGTGTGCAATCCAGCGAATCAACTGTTTCCCTAAGCATAACCGGTTCATGAAAGAAAGCCCGTGTCATATCCCCAGATCAGCCATGTAATCGCTGAAATCCTCAATGTTCTGGCTGGATTTGTCGATCTCTTTCTCAAAGTTTTCCCTGTTCCAGATCTCGATGCTCCGCCCCATACCGGCGATGACGATCTCTTTCTCCAGCTTCGCGTATTCCCTGAGGGAAGGAGGTATGAGCACCCGCCTCTGCTCATTGAAAGAACAATCAACGGCACCCGACATAAAGAGGCGCTGAAAAGCCCTCACCTCTTTTCTGATGATCGACTGCGCAAACACCTTCTCTTCTATCGCGGTCCACTCTCTGTAGGGAAAGACCAGGAGGCACCCATCCCAGTTCGTTATCACCATCCGCTCGTCATACGTCTCCGTAAAGACTTGGCACAGCCTGGCCGGGAAGATGACTCTCCCCTTCTCATCGATGGTGTGATAATATCTCCCCCTAAATACAGACACCGACAGTAACCTCCACAATCATCCACTTTACTCCACTAGATCGAACTATAAGAGGGTGGGACGGCTTTGTCAAGGAAAAAAATCCGCTATTTTTTTCTTTTAATTTGATATTTTAGGACTGCCCGGTTGTGGTCTTTCAGGGTGGATGAAAAATGGTGGGAACCGTTGTTCTTCGATACAAAATAGAGATAATCCACCGGAGCGGGGTAGAGGGCGGCCTCAATCGCCTCCAGCCCGGGGCTGCAGATCGGTCCCGGGGGCAGGCCCTTTATCCGGTAGGTGTTGTAGGGCGTCTTTTTCTCAAGATCCGTCCTCCTGAGATTTCCATCAAAATCCTCGATGTCGTAGATGACCGTCGGGTCGCTCTGCAGTCGCATACCCCTCTTCAGCCTGTTATGAAAAACAGCCGATATCAGGGCTTTTTCTTCCTTCGGTCCTCCCTCCTTTTCGATAATGGAGGCAAGGGTCACGACTTCACCCTCCGTAAGGTCGAGTTCATCCGCTCTCTCCAGCATCGCGGGCGTCACAACCTTCCTGAACTGCCGCACCATAAACCGTATAATCCCCTCCTCGCCCATCGACTTGTTGAGCGTATGGGTATCGGGGAAGAGATATCCCTCGGCGCTTTCCCCTTCTATCCCGAGGGATGACAGGAGCCTGCTGTCCGACGCAAGGCTGATAAACAGGTCCCGGTCGGCGAGCCCCTGATTTTCCAGACGGGCGGCTATCCGATCCAGCGTAAACCCTTCCGGTATAAAGACCGGGTACTCCTTGACCTTGCCCTTCACCAGCCGATCGAGGACGGCCGCCGGGGTCATGGAGCTCCGCAGGTCATATTCCCCTGCCTGTATGTGTTTCGACGCACCCGTCACAAACGCCAGGAGATAGAATCCCTTTTTATGTCGGAGCAGCCCCGCTCCTTCAAGAATATCGGCCGTCTGGGTAAAGGAGGAGCCCCGTGGTATCTCTACCGTCACTTCCCGGTACTCAAAATCGATCGGGCTGTTGGCATAATTGAAGAAAACCAGGCCCAGGAGGGCTGCAACGATCACGCAGGCCACACCTATGACCGCAGCTGTCTTGAGCCATCTTTTCTTCATGATTCCTGCTCTCTTCGGGGTTTCGCTGTCTGAGCTTCGGGGGTATTCGGGTTATGATCCAGATAGTCCTGGAGGATAATGGCGGCCGCTATCCGGTCAACCACCCCTCTCCTCTTTCTGCGTCGCACATCCGCCTCTCTGAGCAGGCCTTCCGCCTCCTTCGTGGAGAGGGCCTCGTTCCATTTCACAACGGGCACGTGGACGCCCGCCTCAAGGGCTTCGACAAAGCCGTCCACCTTCTCGCACTGAATCCCCTTCGTGCCGTCCAGCCTGACGGGGTATCCGACAACGATCCGCTGGGCAGCGTATTCCTCTGCAAGGGCCGCGATCCGTTCGATGTCCCGCTTCCAGTACTTTCTGACGATGGTGGCAATCCCCCTGGTGGTCATCCCCAGTTCGTCACAGACCGCCACTCCGATTCTCCTGTCTCCGTAATCAAGGCCGAGTATTCTCATAATGCGCGCAGATTTATAGCATACTCACCCGGATAACAAAAGGGGATTGTACGGACAATCCCCTTGTGCAAACCGCACCTTTTTGTTATTCCTGCAACAGGCGGCAGGCCCATCGGACGGAAATCATGAAACACATCATCTTAGGCACAGCGGGACATGTCGACCACGGGAAGACCTCCCTGATCAAGGCCCTCACCGACGTGGATACGGACCGTCTCAAAGAGGAGAAAGAGCGGGGGATCACGATCGAGCTGGGGTTCGCCCCCCTCGTTCTCCCGGACGGGCAGAAGATCGGGATCGTCGATGTCCCCGGACATGAGAAATTCGTGAAGAACATGGTCGCCGGCGCCGGGGGGATCGACCTGGTTGCCCTGGTAATCGCCGCGGACGAAGGCGTGATGCCGCAGACGCGGGAACATCTCGAGATATGCGACCTTCTCGGTATCAGAAAGGGGCTCGTCGCCCTCACGAAGACAGACATGGTGGACGAGGAGTGGCTTTCCCTCGTGGAGGATGATGTCGAGACCTTCCTTGCGGGGACCTTTCTGGAGGGGACCCCGATCGTTCCTCTGTCATCGGTTACCGGAAAAGGAATCCCTGAATTTCTCCGGGCCCTGGGCGAGGTCATCGCCACCCTGGATGAACGAACAGATTCAGGCCTCTTTCGGCTCCCCGTCGACCGGGTCTTTACGATGAAGGGGTTCGGAACGGTCGTGACCGGAACGCTGGCCTCCGGCAAGATACGGGTTGGCGACAGTGTCGCGATCATGCCCCCCGGGGGACAGGCAAAGATACGAGGCATCCAGGTCCACAACGAGACAGCCGAGGAAGCACAAACCGGCCAGAGAACCGCCATCAACCTCCAGGGGGTCGACCGCACGACGATAGAGCGGGGATACGTTCTGACCCGCCCTTCCACCTTTGAAGCATCGGGCCGTCTCGATATTCACCTGCACTACCTCGCCGGGGCGGGGAAAAAACTGAAAAACCGGTCGCTGGTGAGGTTCCACACGGGGACCAGCGAGACGATCTCGAGGATCGTCCTGCCGGACCGGGAGGAGCTCGAGCCGGGTGGAGAGACCTACGCGCAGGTGATCCCCGAAACCCAGGTGGTGACCATGTCGGGAGACCGGTTCGTTATCCGAAGTTATTCCCCGGTTACCACGATCGGGGGGGGAGAGATCACGGACCCCCTCGCCAAAAAGCGCCGGAAGCACGCTGATCCCGGCGAAGCGGAGCGGCTGCACCGCGGGACAGGGGAGGAGAAGACGGAGATCATCCTGGAGCGAGCCGGGCTCGACGGCATCTCATCCCTGAGCCTCGCGATACGGACCGGCCTGCCGCCCGGCGAGCAGGAGAAGATCCTCGAGAAGATGCTGTCCGGGAAAAAGGCCCTCCTGATCGACCGCGACGAACGCAGGGTTGTCTCCGCCCGTGTATACAAGGATTTCCAGGACCGAGTACTGTCGGAGATAGCGGCATACCACGAGAAATATCCCCTGAAGGAGGGGATCTCCAGGGAGGAGCTGAGAACCACCCTCGGAGGCTTTATCGACCCCAAGCTCTTCAGCAAGGCCATGAAAGACCTGGGGGACGGAGGAAAGATTGTCGCGGCGAAGGAAACCGTCAGAATCGAGAACCACTCGGTTAATCTGAAAGAGGACGAGGTACAACTCAGGGAAAAGATTACCCGCATCTACCGGGACGCGGGACTGACGCCCCCTTTGACAAAAGAGCTTATGGAGCAATTTGCCGCTCAGAGGAAGAGAGCGACGGACATCCTGAACGTGATGCTGCGTGAGGATGCCCTTGTCAAGCTCAATGAGGATATGTATTTCGACCGGGAGGCCCTCGACCGGCTGAGGGAGGATTACCGGGAGATCCTCATCAGAGACGGCAAGGCAACACCCGCCACCTTCAAAGAGCTGACGGGGCTGTCGCGCAAATTTATCATCCCGCTGATGGAGTATTTCGACAAGACGAAACTGACGATCCGGGTGGAGGACCACCGGATGCTGAGGGAGAGGTCGCAGTGAAGGGTCCCACCGAAACGGTCGACATAAGCCTTTACAGTGAGGAGAAGATTTCCCGGATCTCCGAGCCGGTCGTCAGGGAGGAGCCCGTGGAGATATCCCTGAACGGCGGGAAGGTTGCGACCATCGCTTGCACGGGGATTCACCTTGAGGAACTGGCGGCGGGGTTTCTCCGGTCGATCGGCGCCCTCACGGTCCGGGAAGACATAGAGGCGATCACGGTATCCCCTGACGGGTCGAAGGTTGACGTACTGACAAAGGACACGGCCCTGCCGGGCTCCGCCCCTCTGGATCTGTTCGTCCTCTCCAGTGGCGCGAAGACGGGGGGATCAAAAGAGAAAAAAGACCCCATCACATCCGATACCTCCATCTCGGCGGAGAAGGCGATCGCCTTCATGGAGGAGCTGTTGACCTCATCCCCCCTCCACAAGGAGACGCACGGCACCCACTGTTCGGCCCTCGCGGACACGGAGAGGATCCTGGTACTGAGGGACGACATCGGGCGGCACAACACCATCGACATGCTGGGCGGATATGCCCTTCTCGGCGGGATCGACTGCTCCGACAAGATCATCGTCAAGACAGGGAGGGTTTCCTCGGAGATCGCGGAAAAGGTCTGGACGCTGGGGATCCCCATCATGATCTCCCATTCGGTCCCGACCTCCGAAGCGGTCGACATCTTACGAGAGGCGAGGATCACTCTGATCGGCCACGTAAGGGGCGGGGCATTCAAGGTATATTCCAACGAAAGGCGGGTACGGTTTTGAACACGAAGAACATCAACGTAGAAGATATCCGTGCGGGGGACCGGGTCAGCGACCTCTTCCTCGTCACGGAAAAGAATATGGCCATCTCCCAGAAGGGAAACCCCTACCTGAATCTGAAGCTCAGAGACAAAACCGGCGAGGTCGACGGGAGGGTATGGGACCGGGCGGCCGAGATGAACGACCTGTTCAAGGCGGGGGACATTATTCAGATCCAGTCCCAAGCGGTCAGTTTCAGAAATGTCATCCAGCTGTCCATCTCGAGGATCTCCGTCGTCGACGACCCCGCGGTCACCCCCGCCGACTACCTGCCGTCATCCGCCTCGGACACTGCCGAAATGTTCGAGGCGCTCATGGCGATCATAGAAACCGTAAAGAATCCGCATCTAAAGGCCCTCCTCGATCTGATATTCGGCGACGAGGAGACGGCGGATGCATTCCGAAAGGCGCCCGCCGCGAAGGGTTTTCATCACGCGTATATCGGGGGGCTCCTCGAGCACACTCTCTCCGTGACACAGCTCCTCAATCTGGTGACACAGCACTATCGGAATGTGAATCGGGACCTCGTCATCGCCGGGGGGATACTGCACGATATCGGGAAGATCCATGAACTGTCGTTCAACGGCACGATGAACTACACCGACGAGGGACGGCTCGTCGGCCACATCGTCCTGGCGGTGGAGTTCGTGAACGAAAAGATCGCCGCAATCGAAGGCTTTCCGCGACAGCTCGCCCTCGAGCTTCGGCACATCCTCCTCAGCCACCACGGGGTCCTGGAATTCGGATCACCCAAACGGCCCAAGACGCTGGAGGCACTCATTGTGAACTTTATGGATGACCTGGACGCGAAGACAAACGCGTTCAGTGAATTCATGAAAGCCCCGGGAAATGAATCAAACTGGACGCCCTATCACCGACTCCTCGAGCGGTTTATCTACAAGGGTCAGCCCCCGGAAAGCGAAACCACGGATGGCGGAGAGTGAGACCGGACTAGTACACCCGCGCGCCGAATATGGCGGTCCCGATCCTGACAATGGTCGCGCCCTCCTCCACGGCAACGAGGTAGTCGCCCGACATACCCATTGAGAGCTCGCGCAGATCGACGCCCGGGATCTCCTCCGCGGCGATTTTGTCCCTCAGCTCCCGCAGGGCCACGAAGTACGGCCGGGCGTCTTCCGAGTCATCGAACCAGGGGGGCATCGTCATCAGCCCCCGGATCGAAAGGTTTTCGAGACGCGAGATCTCCCTGACCAGGGCGGGCGCATCATCCGCGCGGACACCGCTCTTGCTCTCCTCGCCGCTGACATTCACCTCGACAAGGATATCGGTCACCCGTCCCGCGATCGCGGATCGTTTATCAAGCTCCGCGGCCAGCCCCATCCGGTCGACGGAGTGAACCATGTCAAAGAGTCTGACTGCGTACTTCGCCTTGTTGGACTGGAGGTGGCCGATCATGTGCCACTTCACATCCACATGCATCGTCTCGATCTTTCTCCTCGCCTCCTGAATGTAATTCTCGCCCATGATATCCACACCGGCATCAATCGCCTCCAGGATCCGGTCATCATCCACCGTCTTGGTCACGGCCATCAATCGGACCTCGGAAGGCCCCCGCCCCGACCTCAGGGCCGCCTCGGCGATCTCCCCCCGTATCTTTCGTATGTTATCCCCTACTGCTGACATTGTGTCTCTCCTTCTGACTAACTACGAAACCGGCTGAACTGTACGGCACGCCTTTTTGTATTCGCACCAATGAATTGATATATGATTATTCTAATTCTCTCAAAAAAGTCTCAATGGAATCCTTATCCAAAATCCTACCTGAATTAACAATATGACTGAAGAATCTCTTATATCCTATTCTTTCAACTCTTGTTTTCCAGTTTCTCAAAGGGTGTTTTGGTACAATCTCCATGAGAGCTTCAAACGCAAGCTTTATTTCCTTGTCGCTTTCAAAACTGTTGATTCCCGCTGGAATCAGGATATCAAGCTTGACACCGTCGTTTTTAAATAGTTTTCGGAATTCATCTATGAATCTTTCTATTCTCTTTTCAGTTTTTTCTTTAGATCTCCGAATGGATCTGAGAATGGATACAATCACCCAGCAGACAAGAGCTATAATCGAACTAAGGACAAAAACTCCTATGCCCGAAAATATCCAGTCTGTATTATTGATGATGCTTTCTTTCATCTCATATAACCTTGAACATGCATGTTGCATATTATACCGGTCTGAACAAAGAAAAAAGAAGTCAGATTTATTTTTGTTTTTTAGGCTTCCTCGTCTGTCTCTTGTTCACGCCAGTCTCAGCGCCCCGACCTTCTCCATCGCGGACACGATCTCGAACAGGAGAAAAAGCGGATCTATTTCCCGGGCATAAAAATACGGGACCCTTCTTCCTGCTTTGCTTTTTCTTGTTCCTCATGAATTCTTTTTACATTCTCAATCATTTCTGCCATGGCGATCTGCATGGCATCGGGAAATTTTTCTATAGCCTAGCTCAGCGTGGACGCCTCTAATCGCGCTTGAATCGGGAGGGGGCCCTGAGGCGACATGAGCTGGGTGTGACCAATAAATACCTTGTCACGGCTCTCGTCAACGGTTCCATCCGGGTTTACGGGTGTAAGGCACCGGATCATAGCGGTTTTCAGGTCTGTAAAACTCTCGTCCCTATACAGATTGTCCTTTTCGACTGCGAACTCTATCTGATTGTTTGTCATTTTATTTCTCCTTTAATTTTATACGAGAAAAAGGGGACAGATTTATGGTTCTGTTTTCCTTGGCCTTTCCTGCCCTCCTGTTCACGCCAGTCGCAGCGCACCTGCCTTTTCCATCGCAGTGACGACCTCGGACAGGGGGAGACCGATCACGTTGGTGTGTGAGCCTCGGATCTCCTTTATGAAGAAGGCTGCCTTCCCCTGGACGGCGTATCCCCCGGCCTTGTCGTACGGTTCGCTGGTGGCCGTGTACCACTCCATCTCATTTTCGGTTATATCCTTGAAGAAGACACCGGAGTGGACGGCGTCGTTGGCGACAACGCCCTCACCCTCTTTCACGAGGGCGAATCCCGTTATGACTGTGTGCTCCCTTCCGCTCAGCATACAGAGCATCCTCCTGGCCTCCGCGGGTGTCGCCGGCTTGCCCAGCATCTTCCCGTCTATGACGACGACCGTATCCGCCCCCAGGACCCACCTGCCGGGATTGGAGTGAGAGACAGCGAGGGCCTTCTCTCTCGACAGTCTCAGGACGTGGTCTTCCGGGGCCTCTTCGTCAAGGGCCTTCTCATCGATATCACTCGGAATTATCTCAAAATCCGGTATCAGCGCGCCGAGCAGCTCTCTGCGGCGGGGCGAGGCCGATGCCAGGATAAATGATGCCTGCATATTCATATTG
>Ga0272441_10000989_pt1 | contig 61394 bp, 77 predicted proteins | sample SSMProp6N_FD_193582 | JGI IMG/M metagenome (GOLD analysis project Ga0272441, IMG submission 193582) | Marine sediment archaeal communities from Little Sippewissett salt marsh, Falmouth, MA, United States - SSM-Prop-6N | ecosystem: Environmental > Aquatic > Marine > Wetlands > Sediment ... | reverse complement strand
TGGTGCATGTCCATATTATCCGCTATTCCGCATTCACTCATCACCGCGGCTCCTTTCCTTCAGTGCTTCGTAAACGCAGTCTACCATTGCCTGCTTGCGGTCTTTGTCGAATACGCAACAAGAGCCCATTCCATAATCTATTTGCGCCATCGTTATACCGCCGTCGAGTTGCAAATACTCAATCTTCTTTTGCCTGCCCGGCGCAACCTTATCCCACATAGCCATGCAGTCCGCTTCGTACTTGTCGGGAGCGAAGTTTTCAACCATGCCCTTTATATAAGCAGACAGCGATTTTCCATCTGCCTTCAACTTTGGATCAATGTAAACTGCTGAGCCGCTTTTAAGGTGCTCAATTTCCCACCCCATAACCTTCCCAGCTATAACTTTTCTCTTTTCTTCAATCGTTGACATCACCGTCGCTCCTTTCCTGAATAATTGCTTTCGCCTTGTCCGCTATAGTCTTGTCGCCTTGTGACCCATCGGACAGCCGCCAAAACATCTTGTCAAAGCCTTTCTGGAGTTTGTGTATTATGCTTGCCTGATTCCTGACAGCTATTTCTTTGACCTTTAGCCTATTTAAAAGCAGTCTGAATGATTCTGTGTGTTTGATTTTGTGGAAGTTTGCCATAACAAACAGCTCTATATCCTCGATTGTACCGCTGGATATTATTGACGCCAGTTCTTCGGTGTTCTCTGATTTTTTATTTTCCATTTCAATCCTCATCACCGCCGCTCCTTCTGTTGCTTTGCCTTCGATTCCATGCTTTGATGGCGTTCTCTTCTGTGCGTTCGCCGCCCATACTGCAAAAGCACTCAGTGTTGTTGCACTGTACCCAGAATACAACCTTTGATGTTTTCATCTGCACGTCTGTTGTGCCGCAAAACGGGCAACTTAATAGTTCTTTTCCCCTCACTTTCTATATCTCCGGTGGTTCCGGGTAGTGCTTGCGTACTATGTCAGCCGCCTCGTTTAATATTTTTTTACGCGCCGCCGCACCAGCCGTCCCCCCCGCATAAGCCACATAAGCCGCATCAGCCGCCGCCCGCAAATCCTCAACGGTCAATTTGCCAGCATGATAATCACGAATCGCTCGATATGTTTTTTCGCATACCTCTTTATTCTTGCCTGCATAGGGCAGAGATAGTTCAGCCTCATCACAACAGCATAATGCCAGATCCTTTCTGCTTTGGCTGTCTACCGGCCCAGCTTTCTTCCCCAATAGCCACAGCATCCTGTCCCCACGCTTGCAATCCTGCCATGCCTGCTCATACGATTCCTGCTTTTGCAGCCATTTGACAGCATCATTGCAAGCGTTTAATTTCTCTATTTTTTCAGTGTTCATTTATCCCCCTGTATTGATTTAACCAATTCGGACAGCATCTTGCCAGCGCAGCGAAAGCAAATTATGTGTTTCGACGGCGAGTATGACCAGCCGATTTGCTTTGTGCATCTGTCGCATATTACCCGGTGTAGTTCTGTTTTTTTAGTGTTCATCATCTCACCACCTCCAGGCCGATAATTACGGTTACAAGTATTAGTGTTATCGTTAATTCTAGCATGTTTTAGCCTTTCGTTACTTAGTTATTCTGCTAGCGCAGGTTTAGGTTTGTCTTTCTTCCAGCCAATCTTTCTTTCGTATTCTTGCATTGCTTTATACAGATCCGTATCCCTATCAAAAGTTGACATCTCGTCTTCTTCTATTATGAGATTCATGTATTCCTTCATGAGTGCGATTATATCATCTTCAGTATGAGGAACAGGCAGGTGTTTATTTATCGGGCAGGATATTGGGCTTGTTGTATCAGTACCAAATACTCTGCAGACAAATGGTCTGTTTTCATAGACTGAACAGCCATCTTCACTTGCAAATTGACACCTGAAATCTTTATCCCACTTAGTATAGTTCTGCTTCAAGCCCAGTCTCTTTGCTTCTACACCCATCATTGGAACCGGGCCGCAGCATTTAGTACAACCCTTGGTACAATGAGTCTTTTTTACTTTTGCATATAATGCATCGAGTCTTTCTTCTAATGTCATATCTCGCCTCTTCTTTCTGCTCTGCGTTTTCTCCATGTCCATTCTTCAGGATCCATCTTCTCTATATTAATACGCTTAACAACATTCTTTTGTGCTGCTGATTTTTTTGAGCTTGATAATTTCTTTAACTTCATCTACGGTAAGTTTCTCCTTTCTGAATTTTCTGCAAGCGTCCCAGTTACAGCGATGATCTGTTCCTGGGCCATGACTGTATCCTCTTAATGCACACTTGTAATATTTTCTTGCTCTTTCGTGATAGAAAAACAGGCCGCAGTCTTTGCATTTGCGGCCTTCAGGATCAAGTCCATGTTTTCTAACTATCGGGTTAGGGTTTGAATGATGTTCAGGAAAATTTAACTCTGATTCTCCGAACATATCTGTTTGTTCTTGCATACGCTCTCCTTGAACTCGTCACTTAACATCCATCTTACGAGATAGTCTATAATGCTGTTTGCAAATCTAATAAACTGATTACCTGTATATCCATCGGGTACGCCCTTAACAAATGAGAATTTCTTGTGTAGCATCTCGACTGTCCAGCCGGACTGCAGGCACATAGAAAGTAATACACCTATCTGATGGTAAGCATGACCCAGACCGGAGCCATCCTGATCCAGATTGATAAAGACTTCACCGGGTGTACCGTCTTCAAAAAGGCCAATACGAAAATATACAGCATGTTCAGGGAGTTGAAGCTTGTGAGTTATTGCCAGCCTGACGTCATTCAGTCTTCTTCTTTTCATTTTTTATTATCTCGGCTTTCATTACTACTACTTTCCAGAAGCTTTCCAACTGATTTTCAATGCTTTCTCCTGTGATTGATTCTGCTCCAACCATTGCATTAGCTATAAGGAACGGCAGTATAAATTGCACAGCACGATTATCTTCATATTTCTTTGATTCTTCATTTAATAAACCAATCATATTTCTAGCTACGATCATTAAGCTACGTGCATCTTCTTCTGGTAATGTTTTCATCAAAACGGACACTTCTTTTTGAACATTTGTTCTGTTATAATTTCAACTCTCGGTTCCCACTTCGGTCTTTTCTTAACAATTCTTTTTTTCCAGCTCCATACTTGTATTTCTCCGCCAGCTTCAATCCACGTCGGTGCTATTTCATTATCAAGAATTTTCTTCTTTCTTGAGGCGTGATTCGCATACGACGTGCATTGGATACCGACAATCTTATCGTCTTTGATAGCTATAATATCAATGAAGTTAAATAGATCTACTCTTTTTCTGGCAAATGCATTCCATCTTTCTACTACCTGACATATGTAGCCTATCTTTCTTAACGCCTTGAGCGTTCTTTCAGTTGGTCCTGCTGTTGACATTATCTATCCTTATTGCTTTGAATAACCAACCTCTTCTGGCTGCATTTATAATAGTCCTAAGTCCCCAGCTTTGTGACCATCCAGGATGGTATGGTTTATGACGATAATAAATCCATCCTCCCCTTTGAATAATACTTACAGCTTCAAGAGTTGTAAGCTTAGCACCTTTCTTGAATTTCTTTTCTTTCATTAGAACGGATCCTTTCTTGTTTTGTTCTGGCCTTTCAGTTCTGACTTCATATCGGTTGAATAAACAAGATGAAGCTCATGTTCTTTCCCGTTCTTTTTCAGAAAGATATCATGAGGGCATCTGTTTAATTTATATACATTACCGTATTCATCCTGAACTCTCCATGTTTCACCCTTACAGAAAACAGGCGGTACATCCTCTGCTTTCAGAGGCATATCGCCTTCCATCCTGTATGCTCTTCGTTCTTCTTCTGCCATATTAACCTCAACAATTCATACTTCTTGCTTCTATCTTCTGTTTATTTTTATGATATAGCATCTTTACAGTGCCGGTCGGCCCCTTCTTGTTCTTTGCAACATCGAATATCATGGGGACAGAAAGCCTGCCCTGCATGTTGCCTTCTTCCGGATCGTCATAAAGAAGAACAGCCTGATAAGCATCCTCTTCCAGGGCTCCGGATTCTTTGAGATGATGCAGTTTTGGCACATAACGCCATCGTTCTGAAGTCTTGACATTCGGCGGAATCTCACCGCCGCGACTTATCTGCGAAAGCAGAACCGTTGCAATATTATTATCTCTTGTTGCTTTGAATATTTCTTTGCTGTAATACGATATCTTTTCTCTTATAGATTTGAAATGAAGAGACGGACAGTCTGAGATAATCTGAACATAATCTATAAAAACAATATCCAGTTTTTTCTTCATGGACATAAAATGAATCCAGTTCACGATATGTTTTATATCCATTGATTTATCTGTGACATATATCGGAAGCTTGATAACTTCTTTAAGCGCAGCCTTGAATTTCTTCAGATTATCACTGTTCATGTCACCGTTATACATCTTGAATAAATCAACACCGGCTTTCTCGGCAGCCATAGTCTCATAGATTTCTTCCTCTTCAGTTTCCAGACTGATAATACCTACACTATAGCCGGACTCTCCGTGATACCTGCTCTCATTCAGAGCCGTTGTAGTCTTGCCTTTGCTTGGTCTTGCGGCAAGCAGACAAACCTTACCCTTCTTGTAACCGCCCAGTTTACGTTGAAGTGAAAGCCAGCGAGAAGGAATACCGATAAAGCCATGCTCGTTGCCGGCATTATATCGGGACATTATAGATTCAATTATAGCTTCTTCGGTTGTTGCTTTCTCGGAAGCATACTTGATATGTTCCAGTTCAAACCTTATATCATTTGAAATTTCTACAGCACCACGATCTGAAGTTAATTTACTTAGCCCGTTATGTAAGATCTCTTTTTGTTTTCTTTTATGTGCAAGGTCTTTAATAATTTCAACATAATATTTTATGTGAGCTATTACGAAATTATCACTAAAGGATTCTTCCAGCATTTCAAAGATAGCAGGAGACAGTTTCTTTTTCTTTGCAAGATCTTCGACACAAAGGATATCTATTGGCCTGCGCTTGTCATTCAATTCCTGGCATAGCTGCCATATTTCCTGGGCAGTAGTATTAGAGAACCAGTCTTTGCAACATTCAAGTTCTATCAGTACAGGCATAGCGTGTTCTGCATTGTGCAGAACACAGCCTAATACATATCTTTCTGCCTTTCTGTCTACAAGTATATCCTGTTCTGTCATTGTGCTCCTTCATTTATAGTTAGGCAACGGGCAGGGATTTGCCGAGACTGTGTCACGGTTTTACCCGTCTCCGTATCTACTCGTATAGTCACCCTGCATGTAGATTTGTGCTTTCGCTCCGGCTAAGCAGTCACTTGTGCAACTCGTTAAAAAGTGAACCTTGCCATTTCCTACAAGGCCAGTTGCCTCCCTGCTCTCTACTGTGCCATCTTTCATGCGTCTACCTTTTCCGCCACCGTTGCCTATCTATCTTGTTTTATTTCTCGTATTCTAAAGCGGAGAACTGTTTAGCATCAAGATCTCCGGCATCACAGATATGCCATTTCTCTACGAGCCATTCACGATGAGCTTCGTTCCACTCTTCATAATCAATACCAAGAACACTCTCTATTAACTTCTTGCTAATATCGAACTGCTCAAATGAAGAGAGAATTGTAGCTTTCGTAGTCTTTGAAAGAAGTACCGGATCATCTTCAGGATCTTCTTTCTTCTTCGGCTTAGGTTCCGGTTCAGGTTCTTCTTCTTTCTTCTTCTCTTTCTTCTTCTCTTTCTTTTCTGAACTTTCTTTCTTTGCCGGTTTAACTTCTTTGACTTCGCCGGTTACATCTTTTGCTGTCTTCACGGCAGCAGCAACAGTATCTTCGTCTGCAAATGTTGCCAGTTCTTCCGTCGTATAAGGCAGACCGCCAAGTTCATCAGGAAATGCAAGCCTGAAAGCTTGAGCTATACATATTTTCTTGCACATGAAACTCGGAATCTGACTGTGAGTAGACTGACCTTTATTAAATTCATCCCAGTCTATCTCCCACTCAAACGGATGGTTCCAGTCTTTTCTATTGATAACACATTTTGCACCTATCAACTTACCCTTGTCATCTACCAGCTTAGTAACAGACCAACCGTCAAGCAGACCGGTTCTCTCTGCTCTCTTGATATAGACCTGATAGCCGGTAATAATCTGACCCTTCTTCTCGCCGTATTTAACGAAGTAACATTCTCTCTTCCTGGGATCCAGGGCATTTGCCTTGCAGGTATCCAGGTAAAGCGCAAACTCTGTATCCGTTGCGTTACTTGCGTAATGTTCTTTGATATCATTCCAGTCAAGTTTATCCAGTTCAGCTTTTATTTCATTTAAGTAATTCTGTCTGGCTACTAATGCATTTGTAACTTCTTCAGTCATATTTTTTTCTCCTGTTAAAATGGACATCCTGTATCATCAGGATCTACGTTATCTCCTGTCATTGCTGCTTCAATTTCCGCCTGATCTTCTTCCGATAATTCCTCCTTCTTTGCGTTCGTGTATTGACCGTTCATTAATTCCGGAATTGCTTTATCAAGATAAGCAAGAATAATTACGCCTTCTGTTTTAGTAACAGGCACGTCGATTATCTTTTCAAGAACTTCAATTTTATAGACACCCTCATCAGTAATAAGTTTACAATTATCATACTCTTGAGGTGCTCCCATCTTCTTCTTACGTTCTTCCTGATCTGTAATACCATCAATAATATGAAGCTTCTTATCATCTATCAGGCTTTTTTGCTTAATAGACAGAGCGTAATTACCGTCTTTCTTTTCGTCACGTTCAAGAATACTTTGCAGGAAATCACGTTCCCAATCAGTAAGCTTGTTATTATATGATTCAAGAAGCTCCGTTACCATTCTCTTATATTTTACTTCCATTTTAGAATGGATCCTTTCTGATTTCGGTTTTGTATTGCTTGCAGAATTCTCTTACAGGACAATACCCTCTTTCACATCTTTTTGATTCTCCTCTTCTGTATTCTATATGCGTATCTCCTCTTTTGATTGATGATGTTTTCTTTTCTTCTGCTTTACACCAACGACTTTCTTGAAATGCTTCAGCGTCTGCCCTGGTTTTGAAATCCTTACCGCCGGGAACAGCATTACCTGTTTTCTTTACGACAGCATAAGCACTGGGATCAGCCCAGCGTTCTGACTCGGTACAATCAGGAAGTTCATCATCAGGAAATTGCTTTGCATCTTCAAACATAACAATTCGATTCTTAATATATTCAAGAATTTCGCTTTCTGATTTTTCCGGAATATCAACTACTACTATAGGAATATCAGGATAAGGATTCTGTGTATTTTCATCCTGAGCAGCATGCTTGATCCATCTCTCAGCATATTTCCAGTCACCGAGAAAAAGCACATTCTTCATGCGTGTAATATTCAAATCCATTTCTCGATTATACATCAAGCGATAAATATTAGACTGCCAAATCCATTCTGATTTTATCATGCCATTCTTGGCAACAAAGACTTTAGTATCTTTGAAGTCCAGTAATTCGTGCTGATTAGAACTTATAGGATATATATAATCCGCTTTCATTGACAGTTCTTTATCAAACACATCAGCAATTATTCTCCGTTCAATAACTGAATTCGGAAGCTCGGCTTTCTGTGCAATGTAATGCATGGACTCGCCTCGCATAGACCAGAGTAAATCAGAAGCTTCAATTACGATATCATCTTTGTGTCTGTCTTTAAGTATTCCAATCTTAACAGGCCCGATAAGTTCAGTAACAGAATAGTCACCCTTCTTGTCATATAGGTCTTTTGTTAAGGCTTTGAATACAGGCAGAGGCAGGTTGTACTTGTTAGTATATTGTGGCATAGTTCTTATCCTCAATTCTATGATATTATCATGGCTGTCAAGCCCCTATATTTTGTATATACAGGGACCTGACCCGCCATATCTTGTGCTATTTACATCTTAACTTTTCTGCCTGTCATGGCAGTTTGCTTCGGCTTAATACTTGCATTCCTGGCTCTCTTCTTGGACCAGGATTGAAGCTGTTTGACTTGATCTTCCATCATCTCACTGAGAGGAACAGTATTCATAATAGCACCATTGATATCACCCATTATCGGCTCTCTTCTTTTCTTCCTTCCGAACGCCGAATAAAGAGATTCAATAAAGACCTGCTCAATTTCAGCACCGGTATATCCTTCAGTTGCTTTGACTAATGTATTGATATCATAGTCTTCAGGATTTCTCTTGTATTTTGCTATCTGAATTTTCCAGATCTCTGCTCTCTCGTCAGGATGTGGCAGATCGCAGAAGAATATCTCATCGAATCTTCCCTTCCTGAGAAATTCAGGTGGTAACTGAGAGATATCATTAGCAGTAGCAACTATAAATACAGGAGCTGCCCGGTCCTGCATCCATGAAATGAAACTACCAAATACCCTGCTTGAAGTACCGCCATCTGTAGCGTTAGAAGATTTTGTGCCTGAGAATCCCTTCTCGATCTCGTCAATCCATAAAACGCACGGAGCTATAGCTTCTGCTGTTGCTGTTACAGTCCTCATATTGGCCTCAGATTGCCCTACAAGCCCCGCAAAGATCTTGCCTGCGTCGAAGTGTAGCAACGGTCGACCAAGAACTTTAGCAGAAGCCTTAGCTGTCAGAGACTTACCTGTACCAGGGACACCTACAATCAGTATTCCCTTCGGAGATGGCAGATTATACTCTCTTGCTTCAGGAGTAAACGCATCTCTTCTCTGTGTCAACCAATGTTTCAGCAGTTCGAGACCACCTATATCATCCAAACTGTTCGGATTTTCTATTACTTCAAGCAAACCGTTCTTCTTGATAGTAGAAGACTTCTCTCTTGCTACTATTTCTGCATCAAAGTCTTTCTTTTCGACGAGACTTAAAGCAAATGCATTTTCAGCTTCGTTAGTTGTCAGTCCTGATGCTGATTCAAGAATTTCATTACGGTCTTTACCAACTTCTTTCTCAATTGATTTACTCAATTCAGTAAGAACATGATCCAATTCTTCTTTATCTGGAAGACTGAAATCTACAATAACGAATTCTTTTTCCAACTCAGGCGGTAATACCTGCCGACATGCAAGAATAATAGTCTGTATTCCTCTTGCTTTACCGTTATACAAATTATCTTTCAATAATCTGACCATCATTGGATCAGGATCATCAAGATAAAGATGAAAATCTCTGAATAATATAATGCAATCCTTCTTCATTTTAGCTATAGCACTAAGCGCATCATAAGGATCCATTGTGCCTTCTAAAACATCTCCTTTCTGAACTTGGATTATGCCTTTACTTGCACTCCACGCGTAGAGCTGATGATTAGGCAGTTTTGACACGGCCTTCTTGATAGTATTCTCAACTCTGGCCTCTTCTGACGATACTATATATACACCAGGATAGCCTGCCTTAGTGTAATTAATTAACTGTTCTTCCATAGTCATATCAACTCCAATGCTGCCCTGTTTCTTAAGAGCTCATTTTTAATGTCCATTATCCTACAGTCTTCTTGTGTCCAGCAGTCCTGCATGTAACAGAAAGGCTCCCATATCTTGCAAAGCATTTTCATGCCTTTTAAGTTATTACTTGATATATCAGACCAAATATCATGCCATACATAATCTATAAGCAACTGAGAGCTTGGACCTAAGAATGCATTTCTTTTATAGACTTTTACCTTTGATGTATTCTTAAGTAGTGTCTCTTGAACCAACTCAAGAACTTCACTACTCCTTTCATAGATAGTTATCCTCTCAACATTATCCATCTTATCAAGAATGTAGGGTATAATGCCTAACCCAAGACCGTTGATATGAATATGACCATAAGCATGTTCAGTCAATAAGTTGTAATGATCTGCAAGTTCTGCTGCTGAAGGACTCATAACAACTTTGTCCTTATATTTGAGCATCGTTACATTATCGCCTGCTTTAAGACCAGGATACCTGTGTTCGTTATGTTCTATATGTACCTTTACCCAATCTGATTGTGATGATTCAGCTCCATATATTTCACGATGTATGTACCAATCACCTCTTCGTTCTTCAGGTATTTGAAACAGGTATTCGTTAAGCTTGCCTTTGTTTATCATAATACTGGTGTTCCCAGTCAACGCAAGCAGACCGAAGCTTATGAGAGAATCCGATGCGTCCTTCTTCTTGCAGAAGCTGGACTTCCCATTGGCCTGTACTGTTATTGAACTCAATGTTCGACCACCTTTCTATTTTTACAGTTCCAAGTTCATGAAAAGGTAACAGCTCAGAGTGTAGACCCTGAGCTGTTCCGTCTTCTGATACTGTCAGCATTAATGGGTTCGACATTGTTGCCTGTCATTCCTGAAGCGATCAGGTTTACGAGTACGCTTCTTGATTGTTCCCAATGCTTTCTCAAGAAAGGCTGTTGCCTTCTCACAAAGACCACCTTTGAAACCATGACCTTCAATTTCTGTCGAGCCATCTTCGTCGATAGCTACTGTTATTTTTTGTTTACTTGGCATGATTATTTCTCCCACTTTGCTGCTTTTTCTTTTCTTAATAGTTCTTCAGACATTTTACCACTTCCCTTCGATTGTCAGGTAGAATTTCTTGCCTTGTTTCTTTTCTGTGACACGATAGCCACGCTTTTGTGCTTCGATTTTTGTTTTCTCTACTGCATATAATTGCTTAAGAATATATCCCTCTTTACCAACAACTTCCTTAAGGCCACCGCTTTTCCAGAAGTCAAACATGAATCTATAACCAGGTCCGTTCTTATTCTCTGCAATACCTATCTCGTATGTGCAACCAGGAACTTTTATTTTATGAATGCATTTACCAAGATCTGCTTCTGTATATCCTTCAGGCATAGCATAATTACCAACAAAATGACCATACCATTTGTAGGTAGTAGCATTCTCTACGAATTCCCAGCCTTGCCGTTTACACATTGCCTTGATCGCTTCAAGATCATTAATTGTTATGTCAATATCAACTACATGTGACATTAGAATGGATCTCCTTCCTTCTTTTCTTTCTTCTTTCCTCTTAAGTCTTCGTGAATAACCTTTGTCTCTATTTCTTCGTTTTTATATTTACATGACAATCTTTGTGATCCTCTTATTTGTTCTCCTGTTTCTTTTACGAAGTAATGTACTACTTGCCTGAGTCCTGTAACACCTTCACGATATACAGGATTTGATACTGGCAGTTTTGCTTTAGCCATTAGAATAATTCTCCTGTCTGTTCTTGTGGTATATTATGAATGACATCCATTAAGTCATAATGTACTTTACGAGCTTTGCTGTGACTTACTAATTCCCAAACAGATACCAATCTGCCATGTGTCTTTTTGAATACAGATTTTTCCATCAGGTAATAAGTCTTTGAGCCTTGAATAATAGTCTTCTGCATAAATCCGCAATTAGTCATTGCAATTTTCATTACAGAACCAATTACTTTCGGTTGTTCAAACTTATCACGAACTGAAAGCGGAATATCATTAGACGATACCTGGCCGTATTTTAATCCGGTTTCAATTAAAGAGAGCATGACTCTGATAGCATCAAAGCCATGCTTGTTTACACATCCTATTGCCCAGCTTGGTACTTCTTGCATATTATTTTCTCCTTCTGAATATTTCATGAAGTTTTTCCAGACTTGCTTCATTTATATTGTCTTCATATTGACATTGTAATTTACATAACTTGTTAGGTTCATGACATATACCTGTAACCTCAAACCTTACAGGTTCAATCCAGTCAAGACTTGGCCGAATAAAAATCCGATGTCCTATATTTACCGGATTATTTAATATGACTTCAAATGATTCATCATCATGAATTATAGGACCGAAAGCAGGAACGAATTTATAGACTTGCATAATTTCTCCTTATCCTTCCTTCCGCCACCGGAATTGTTACACTTCTGTCATCATTGTCAGAAGTCGCTTATCATCCTGTATAGCCTGCGCCATACCCTCCATCATTTTCTTCATGGCAAGCTTACCGAACTTCTCTATTGTTTCCTCCTTGATTTCCTCGATAACTGCATCTACCTTTTTATCGACCACAAGGTTAATTGCTTCGTTTATATTATCCTTTTTGTACCGATCGCCATGATGCTTATTCATTTCATCCTTGATTGCATTAACAGCACGTTCCCGGATCGTTGTAATCAGTGCTGATTCATCAGCTTGAATAGCCACAATCTTTTCTTCGATTGCTTTTGTAAACAGATCATCAAGAACTTCCTTCATGCGTTTATCCATGTAACGCTGAGTATAAGAGGCAAGTGCATCTTTAAGAGTTGCTTCAATCCTCTTGTCTACATCCGATTGCAGGCAGTCGAACAGTCCTGTGATATGTTGAGCCGCTTCTTCCTCAGTCATAGAAAACAATTCAGCACACTTCTTGTTGATCTCTTTGGCAAACTTATTCGATTTAAGTCTCTCGGCCTGTTCTTTCTTCCGTTTAACTTTATTCGGTGTGTACTCGCAACTTGAATATGTACAAGCATCACATAAATCGTTACTCAACATTACGTATTCATCATGTTTCTTGCACCAAACCTCTTGCTCGTATTCGTCGTAATAATCTGTACTCATAATTTTTCCTTAGAATGGATCTATACTTCTCTTACCGACTGCACCGAATTCATCAACCAGTGCTTTCTTTTCTTCTGCTGCCATCTTCTTCAGTTCGTTAACCGAATTCTCAATCATGCTCTTGAAGTGCTCTGAACTGCCGGAATTCTTCTTAATTTCCTGAGCAGAAACAGTTTCCATCTCTTTTCTCTTATCAGAAAGAAACTTTTCTAACTCTTTGTCATTCAGAAAGTTAAGATTCTTAAATCTATCAATATATTTTATAGTTGAATTGATAGATTTCTGATTCCATTTATCATCTTTGATTGCCTGAAGCAGATCAGTGAATGCATTGACCGCACTTTCACGCAGGTCTTTTCTTACTTCTTCTTTGAAGCTGTCAACCATGTGTGATAACTTTGCACCTGCTTCTTGAGCAACTTTATTTCTTGCTTCAATTTGTATTTGTTTTTCCGTCAAGTCAGACTCACTGGTAGTCATATCAACAGGCTTGATATCAAAATGAGTTACAGAAAATAAAAACCGACTATCAATATTACTACGATATTTATCTAACTTATTTCTTATTGCAAATTCCATCTGCTCTTCTGTGAAGCCCGGATATAAATCAGGATGAGACACAAAATAATTAATACTTGCAGTATGCATATTTGGATAATTAGAAATAAATATTTTTACTTGTTCATCAAACTCTTTTTCTAATTGATTCACAAGAGATCTGAATTCGCTCAACATTGAATCAGGCAATGCTCTTGCTAGTCCGTCTAAATACGGAAACGTGAACATATCTATAAATGCCTGAAGCCTTGATCTTATCAGTCTCATTTTATAAATAGGACTTTCATGAATTTCTTGAAATAGTTCTTTCAGAATTTCATCGTTAAAGAGTTTTATTCTTCCGAAACTCATAATACTTTTACCTGGATTCGGAATATTAAAAAACTCTGGTCTGTTAGGCAGGCAAGGATCAAGAAATTTAACACTGTGATGAACCAGGGTTATCAACTGTGAAATATCTTTCTCATCTTTTTTCTGAAAAGAAACTTTCTCTTTATGAGCCTTCTTATTATCTATAATTACTGATGCCATTTCAATCTCCTCCTTTGTTGTCAAGATCCGGATACGGTCTTAGTCCCATAGCTCTTGCCGTCTTTAGTGCATTTTCATCTACGCTGACTGTAGTTTTAATAGGGTTATCTTTTGTCGACAATTCTACTAAAGAATTTATGTTTTCTTGTATAGTTCCAAACAGAACAATACTGATTTGTTCATAATGTTTGAGTTTATTAAATTCTTCTTCGCTATTACACTCAGGAAAGTTTTCTTTCTCTATGAGAATTACAAACATACCGCCTTTATTATTCCCGAAATTTGATTTTGCTTCCTCGATATCTATTATTATTCTCGGCATTTTACTTGACTCCTTTTGTTAATTTGTATATACAACTACTATGAAACGTTATCCACCACAAGTAAAGGCAAAGTGTCATGCTTTATATCTTAATGGCGTATCTGACGCTGAAAATTCTGAGCAGACCGGAGCATCTATTTCTGCTATAAAAAGCTGGATTCACTCCAGCTGGAAAAAAGAACGAGACGAACTTGAGCAGTCTCTTATTCGCAATGCTACTCATGAGTTCATGGAACACATTGGTAGAGAGCGTATTAAAACTGCCAAAGATCATATTGAAGTATCTCGTCTTATTGTAGAATCAATTAAGCATCGTCTTAAACCTGATAAAGATGGTTCAAAGAAGTTTCTTACTGACCAACAACTTGGTAGACTTGCAAGAGCCCTTAAAGATGCTGCTGATGTTGGCGCAAGAGCTGCCGGGTTGAACGATAAGACACCTGATCTTCCCGGCAGCAATAACGCCAAAGGTTTAATTGTTGTTGGACTTCATGCTACTCCCGTACAAGAGAGTAATACTCCTGATGCAATAGATATAACATCTGAAGTTACTGCTTCAAAAGTCTGTCCGTTTTAATTTCACCTTACTGAACAGATCCACTTCCATCCTCTTCGCCGAGCATAAGTGAAAAATTCAGATATTCGTTTACCAACGAGAAACTTTAATCCTTTCTTGTTTGTTGATTCTATTGTAGATTCAGGCATTTCTTCTGTTAATTGTAACTGTGCTTGAAATGGATGAGTTATAGATATCATCATCATAGCATTCTCCTGGTTAATTTTCGATTAGAACATCAACTATAGCATCCCACTGGTTTTCAACCATCAGTATCTCCTTTCTCTTTAGAGTCTATAAGTTTATATACTTGGCCCAATTCATAATATATGTTTTCTATTTCTTCATAAGCATCGGCAATCTCCTGTCCCTGAATGTTAATTAAATTACGATTGTGTTTGAAGTTTATAGTAATGCTGCACATAAAACCAAAACATAATCCACCTAAAATACTTATTGTTGTTGTATTACTCATTATCACCGCCGCTCCTTTCCTTCTTGCGTATTATTTTGATCTCATAATCAGTGAAATCTTCTGACATATCTATAACAGGCCAGACATAAACAACTTTACCTTTGAATTTATCAACGTGAATAGGCTCTTCTAAAAGAGGATCGTAAATCAATCCTCCTGAAAAATACACGCTATGAAGTCCGAGCCTACCATTGCTTAACTTAATACGTGGAGATTCTATATCCCAAATAGCATTAAACTCTGGATCATAATCAATCAAATCGCAAGCGAAGAAATCTTCCATTGTTTTACCATCATGAATCTTGAGGTAAAACCCCATCATTTTATCTTTGCTCATCATGAAACACTGAAGCTCTCTAGTATCAAATCCCCTGTGCCCATCTGGATGCATTGATTCATGCCATTGTTGCGAACCATCATGGCCGACAAAATCATATACCTCTTGCACCGGGCAATTACAAGCGTATGCTACAGCATGAGCATAACATGACCAGTTATTATTTTGAATATCTCTTTTCTCACTCATCCCTGCCGCTCCTTTCCTTAAGGGCCGGATGGCTAATTCCGGCAGACGGGCACGCGGCCCGTTTCGATTAATCATTGGCGCAAACGTTATCACCATAATCATCAATGCTATGGGTAGCTGCTTCGCTCGTTTCACGACGACTTGATTCGCGTACTCGTTCTCGCAGCAATATTTCTTCCGCCTCTTCAGGCCTGCAAATAATCGTGACCTTTCTGCTGTAGTAATTTTCTCCCTCTATTGCTACGTTTGATTTCTCGTTGCCGGTCGTTCTTGTCTGTACTTTTTTCATTTCTTACTCCTTCGTTTATTATTTGATGCTTATTTGACGGTTATTTGATTTAGCGTTATCCCGCAGATGTCATCCTAATTACCTCCACACGTAAAATCCAGCACATGCAACCACCTGCCATCATCGTGCCGAACATACACTCCGTAAACATCCGGCTTACGCTCAAACCTCTTGATCTCGAACTCCTCATTCTCAAGGCTGCAAGACTCTGCGTGATTTGTCTCGTCAAACCATACCGCCCTAATCTCAAAAATATCCGGGTTGCTCAGCTTATCGATCTGTTCTGTGTTCATTTCTCTTACTCCTTTAATAACATTGACTGCTCATTTCCTTAATGGTTTTGGATATTCGGCTGGTTCAGGATACTCTGTACCATGGAATACATGCATATAATATAATTCCAGGAACGTCCACAACGCGTTTTCACCACCATTTACAAGTGCATACATGGCATCATTGGCATTCAATGTTGAACCATCATGATAACACGGCTGACCATCACAGTATTCGCAAGAGTCATGTATTGGCTTATGTTCGTTATACTTCGGCTTCTTTGAGTGATAACCCAGGCCAGCAGGATAGCAGGTATGGCTTCCCCACTCTTTTACATGCCTGTACCCTATATTAGATTTGTTTACAAATTGCGGCAACCAGTCGGTCCCCAGTAAAAACAAAACAGCACCATCAACACCCTTGCACACAAACCTGATACTCATACCGTGCCGACCATGACTGCCGCCCTTGCCCGGAATACAACTGTCATCATCAAACATGCATTCAAACTTAATACAATCATAACCCATTTCAAACTTTACTATATGTTCAAACATATCACCCTTCCCCCTATTAATATATTAATATATTAACACAAATCTTATTAGATACTTGAAAATACTTGTTATTCGGTAAATATTTCCACTTAGAATGGGCATTGCGCACTTTTGTTTCCCTCTCCCTATTAATATATTAATATATTAACACAAATCTTAAAATATATCAAGTATAAAGAACTATATCATAATATCTTTCACTTAAGAGATCTTTACTTAATATCTATCTTATCTTAATTATCTATATCTTTCTCTCTTTAATATTAATATATATATTCTTAAGAATAGAAAGCAGTAATTCATATATTAATCACGCGTATTAATATAATATTATATTAATATATTAAAGAGGAAGGAGAGAGAGAGTTGGTAAATTCTCTTCTTCTTGGGTATTAACTTGTGTTGAAAAGAGAGAGAGCATTACTGCCCTCTCTCTGATCATGGTTGATCAGTCATCCAGATCCTTATCTTCCGGCTGATCCTCGATGTCCTTATCGGCACCGGTACCCAGTGCGGTCCTGCGTATGGTCAGATAACGCTCACCCTTTGGCGGGACGACGTTCAGATACCAGACGTTCTCATCGTTATCATCCTGGCGATTACGCAGGTTGCCCTCGATCTCGATCCGATCTCCCTCGTTCAGCTTCTCGCCCTGAGTCGGGCTCAACCAGATGCTCGCTCCAAACCAGTCATCACCGTTCAGCAGTACAAACGCTCCACGACCTGTTTTAGACGGCTCACGCAGCTTACGCACCGTGCCATTGAATGTATGTGTCATCGCACATCTCCTTATATTTATGAGAGCAAACTGTATGCCCTCGCTAAAAAAAAGCATTCTTTTTATCTCATTAAATATATTCCACTAAAAAAAAGCGTGTATACCAAAACACATAGGGGATATATTGTATTATATCCCATTTATAGATGAGCTTTCGTGCGAATGTTTTTTGTTTGCTTTTGTATTGTTGTTTTTGTATTTGCTGTGAGCCTAGCGGCGTGTGAGCGTGGGTGCGGGGGGAGAAATAAGTTAAAAATAGTTATTGACATATAGATATACATGATGTATATACACGGAAAGAATAGGAGATAGATAGATGGCGAATAGTATGATGTTACCGGATCATGTGCTTTCTAATTACGGGTTTCCTGTAGGAGAGCCTCATGTTGAACCGGCAGAGTATAGAGTTATTACGATGTCTGTTGATGGACTGCGCAATATCGCTGCTGCTGGTAACGTTGAGGCGTTGCTTGCTTCTGTGATAGAACGGATTAACGATGACCTGCAAAATATGAATACCGGCGTAGAGATATGCTATAAAAAACATCCTTATATCGAATCACTTAATGATGTTGCACAGATTAAGATAACGAAACATGCTTCTTACAGTCATAGCTTTGATAAGCCGGTAGAAGTTCTGAAGGAACCGCCGAAGAAGAAACAGGTAGCAGTAGATAAGAATCAACCGATACGAAAGGTATTCCTCGACTGATGAAAGAAGAAAACATTTGCGTTACTGACGGGTGTGCGTATGATAAGGCGGAAGGTTATGATCACTGTTATCATTGCCTATCGGAAATAGAAATGAAGTTACTGAAGAAGATGCAACGTGAAAAGAAGGAGGAGAAAGATGATAGTACAGAAACTGGTATGTGAAAAATGCGGGAAAGAAGAAGCAATCGAACAGGGCGATATCAAAAAATGGGTATCAGTATCTATTGTCTTTCCGGGTAAGCCTAAAGATTTTTGCTCAAAGGAATGCGCCAGAGAATATATATTAGATGCCAATCAGGAAAACGAATTGAGAGAGTTGCGAAAAAGCCAGGAAAGAGAAAGAAAAAAACAGAGCCCGAATTTACAGTTAGTTAAATAAGTCCCAAGAGAAGTGTGGTGGTCAGGCGGTAACGGATATAGCAGGCGGCGGCTCCGGCAATTTCTGTTTGCCCCGAAAGATACAGAGGAGAATTGTTAATGGCTAAAAAGAAATTGTCTATAGCAGACGAATTAAAGGAATCGAGACAGCGTGTAGCTGCTCTTACAGGCATGATATGCAGAGTATGTTCTGTATTCAGAATCCGGGGCATAACCCAGGAAGAAAAAGAACATAACCTGAATATCTTTCTCTACAAGCAGGAAAAAGAAAACTCCGATAAAAAAACCGAGTCTCCATTTTGATAGAATACGGACATCAGTTCCCCGACGGTACGCATATCGGCAATATAGAACTCTGGTGCTATCGTAACTGGAAAAAAAATACCGATTGCTTCCTGCCGCGATATCAGCATCTTGAGAATGCTATAAAAAGTTTCTGGCCCGAAAAATTCTCCAACGGCGATAAGGGCTATGTCTGGTCCGATTGGGCGCATAGACGGCTCCGTGCCTTTGTCGATAACGAGTACCAGACCTGGTGGGGGCCAAGTTCCGCCGGCAAATCTACAGACGCAGGAATACTCGTACTCGCTCACTGGCTGTCCGCTCCACATAAAACTACCTGTATCGTATGTTCGACTACTAAAGAAATGCTCGAACGCAGAATATGGCGGGAAGTCGTCCGCTTCCATTCGATGCTTAGGGTTCACGGTCAGCCGTTCCCAGGATACCTGAGACGACAGCCGCTGTCTATAACCCTCGAACATACAGACGAATCAGATAGCGTAGGCGCAAGTACGATTAACGGGATCTTCGCCGTCGCCGCTACTTCCGGAAACTTTCCAGGTGTTCATAACGACTACAACGTTCTAGTCGTTGACGAGGGGCAGTTCGATGAAATGGCTCCCGCTTTCGAGGCTTACGATAACCTGTCAACGGGTAAAGAATCAAAGTTTCTTGCTATGGGCAACCCGACATCAAGACTGGATCCGCTCGGTCGAGCGTCAGAACCGAAACGAGGCTGGCATACGGTCAGCCCCGATATCGGCGAATGGGAAACCAAGCGTGGCGTTTGTCTGCACTTCGACGGACTGCAATCACCGGCTATAGATAACCCGGAAAAATATTTCTTCCTGCTCAATAAAAAACAGATAGATTCAATGCGTAAGGATCCAGGTGAAGATTCACCTCGATTCTGGAGCCAGCGTCGCGGATACGTACCGCCTGAAGGTCTCGTCGAAACCGTATTGACCGAAGCGTTCGTGGAAAAATTCCAGATAATGCAGCCTGCAATGTGGAAGAACGATTACAAGATATATCTTGGCTGCGATCCGGCATTCTCGTCAGGCGGTGATAGCTGTATCGTCTCGCCTTTTAAGTTCGGTATCTTTACCAACGGTATGACCGGAATAGAATTTATGACACCTATACAGGTCAATCTGAAAATATCTACAGGCGAACCGAAGACGTATTACCTTGCAGGCGAAATTATAAGAATTCTCGATGAGTTCGGAATTACACCAAGCCAGATGGCAATAGATATTACCGGCGCACAACGGACACTCGCTGATGTTATCGAAATGGAATGGTACAAAAAGAAAACCGGAAAAGATAAAGGCAACACAAACGATGTCGATTATCCCAAGATGCACAGAGTCGAGTTCTCCGGAAGTGCCTCGGAACTTCTGGTTTCTTATGGCGATAGAAAAAAAGCAAACGAATGCTACAGAAACAAAGTTACTGAACTGTGGTATATGTTCAGAGAATTTGTCCGGCATGACCAGATACGGGGGATGAACCCGCAGGCAGTAAGAGAATTCTGCTCAAGACATCTCGATAGCAAAGCCAATTCATACGGGACTAATAACGTAATAAGACTCGAAACGAAATCAGATATGAAGGCCCGGACCGGCGGAAAGTCACCGGATACAGCAGACTCAAATGTTATATGCGTCGATTACGCCAGAAATATCCTCGGCGTCGTTCCAGGTACAGGCAGCCCGATATTAACCACAGGCTTCTCAGAAAAACAGGCACGATATTTCGACCTGGACGGCGGTGACGATTTATATACAAAAGATGAACTTTGGATTTGACATGCAGATATATTTCGTATATACAACACAAAATTAACAAAGGAGGTTGTAATGGGCGAGTACACGAAAGATGAACTGATGGGGATGAAGAAAGATGAGTTGAAGGCTATTTTAGATGATCTCGAAATAGTCTACAACGACGATATGACAAAGGATGATCTGTCAGAAGCTATCCTGAGTTATTATGCTGAGTCGCAAGAAGATCCGGAAGATGCACCGCAAGACGGCGCAGTGACCGAGCCGGAACCTGAGCAGGAAGACGAGCCGGAACCTGAGCAGGAAGACGAGCCGGAACCTGAGCAGGACGACGGGGAAGTTTCTCTTGAAGATCTTATTCATGTGCTGGATAAAATCTCTGATAAACTTGTGCCTGTTTATAAAAAGACAAAAGCAAATCTGGTTGCAACGGCTCTGGCACACGTCCGTTCAGCAAGAGACAGACTGAAGGATTCTATTTCGTAATGCTTAAGTTTACTCCGGTAAGATTGGAACAGGCTGACGTTCAATGGGTGGATAATTTCGTCAAGAAACAATCCAACCCATACGAAAGCCGTTCCAATTTTATCAGAGTAGCTATTAAAAAACTCATCAAACAGGAAGAAGAAAATGGCTCCACCTAAAAAAGAATATATCCAATGCGCTCACTGCGGCAGAAAACAGCAAAAAATAAACGACAGTAAGCAGTCGGACGGCTTTATAGTCAAGCGCGTTAAAGAGGGTAAATTTTATATGATATCATGTCCATGTGGTATTATCACAAAACTCTGCCATGAAAAGTACGAACTTCAGACAGTATGGAACAGTAGACCGAAGAAACCTTTTGAACCACCGCAACTTACTGTTAAGCATCCTGCGCCAAGAGGAATGAGCAAGGGCGATCAGATACTTAGAAAGCTTGGCCCGAAAGATCCGTTCTAATGAGAATACTTAAAAATCTTAATATGGATATCCCCGGTGGCTGGTATTGGGATTGCAAAGAAACTAATTTCAGAGTGGAACCACCTAAAGACCAGAATACTTTTCGTGGCCTTATTAAAAACGTCGTTGAACATCTGGTTGTGAATAATCTTGACATTCCTGCTGATATAGATAAATTAATCCAGCATCAGATATCTCTACGTTTGCCCCAGGAGCTATCAAAGGAGATTACCGCAGATGGCTAAATCCGAAAAAGATCCACTGGAAAAAAACGAGAAAGTACAACGTACTACACTGGCAGGGAGACCGCCCAAGAAACGTATCGTTAATGCCAAAGCTGCATTGGCTATCGTTAACCGGATGAAGCAGGAAGGCGAAGAAGCCGCTTATTCAAGAGCTTCCATACAGGGACTCTATGACGGCAACCCGCCGTTCAGCCGTGCGGAAATGAAACGCCGGGGCTATGGCTGGATGGCTAATACCGACTGGGGCGAGTTTCGTAACTCTATTAACCTGGCAGCCGCTTCTATCTGGAATATGCTCGTAAATGTTCAGACACTCGTTTCACTTCAGACCGATATCTACGATCCACAGAATCCCGATAACGATTACGGCATGAAGATCGCTGTTCGATTTACACAGATGCTTAAAAAATGGAAACCGTTCAGATATGATATCATGCGTAAGATTCTTGATATGCTCAAATTCGGCGTGTCCGGAAGCTATTGGATTGATGATGTTGACTGGCGTTCACGTCCGATTAGAACTTCTAACCTGCTCGTTCACGGTAAAGCCGAATGCAGACCCGGCGAACTCAAGATATTCGGGCTGCGTGATGAACTCAGTATAGAAGAGATCTTCGATATGATCGAAGGCGAAGAAATAGATGACGGCTGGAACCTGGACTATACACGTAAGAAGATCCTCAAAGTAGTGCAGAACGCACAGTCTACAGGTAACGACAGATATATGCTTTCAGATTGGGAATCATTACAGCAGGCAGTAAAAAATAAAGACGATGCCTGGAACAGAGAGTTTGATGGGCTCCGTGTTATTCATCTCTTCTCAGAAGAAATAGGCGATGACGAAGAATATGAAGATCGTAAGATCACTCACCAGATTATTCTTGAGAATGACGACGAGGGCGAAGAGAAGGTTCAGTTCATGTACGAGAAGATACGAAGATTCAAAGACATTGATACTGTTCTTAATCTCATGCTTTATAATTTAAGCGACGGCTGGATCAAATCCGTGAAGGGACTTGGCCGTGAAATATTCCATCCGGCACACGCTTCCAACAGGATGCTTAACAGTATGCTCGACGGCGTTGTAATGGGATCCGGACTTCTTGTGCAGATGCTCGATGCCAATGCAGCAGAAAAATTTAATATCGTTAGAAAAGGTCCGGTCACTATCGTTCCTGAAGATGCTAAACTTCAGCAGCAGCAGGTAGCTCCGACTATCACGCCGACTGTCCAGGCAAGAAGCGTTATACAGAATGTCAGCAATAGAAACGTAGGCGCAACCAGGGGACGTGGCGAGAATCTTTATAACGCACCGCCTACAGCAGAACAGGTGCGCTCTGAAGATATCAATGAAGCAGACATAGAAAGCAACCAGGCCGAATGGTATTACCTGTCCTGGGAAGCATGGCTGCAGGAGACATTCAGAAGGGTTCTTAATCCTGATTACTCCAGTTTCGACGGCGGATACGAAGAGCATAAATGGCTCATGGATAAACTCAGGTCAGATGGGATTCCGGAAGAATTGCTCGATGCCGATAAGTGGGAATGTACCGCAACACGGTCTATCGGACTCGGCAGTATCAGAAGCGCAATGAATATAACGAACGCTATGGTCAGCATGAAGCCTGCTCTCGATGAACAGGGCAGACGTAATGTTGATCGTCAGTGGTTTGCTGTCCGGGTAGGATGGGAAAATGTCGATCAGTTTGTGTCAACTATAGATCGTGATGCAATACCGACACTGGCGCACGCTATGGCTGAAGGTGAAAATATTGATATGATGGACGGACATACAAGAACCGTTCCTGTCGATGATCCTCACGCGATACATCTCGGTATCCATCTCAGAGGCGCGTTGCAGGTCGTTAAAGTATTCCTGGAAGGGAACAGCACCGACATGGAAGGCGATACTATAGGCGTCGCAATTATCATCCGTCATATCGCAGGTCATTTATCAATGCTTGCACAGGATGAATTAAGAGAACAGCAGGTGAAGATGTTCGAGGCTGAAGTCAAGAAACTTGTCGAGGCTCATCAGCAGATGGGTAACGCTGCGGAGGCTTTGAAGAAACGACAGATGGAAGAAGCCGAGAGACAGCGTAAGACCGTCGAGGAGGCACAGAAAGTTGTCGCAAGCCGTGAACTTGAAGCCAAGATGTACGAGGCTGAAAAGAAAGCCGAAGTCGAGATGTACGAAGCAAGACTTCTGCATGAGGCACGGATGACAAAAACTCATACGTCGATAATGGCTCAGGTAGAAAAACTTCAGGCCGATATAGTCGCACTGAATGCTAAAGTAGCCGCAGAGATAAGCCGTGAAGATGCAAGGGTTATCTCGCAGATTGAACGAGAAGAAGGAGGCTGATAATAATGGACCTGATAGAATGGATGAGTCATAAGAAAAATTTTGAAGCTTATCTCAAATGGAAAAACGATCCGATAACCCAGGCTATACATAGCGGCCTGAAAGACCTGTCTGTGCCTAAACGACTTGCCGATCCTACAGGCGAAGCCGCTCTACAGGAAAACGGATTCAATGCAGGCCAGAATTCTATTCTCTCTGCCATGATGAATCTTGAAGTCGTTTCAATAGCAGGCCCGGCTGCTGAAGATCTCGCAGAGAATAAGAAACGTTATCTGATAGAGTTTGAAGGATACACAGAAGTAGATGCAGATAGAATTATAGGAAAGATGGAGGCAATGGATCATGACTGAAGAAGCAAATAACTTCCCAATAGTAGACGGTACAGAAGATCTGGCAGATCTGGTAGATCAGACTCTGCCGATTGACGGAGATAATAATCAAAATCAGGATAACGATAACGACGATAAAAATAAGCCTAAAGATAATAATCAGACTACTGATAACGATGATCCCGATAACGATGACGATAACGTTCTTAATACAGGCGATCTGCCGGAGGATCTTGACGATAATAATAACAATGATGATCCTGATAATGACAATGAAAATAACGATGACGATGATATCGAAGAACCTAATGGGCTGAACGAAAAACAGCAGGCCGCATTCAAATCAATGCGAGAGAAGATATCCGAACTGAAAAAGGAAACTGAAAATAAGTCTTCTGAATTTACTTCCGAAAAAGAAAAAGAATATCAACAGAAGATCTCTGATATGCAGGCAAGAGTATCAGCATCAGAACTTGCCCAGACAGAAGAATTCCAGGAGAAGTACAGTAAGCCTATCGTAGATACTCAGGCAGAAATAGTCCGTATCGCTGAAGAGTATGATATCAGTAAAGACGTTGCTCTTCAGGCTGCGAAAATGAAAAGAGCCGACCGCAGCCAGCTTCTGCGTCAGGAAGCGTCCGACCAGGCCGCTGTCTCGGAACTTATGCCGCTTTATCAGGAACTCGAAAAAAGAATCAGATCAGGCAGGGAAGCTCTTCAGAACCATGAGAAGACACGGCAGGAACTGATTAAACAGGATTCTGTAAAAACCGAAGAGCTTACCGGTGAGGAATTTGATAAAACCCTGAAGAATCTTCAGGATGAACATTTCCTGCTCCGGGACTCAAAACAGAATCCGCAATGGCTGAAAGCTATCAAGCATAACGCCAAGCTGCTTCTCTCAGGAAAACTGGAGCCGGAACAGATTGTTGCCGCTGCACTCAAGTCACAGGTAGCAGATTCATATAAAACGATGCTGCTTAACCAGCGTGAAAAATACGAGGCGCAAATAGCCGCACTCGAAAGTAAATACGGCAAAATCAAAGGCTCACAGCCTAAAGTCAAAGACGGCACTACAAAGAAGACGACAAGTAAAAACAAGGAATATAAGAGCGTAGAAGATCTGGTAAATGATACGCTTATTCCCAGTTGATTAAAATATTTCAACTTTTTTCAAAAAATTTACTTGACATATCTTAAAATGTTACTGTATTCTTCCGGCAAATACGGTGAGTAGCCCTGTTCCCCGTCAGGCGTTTAGCTAACGAAAGGCTAGGAAGTAGTTCCTGTCAGCTTCCGCAGGTAGTCATAATACGAACTTTGATAACTGTGGAGGTTTAAGATGGAAGGTAGAATATTAAGAGAACTTTCGTTGGAAGAGCGTAATCAGGTCTTCCTTGATGCTGAGAGCAAAATCGATCCCGCTATCCAGGTACGGCAATTCCGTAAGGTTTCTAACTGGCGTACAATGATACCGAGAGCTACTTACGAACTTGGGCAGGGACTACAGAAGAAAGCTTATCGTATGTTCCCGGACGTGGGACAACAGCGTGGGCTGCATCTCTGGCACCCGGTTCAGATATCTCGTAAAGCGTCAGCCGGTGATGCCGGATTCGATGCCGCGAAATATAATCCGCATACATTAACCTACGGGTTCGATTCCGTAACTTACGGTGGACTCGGAGTTGAGTATTCAACACCGAACATATCCATCCGTGATCTGCGTTTCGCATGGCAGATTCGTGAACAGCTTTCTGCGATCTACGGGTTCCTGGGCGACTTCACGAATAATATCTGGGAAAACTATGCCAGAGAACAGTATATGTATTTCTGTAATAATGCTTCAAAGATCTACGTACTGGGCGAAGGCGGAGCGACAGCCGTGACAGCAACTTACGATCCGAACAGCGTAGATTCCGATGATGATAATACGCTGACTATATCAAGTTACTTCGGTAATAAGGTCGGTAAGCTTGACTGGAATTATTTCAAATACTACAGCCGTTATCTGCAGATGCAGGTTCCAATGGGTGCTATAGGCAACCGTGACGGTCGCGGTACTTATGGCTGGGTAGGTGATCTGGAAGATTTCGACAGGATGATCGAGGAAGACGAAAGACTTCGTGAAGACTGGCGACATTTTAACGCCAAGATGCTCGTCGATAATTACGGCGACGTAACTGAGTACAAGGGCTTCAACCTCATGCATGATATGCTGAGTCCACGATTCAAGATCAAGAGTACCGACGGTACTGATCTTGTTCTGAAACGTGTGGATCCCTACTCGACTTCTGATGCCGCACTTGCCGGAAGCCGTTCAGATGTGAATGAAGAGTATCTTCGTGCTGAGTTCGGCTGCGTTCTACTTTACATGAAGGATGTATTCCAGGTTGAAGTACCGCCTGCCGGTCCTTCAAGTCCCGGCGGTGGAACGAACTTCGGTGCTACTCCCGGCTTGAACGGTGAATGGAAATGGCTGAATATCCAGGATCCAGTACACAATCCGTTGAACGAAATCGGTTTCTGGTTCATGAGAGCTGAGGCTTTTGCCAAACCTCTGACCAACCGTGAAGAGCCGATAATGGTTCTTTATCGCAGGTATGTTCATATTGATCCTGCTGATACCGAGATCGGTGGCCTGGAAGTTGAAACGACTCAAAGCGTTGCAGAGGATGCTGCATCTGCTGATGTCGATACGGATAATAACACCGTTACCCTGACACTTGCAGGATATCTGGAAGCTGAGATGGGCGATACCGTAACTGTAACTGCGGATAACAGTAGTACCGACGATGGTATAATCGCTGATAGTTCGCAGGCTCCGACGTATGTGATTGCGTTGACAACCGCACCTGAAGCATACACGGAATATACAGATGCAGGCGGCTCAAGCGTAACCTCAACATAATAATAATCGGAAACGAGGGGCTGACCTCATAATGGGGTCAGCCCCATAAAAATCAAATACAGGAGAGTAGAAATGGTTGACTTACTCACAGAAAATATTGATACATGGAAAGATGTTGGTGAAGTGCAGGATCAGAGTATAATTGCTGAACACGGTAAACGTTCGGGTCTGATCGTTGTGGAATGGAGCGTTGCCGGAGAGATGAACAGGCAGGGCGTATCGGCTCTCGCAGTCGGTAATTACGAGATTCAGGATACTAAAGGCGATGCGATTGTCATCCCTGCAGGTGCGATTCTCGGTCCGGCTCTGATGCTTCGGGACGATCATGAGGCGAAAGTCGGTTCAGGAACTATTACCCCCGGAATACAAACGGACGGTTCTACCTGGGAAGCGATGGATAATGCCGTTGGCAACGTCGCTCGCTATACGACTGATAACGGTGCAAGCAATACCTTCGCGCTGGGCTACAAATGGGCAGCCGATTCCGGAATACGTGTTGTTGTAGCATCAAATACAGTAACCGCCGGTGCATTCACGCTCTTCATCCCGTACTATCTCGGAAATGCTGGCTAATCTGATGTGATGGGTAGGCTGCTCCGGCAGCCTGCCCTCAATCTTTAACGGGAAATAAGAGGAGATATGATATGAAGAAATTTCTTACAATGTTGTTTACGGTGGTTTTTGTTTCGTTTGCTGTCGCCGCTATAGACTATACAGCCAGAGAACAGATCAAGCATCTGCGCCAGGGGAAGCTTGAGTTTTTTACAATCAAGACGGATGAGATTATCGAAGATACCGCCGGTAACGGTGTCAACATAGATAATGTTCTCCTGAAAGATGGTGCTGTAGCTGCCGGTACGGGTATTACTACGAATCAGGATCTGCAGGTAAGCGGCGATGCTGATGTAGCAAGTAATCTAACCTATGGCGTGACTATAACCGGTCCTGCCGATGGTATGGTTATTACCGGTAGTTCTACAACTTCTACGGTTGGCACAGCAGCAGGCTATATTGACGGTGAGGTCATTGGTGATGATACTATTGATAATGATTCTATCGACTGGAGCGACATGACGGATCTTGATACCGATGGTGTTGTGTCATGGGGTAATATTGCTGAAGGTGAGCTTGCAAATAGCACAGTCGTAAGTGCCGATATCAAGGATGGAACTATAGCGTCTAATGATATGGCAAACGGAGACTTCGGTGATTTCTCTATATCGAGCGGACACGCAACACTTGACGCGGATGTGGTTGCAGCCGCAGAGATGGCCGATGCCGATCATGGTGATGTTGCATGGTCTTCAGGTGTGGCTTCTGTTCAGGATGTAGATGATAACAGCCTGGTAATGTCTGACATTGCCGCAGATGATTATGGCGATATATCTGTCGGTGCCGATGGTACTACTACTCTGGATGATGATACAGTAGCTGCCGCAGAGATGGCTGATGCTGATCACGGTGATGTATCTTGGTCAAGTGGTGTAGCAAGCGTTGAATCTGCACAGGGTAAAAATATGGATACTGTCAATCCGCTCTCAGCAGAAGCTGGTGTCGGAACTATCAGTGCCTATATGGGTGCGGTTCATTACGATGTCTTTACGTTTACGAACGTAATAGATACAGCAACAGACGGAAGCGACGAAGAGGAAAGCACGAAGCTTTGCTCTTTTCCCGAAGGCCGTATCCTGATTCTGGGCGCAAGCATTGACTGCACTGTTACCTGTGGTACGAACTTTAATGCAAGTGCTAATGATGTATTCAAGACCGCTATAGGTACGGGTGCTGCTGATGATAACGGTACTCTCGAAAATGACGAGGTAGATATTATAGCGGCTGCTGAGCATGATACCGTCAGTGGTACGACTACCAGTTTCGAGTGGGAAGCTGATATGACTGCTGGCGGTGATGCGGTTTACGATGGTACTGCTGCTGCTTCAAGTCTCTATTTCGAGCTGGAGGTTCTTGATGCCAGTTCAAGCGGAGATGTGTCAGTAACAAATTCTGGTGAAATGAGAGTTATCTGGGTGTATCTGGGTGATGACTAATGATCCTGTGGTCCTGTCGGGTTTGCTTCTTCGCTCGACAGGACCGAACCATTTAGAGATAAATTTAGAGATAAACGATGACTATAGAACTACTGGAAGATACGATAGAAGCAACTCAGGATCTTTCAGAAACGAATGTGGAGGATAGTGATATGAGCCCAACTTCCGGATGTTCATTGGATTGCGTTCCTGAGACTACAGATGTGACAATAGACCAGACGGTAATAAGCGGAGCAGGTCTTACTATCGCAATCGCTGATCTCAGTCCTGCCGATGCTACCAAGAAGCACGTAACCCTTACTGTTGATACAGAAGATAATTTTGATATCCAATGCAGGTTTATTGATAATTCAGCATTGCCGGGTGAAGCTTCACCGAATCCGCCCGATACAGATCCGGGTACTGCCGAATTTCGTGTGACTACAAACGATGAGGGTGTTGTCGAATTTGATGTCGAACATCAGGGTGCGCAGGATACCTGGTATCTTGTATGCGAACTGTTCGGTGCATTAGAGATTTCTTCTGCTTTCACTCTCGGATAATAAGGAGCCGATCATGAGAAAACTCGTTTTAATTGCACTGCTGACAATATTTTCAACCTTTGCTTTTTCCGACAGAGTTCCATTTAATTATATCTACGTTCAGGATTATGTCCGCTCAAATAATACGAACGATTATCAGGCACTGACAAATGTTCTCGATAGAGTCGGGACAAAAGAATGCACTCTCGTTCTTCCGGATAGACTGATACAGTTTCCTCAGCATGTAACAAATGTTATACCTGCTAATGTAAATCTCTTTATCCAGCCAAGAACAATACTTGGCCTGCCGGATTATGCCTGGGTCGGCCTGCAGGGACAATGGCTCTATCGTGACGATCATCAGTTCTGGACGAATATAAATTATATAAGCGGCGTTACCGGTCTGATAGCAAATGCATTTTCTCCCGGACTCGGAACGAATATCTCGATCAGTAACGGTGGCGATATAGATCTCGGCGATGTAACAGTTACTAATCTTACTGTAGGAAATAATCTTATAGTCAGTAACGATATGACCTTCGCGGATGGGATCGGAACTACTCTGGTAGTTGATAATACTCTGACGGTCAGCAATATAGACCTTACTCCGCAGAATTCTATTACACTGAATTACACTACCGCTGACACAGTGCAGGATATTCAGGATGATATAGATGCATTAAAAAAGTTTATACCTCCGTCAGAGACAGTAGAATTGATTTTTGCCGCAGGTACGTATTCTTGGACAAATAGCCTTACTATAGGTTATTTCTATGGAGGTGGTAATTTTAATATTACAGGAGATGGTTATGCTTCAACCAATGTTGCTAGAATAGATCAGAGTACTATATTCGACTGTAGTTCAGGTCCGGCGGCAGGTGAGATGATCTCTAGTTTTGATAATGAGATGAATCTAATTGTTCGTAGTATCAGATTCTCTAATTTGCCTGACGGTGCTGGAGGAGATCAGACTCATGCTATCTTTGTTTCAAGGTCTACTTACGCTTTGGTCTATGATTGCTCTTTTCAAGCCCCTACTAATATAGCTTCAACAGGTGTCTACATGTTTAATACACCTGTTTCCAATGTTGAAGAGGCAAAATTTACGGGTCTTACTTATGGAGTAAGAGCAGGAGAATCTACCGTTATGTTTTGCCAAAATATTACGAACATAACTGCGCAACCTAGTTATGGACAATATGCACATGGAGGTGCAACAATAGGAATAGGCACTTCTAGTGCTGGTGCTAAAGTTCCACTTCAGGGATGTACTGGCTCTACAGCAGATGACAGAGAGGTAGGCGGAGGAAAGGTAAGGAGAGAATAATATGAAAAAACTACTGATTATATCATTATTGTTAATGGCGGTATCTTCGTATGCTGTTGAGTATATTGCTTATGAGAAAATGACAGGTGAAATAATTGCACATTCTGGAATTGAACCTATTGTAAAAGGGAACACAGTTACTCTTGGAGGTGTAACCGCTCGAAAAGTAAAATGGAGCAAGTATAAGTTGGCAACTGTAGCTGTATGGGTAGATGGTGCAACGAACATATCTCAGCTTGGGCCACTTACTCCTGTGGTTCCTGCCGACGAAGAAGTTAATTACGATATATGGAGCCGCAGAGAAAAGGCGATGCTCAAGCTTTTAGTTAAAGAGATAAACACACTACGGGGGTTGCACGGACTGCCTGCCCGCACGAAACAGCAGGTTATGAATGCACTTAAGAATGAACTATAAGGAGAGATATGAAAAAATTATTTATACTCGTTTCTGTTGTTATGGCAATTACGGTTGCTGTTATTCTTGCCGGTCCCGAAAATGTAACTGTCGGGACTAACTCAGTAATACTTCTTCCCAGACGTGGCGAATATCAGTACTCTTCGATTGCCACAGGAGTTACTTATGTTGTCGGGCAGTATGTCGAATACAATGGCAGAGATTATCTCATAACGTCTGGAGGTAGCTGGACAAATACAGCACCTACACATATAAGCGGCTCTGCTTCGTATGATGGAGTTACGTTGCGATACGTCAATCCAGGTGATAGAAAGTATGCAATTATAACTACTGACTGCTCGACAAATATTTACTGCTCTATCGGTGATAAAGATGCAGAAGTTAATAAGGGTATAAGACTTAATGCTGACGGCAGCTCGCTTGTAATCGGTGTCGAAGATAAGATAAACGATGAAGTGCGTGGTATAGCTGCTACTGCTGGAAATAATGTTACGGTTACGGACAGATGATTAATGAGGCGATTACTATTAATTGGGTTGGTAATGATTTTATGTTCTCAGATATTAAATGCTCGGAGACTTATGCCTTATGAAAAGGCATTGCTGGACTTCTATTATGCACAGGCTAAGACAAATGGGATAGATGGCGCATGGATTATTCTTGGCACGGTGGATCTCGATAAGCTGGCTACTAATGTCCAATGGATTATATCTTCTTCCGTAACGAATGTTAACTGGTCAGAAGGAATAAGCAATCTTGCTGAAACTTCCGGACATGATTTAACTATTCTTTTCAATACCAATTATGTAGCTGTCGAAACAGATCCGGTATTTACTAACTGGGTAGAAACAAACACTCTTGTAGAAATTGAAACAGATCCTGTATTTACGAATTGGGTAGAAACGAATCTCTTTTCTGATGCTATAGTTACTATTGATATTCAGGATATGGCTGTGCCTACTCATACAGCAAAGACAGCCGTTGTTAATATAAGCGATCCTGATTACTATCAGGTGCATTTCTGGTTCTGCGACGCTACAAATGATTTGAATATATCTCCTGCAATACCTGATGTTCCCGGTCCCCGTGAGTTCTGGTATAACACGGACTCGACCGGATGCTTATCTTTTGTTATCAGTACAACTGATACTAATGACTGGTATCTTGCAGGCGAAGTAAATGGAAAGATTTCAATATCTGAGAAAATATCAATAGGAGAATGAGATGAAGAAATTGTTTAGTGTAATTTTGGGAGCGATAATTGCAGTATCTGTTTTCGGGCTGGATGTAAAGAATATAGAGCCGACAGTTGCCGAAACAGATCCGATATGGTCTGCGGATAAAACAAACTATAATACCAAAGCAGAAGATACTGTTGTTCAGACGAACCTTCAGGCTCAGATAGATGCGAACACGTCCACCGGCGGAGTGAACACAGCAGCGATTGCAGCGAATGACACAGAAATAGCTGCGCTGGTTGTTACGACTGCACTTAATACGGTAACCGCGAACGCAGCTTTACCGATGGACGGCAGCGGCGTAATGTCGGGCAACCTGAATTACGGCGGCTACACCCCCACAAATGCTGCGGGCTACGGGATGACAACGAACGACACAACGATGTACTCCGGCACGCTTGGCGGTACGAACGGAGTGTACTGGAGTCAGGGCGGCACTAATTACTGGATACTGTTTTGGTAAAGAAATATGAAGAAAGTTATTATAATCCTGGCATTGCTGACGGCTTGCATAGTTGCAAAGTCTGCTGACGTGATATTGGGCAATCTGGCGACGGATCTTACATATTCTGAGCATAGTGCTGGTAATATGGTTATTCGGTTTGGCGGTGCGGCAGAAGTTTACGAGATATTCATCGAATGGCTTTTCGGCTTCGAGGGCGCAACCGACACCAGCGGCCAGAGCAACGACGGCACGGTTATCGGCATGACTTACGCGGAAGCGACGAACGGACTGGCCGCATATTACGACATGGCAACCGCAACGAACACCATCACCGTAAGCACCAGCGACAGCTTTGATTCGCTGTCTTTCTTCGGGAATAGTAATGGCGTGTGGCGTTATTATGAGTATATCGGCGGGACGCAGTATGTCAACCTTGCGTCGGAGAGCTACACGACGAGCGACTGGTTCGCCGTGTCGGGCAGTGACTTGACCGTCGGCGGGTCTGATAATGACATTGCTCAGGTCAGGTCGTGGAATGTGGTGACGGAATACGCAGACAGGGAAGGAACTAACATTGCGGGCAAGGCCCAGCTCGGCATACTCCCGCAGTACCTCGCAGACAATACTAATCTTTACGACAAGGCCGTCTTTGCATGGACAGGCAATTCGCTCTACACTGACGGAAGTAAAGAGTACCAGTCCATGTCAAGTGCAAGTGCGCCGACTGCTGGCGGGACTGTTAGTAACGGGTGGTATAATTACAACGGGAGTGCGAATTATTTGTCTTTTCCGGATGCTGATTATTACGCTGTAACTAATCTCACGGTTTCAGTATGGGTCAATCCTGATTCTACTTCGTTCGATCCAATACGTGTTACCGTAGCAAAATCTGGAAGCTCTACTGATAGGTCGTTCGCAATCGGGATGTATTACACGACTACACGCGGAGATGTTATTATAAGCAGTGTTGGTGGTGGCAACAATTGGGCTGAGTGGCGCGGTAATTCCGGCGAGTTGGATTTATTCGATACGAACACTTGGAATCTCATGACGTTTGTATGGGATGGCTCGCAAGCGGTGACTAATGATCGTGTTAAGTTGTACAAAAACACGAGGCTTATTACGGCTGGAATAACCCATAGTGCTGGCGCATTTGTCTGTCCGACAGCTTTGTACAACAATGATTCTCCTGTTGAGATTGGCAGACGCAGGGGTGCATCTACGCCAAGCGGATATTGGGATGGGAAACTGGACGAAGTGCTGATCTTGTCCGGTGTATCATGGACTCCAACGGATATAACAAACTACTATAATGCAACAACGAATCTGTTTTTTTAACGCAAAGGAAAATGATAAAATGAAAAGACTGATAGCAATACTATTTTTGATATCATCGCTGGCAATAGCGGACGATTTCAACGTCGTCGGGTTTGCCTGCACGGATGATATCTTCGCGGCTCACCGGGGCAAGGTGGTCGACGGACTGGCATACGTCATATTCCGCTCAGATTACCAGACCGAATACATGACCAACGGCGTTCTGTCGCAGTTTAATTTTCAGGGCTTCGCTCAGAAAAATGACATAACCGAGCCGGTGTATCTCTGGAATTACTCCGAGCCTAAAGCGCAACGGTTGAGCGAGAGTGATATTGCATACATATCAAACAAAATGAGCGTGGCGCAGACCAGATTTTATTACGGCCCGCATTCCGGCGTCTGGTCTTGGGTGGACACCTTTGCTCAGGCTGGCGCGACAAATGAAGTGCCGGTGGTTATAGGCGATTATGACGACGGGCGAATGCAGAATGATGCGCTATGGTTTGTTTCGTCCGTGCTTCCGAATGCGTGGTCGGATGATAAGGCTGATTGGGTCAACGGCTGGCTTGACATTGCCGGACTGCCACACACACCGGCGAACACGAACCTTGTCGAGAGCAAGCTGATAAAAGGAACTTACGTGCTGGCCGCAAACACTAATCAGGCGGTGTGGGTTGTCAAGCAGGATATCAAGCATCTGGACAACGCCACGCTGGAGCAGAGAGACGCGTTCCGTGCTTCGGTAGCCGCTCCGTACCGACCGACGATCGGCTTCCTCAGAAACAGTTTGAAGCGGGAATACATGGATCACTTCGGCATTAAGGAGAAATAATTGAAAAAGGAGATTGCGAGTCTGGCAAGGTCTTACCTGCGGGGGTGTAGGTTAGTGCTGACTCCGAGTTTGACCATAACAATTATAGCATTTATCGGGTTCGTGGTTTTCACAATGATAATTTTACTCAAGTAGGGGTGTTGAAAGGTTGAGCATAAAGGGAGGCAGGGAAATATTATGGCAAATGGTGACACAATGGCGAAAGAGGCTGGCGAGCACATCGAGAATATTCAGCGTGGCTTGCATATGAGGGAAGATGAGATGACGTGCAGAACACTTCATGGAGATTGTGCTCGGGCAATCGTCTGGTGCATACGAAAGATTGAAGTGCTTTATAAGCGATGGGAAGACAAAGCAACTAAAGACTTTAATGACCGTAATAGCGGCCCGACAAAAACTTTGCGATTATGGCCAGGCAGTCAGATACCCCTGGAACGTGGCTTCGCACCGAGAGACGCCATCGCGTTAGTAGTCGCTTTCGGATTGATTTATATAATTATTCAGCTTCATGTACACGGAGTATTTCAATAACAGGAGAATAGTTATGAAGTTACAAGCATTCTTTACATCAGAAGATAGCCTTCTTGGAAATATTATCAAGAGAGCTACCGGTGGTCAGTATATGCATGTTGGTCTGTTGTTTACTACAAATGAAGAAACATTGGAAAGAATGAAATGTGCATATCCGGATCTTCCCTGGCAGGAAGTTGCTGCAGATCCTGCGGGTAAAGTACGATTCTATTTTGAAAGTTCATGGTCAAAAGATAAGCATACCGGTAAGACAGGTGTAAGAGGACCGTATTCGATAGAGAAGTTGCTTAATTGGAAGAATAGACATAAGAGCCGTCATGTGGAAATAGAAGACATCAAAGTTAATGGTAATGTATTTAATGCGATTCTTTTACTGCAGGAAGCACGTAGAGCGATACATTATGCACATTGGCAGTTATATCAGAATTTCAAGATGTTCAAGTTTAATAAGGGCATAAGTCTTAATAAACGGTCACGCAGAAAATGGACCTGTTCAGAAACTGTAGTGCGTATAATTCATATATTAGATGCCAACTTCGCAAGGGATCGTTTTGAAATAGGTGAATATATATACGACGAATACGCTCCGTCATCTGTAAAGGGTCCGGGTATTTATGAAATGCTTACTAAACAGGGGGTATAATCTTGGCTTCTGGTGATGAATTATATGAAGCTATCCAGAGTTTACTCGGTGGTATGAGTCAAGCAGTTGATCCTCAACTGCTTCAACCTTATCAGTATGCTTTCGGTTTGAATATTACTGACAGAAAGGGTCTGCCTCAGACACGGCCCGGCTTTACGAAATTGAACTTCGATGTTCCAGATGGTAAGTTCCAGGGTGCTGCTACATATAGATTGCATGATGATAACAGAATAGTCTTTGCTGTGGCGGGTGTTATATATCAACTTAAGCTTAGTGATCTGAGTCTGATTACTCATACTGGAACATTGTCTGCTACTGTAGACAGGATGTATTTCTGTCAGGCTGATAGATATATGATAGTTCAGGATGGTGATCCTTCTGATTCCTGGGCAAATGCCAACTGGCCGGTGATAATTTATCAAGATGCTGATTATGATCAATCTGCATTGAGAGCATCTAATCCTAATCAGGCTCTTCCGAAGGGTGCTGATATGGCCTACGGCCACGGCAGGCTGTATGTCGCAACGAATTATATTTATGAGAGTGGCTGGTCAGATAATCTCGGTCGTGTAGGTTTTGTCGCAGGCGATATTATTAAAGCTCATGATCCTGAAGATGTTCTTAAATTTACTGAGACTGATTATCTCAACGAAGGCGGTAGGATAATACTTCCAGAAGAACTAGGTTATATCAACGGTATGAGCTTTCAGAGAAATATACTTACCGGTGTAGGTATGGGGCCGTTGATTGTCGGAGCCGAAAAAGGATTTGCTGCGTTCCAGGTTAATGCGCCCAGGATGGAATGGAAAGATTTCGATTTCGGTATTGTCTCATACTCAGGTGTTGATGTCGGTTGCCTCAGTCCTCATTCATTCGAGAACGATAATTCAGATATTATCTATCGTTCAAAAGACGGGATCAGGACGTTAAGGACAACTGCTACTGAGGCACAGGCAGGCGGTGGGATTGCGAATGATCCTATATCTAATGAGGTTGAAGATGTCCTTCTTCTCGATGATGATGCAACGCTTGCGCTTTCAGAGATAGCAGTGATAGGCAGCAGGGTATTTACTACTTCTGTGCCTAACAGTAATAAGGACGCATTCAGGGCTCTTATCTCTATGGACAAGAAACCGATAGCAAGTATAACCGAGAATGCAACGCCGATATATGACGGAATATGGACCGGATTTGATTTTCTTAGTATTGCTGACGCAAGAGAGGGCGACGATCATAAGCTGTTTGTTTTTGTTAAAGAGAGCGACACAGAGACCCAGGTATTTTATCTTGATCCTGATGCGTACCGGGATAATGGCAGCGACGCGCCGCTTTGCCGGTATTATTCAGGCTATAAGATTTTTGAAGCACCGTTTAACCTGAAACGATTCAAGCATCTCGAATTATGGTTAAGTAATATTATCGGTAACGTGGAAGTGACCGCATATTACAGGCTGGATAATTATCCGTTCTGGAACAAATGCACTACATCTATTATCAAGGCCGATGCTTCAGGTTCCCCGCAACGTAGGTCTTGCTTGAGATTGACGGCAGAAGATGTCGATGATGATCCTGTTCTCGAAGGCAGGCTCGATGCAGGCTATATAGTGCAGTATTGCATAGAATGGCAGGGCTTTTGCCAGGTCGATAAAGTCAGACTGACGGCTGAAGATCTGGGTAACAACGATTTTTATTTGGTTGAGGAAGAGAATTCTGCTATAGCTGTATCAGCGAGTGCAGATGCTATTGAAATAGATGACTACGAATATGAGGTAAGCTTATAATGCAGACTTTAGAAGATGCCAGAAACTTCTGTGCGAAGTTTTGTAAAAACGGATTACTTCCCGAAAGCGATGAAGTAATAGACGTCCTGAACGAAGCAACCCAGATTCTGATGCAGAAGGGTAACTGGAAGCATACGGTAAGAAAGATGCGTATGTGCGTGTCGAACTTTACGTTTGCTGTTCCAAGAGATGTTGAAACTATCCTGAAAGTAAACTTTGAGGAATTTCCTGCTAACGTCTGGTCCATGGGTTACGAGTTTATGGATAGCGGTCCCGGCACTTTACTCTATGGCAATGATACGCCTGCTTCTGATGTCGTAGACCTGGGTGACGGCTGGCCTACTTTCTGGCCTATCGGAGCTACAGCCCGCAAGATAATGGCATTCTCTACCGAAGCTTCCGATTCAGGTAAGCAGATGCGTGTTCAGGGTTATGATGATATGGCTATGAAAATCAATCCTACTACTCCCGGTGAACTTCTGACTATCAACCAGTGGCAGGGTGGCGTGGAAGGCAGCCTGAACCATAGCCTTATTAACGGTGCGCTGAGTACGAACGAGTTCCAGGAGATTACTTCGATTATCAAACCTGAGACAGCAGGTTATGTTACTTTGTATGCTTATGATCCAAGCAGTTACAATATGTGGATATTGGGCAAATATGAGCCGTATGAGACGCAACCGGGTTACAGGCGGTATCGCATCACTGCTACCGAATACACCGAAGCTGAGGCTATTACAGCCCTCGTAAAGCTCAGATATATCCCGATGCGCAGTAACTATGATTTTCTTCCGATCCAGCATCTTCCGGCCCTGAAACTTATGTGTAAAGCACTGCATCAGTTCGATCATGGCGATCCACAGAAGGGTCTTATCTACCAGGCTAAAGCCGTTCAGATGCTTGATGAGCAGCTTTTGAATGCTAATCCGCCTTCTAATGAGATAGATGTTGATGTAGACTTCGGATTCGGCGATATGGAGGATATGATATAATGGGTATGACAGAACAACAGGTTCGTCAGGAATGGGAACAGGCTGCTATAGGTCGGCCTATTACCCAGTCCGAGATTGACAACTGGACTCGTCATGGCTCAGAAGGTCAGCTTCGCGGTGAATTAGGCCGTGAAGGAACAACAGAAGAAGCAAGACAGCATAGTAATGAATACCATGAAGAACGTAACCAGTGGGACAAACTTGTTAATGTTGAAACCGGTGATCCTCTTTCCGGCTGGCGTGATCCTAATACCGGTACTGTATCTCTTAATCCGATGGGTGGATTCGGTGAAGGCTCTGAACCTTTATGGGGCGAAGGTGCAGCGCAGCATGAAAAGGTCAAGAGAGCTATCAGTCTGTTTGATGAGCAGACTGAAGCTGAAGGTTTTAATCTGGAAACTGATACGTTCGGTGCAGGCGGTAGTTCCGTTGAAGGTGATTGGATAGCTATTCCTGTAGGCGTGAAAGTAAACGAGGACCGGCTTACTGCTATTCCTGATGCCGTGATAGGCAAAGAGGGCGAACAGCGTCAAATATATCAGAAAGTTTCAAAGCGAAAGAAATACGGGATTTTTGGTAAAGAAATATCTGAGCATATACCCGGTGATATCCAGACACTTGTTGCCGAGGGTGCTGAGCTTGCTTCTTTGGGTGCAGGTGGAGCGCAGCTTTTAGGTGGAACAGAACTTTCGAGCAGGGTAGGAAGAACTGCCGGTAAAGCAGGTGCTGCCTTTGGTCTTGATGAAGAAGATACACAGAAACTTGCAAGAAAAGTACAGCAGGCAGCCCCTGTTATTGCTGCGGGAATAGCTGGAACTGCTACCGGTGGACCGGCACTTGGTGCACAGTTAGCTACTGCTGTGCAGACGGCACAGATGACAGGCAAAGGAGCCGTTGCCGAATTACAGGGATTCAATCCTGACTGGGCTGAAATTGCTGAACAGGCCGCAATCAATGCGGGTATTTCTATTGCTGTTCCGTATGCCGGAAAGGTTGCCGGAACGACAGGTGTTGTTGGAGCTAATGCCGCTATAGCTAAAAGTCGTGGTGCTGACTGGACTGAAGTCGCCTACGGAGCAGCTTTCGATGTTGCCGGTATGAAGATTGCACGTAATCCCGGAGAAGCCGCACTTCTTAAAACAACAGAAGGCGTTGTGCTAGATAAAGAATTTGAAGATATACTTTTGAGTTCTATCGCAACTTATGGTACGAAAGCTGCGACGGAAGCCAAAAGGTTTGTAACTCAAGTTAAGACGAAAGATGGAAGAATTATTAAAGCACCGCAAGGTAAAGTTATTGATACAGCGGCCAGCAAGAAAGCAAAAGAAATAATTTTTATTGATAAGAAATAGGAGGTTGTTATGAGTGATGGTGATTTTTATGATTTTGGTGATATGCCGGATATTGATTTCGGTAGTCCTGAAATAACATATGAGCCCAGCTATGTTGCTGGTGAATCTATAGATTATTTTGGTGATACAGAACTCGGTGACATGGAATTTTCTTATGATGAAATAGATTTTGGTCAATATGAAATTGGTAATGATATAGACTTTACTCAAGATATAATGGAAATGGAATTTGGATCTGAGTTGGAATACGGATGGGATCCTGGTCTTAATGATATATTTGTTACTTCCAGTGCTGCTCCTGATGAATTGAAAGCACATGTTGATCGGACAAAAAAATTCGCTGAGTCTGTATCTACACCTGTAGATAGTCCTGCAGATATATTTGAAGACTTTCAGGAACAGTTACAGGTCAATATTAACAGAGCAGATGTAATGGAAGCTACGTATAACGCTACTCATCCGGTAGAAGAGAAATCTTTTTATGAGAAATATCTTACAGGCCCGTATCCATGGTTGTTTGCAAGTTTTCTAGTGCAGTCCTATGAGTCGAAGAAACAGAGAGAACATCAGGAAAGGATGCTTGCGAGACAGGAAGCATGGGAGTCTGATGTCTTAGGAAAAAGACAGGCGCATGAAACCCGATTATTGCAGATGAAAGGCCAGCAGGCCGCTGATCTTCAGTCTGCAAGACAGGAATATGAAAAATCACTGAGAGGCGGGGCAGTAAGAACTGCTGGCGCAAAGAGCGTGTTTGCTTAACAGGAGGATGAAATGGCTAAAAAAGAGTTTGAACTTTTTGATATAGAAGGTGCTATTCCCGGCGAGGAGCTTCTGGGACAGGCGAAGCAGGCTGCAAGCCAGATGATAACCGGCGAGATTCCGGAAGACGTTGTTGAGCAGATAGAGACTATCTCTGCCGAGAAGGGTATAGCAGCCGGATTAGGTATGGGCCAGGCAGCGCGAAAGTTGACAGCCAGAGATATCGGCATGACTTCATTCGATATATCAAGTCGTGGGCTCTCTCTTGCCGCAGATCTTTCTGAGACGAACTTGAGATTTGAAGCTCTTAAAGAACAGAGATACGAGTTTAACAGAAAGCTTGAACAATCCATGCGGGAAAGCGATGTCCAGGAAGCAGGAGTACAGTTGTCTGCTCATCAGCTTATATCAGAGAATGATCGCTTTGCTATGGGTCTTGCTAATGAGTTGATAATTAAAAACTCTCTGAACGAGATACAGGGAGTACAGGAAAATGTTGATACTTTGCTTGGCAGAGAAGGCCAGAAAGGTTATTTTGAAGCACAGAATAAAGATCTTCTTGATTTGATAAGAAAATATACTGAATAAACGGAGGTTATTATGCCCGATTATACTAGGAGTAATCCTTATGTTCCGTCACCTTTGCCGGAATTGCTTAGGTCTATCGGCCAGGTTGTCGGTGATGAACCCAGGCGTGAGGCTTACGCTACAAGAACTGCAGGAACGAAACTTGATGTTGATAAATCGAAAAGAGAGATTGCGCGAAACGAAGAGTGGTATATGCAGGCAAGGCTCTCTATGATAAATCAGTGGTCTACCGTAGATCAGCCGTTTTTTTCCAAAGCTATCAAGCAAGGTGATTATGGTCAGATGGCTGCCGGATATGATCGCTTGCTTAATCATTATATGGGCGGTAGCCCGAATGATAAATACGGACCGATGCGTGCAAGGATGGCTGCTTCTGTTCCGCAGATACCAGCGTCTATAGATTCAGCTACACACGTAATGAATAGCACTATGGTTATGATCGAAGATCCTGCCGGTAATATTATAAGTCGTAAGATCGGCGACAAGATAGTCAGAGATTCTTCCGGCAAACCTGTCTCATGGACTATGACCTTGCTTGAGGCTATAAATAAAGGCAGGCATAATTATGATATTGCTAATACTCTTATGAAACACAGCGATAGAGAAGGCCGTATATTCCTGGAAAATAAATGGAAGAATAAAGATGGCAGAGCTAAGTTTACCTGGAGCGAGAAGCAGAATAGACTTCGTACCGAAATAGAAACACAGGGAAGATATAATCTCGAAGAGGCTCTTATCAAGAGGGCCAGTATGAGTCCGGAACAGAGAGTTGCATTCGATCATCAGCAGAATGCTTTGCGTCAGAAGAACGAATGGATAGATGCGGCTATTAATAGCGGGGCTCTTGATCCTGCCATTGCTCCGGCATATATAAATAATTCTGTTAATGATATAATTGCCGCAGGTCGGGAAGCTGGTAAAATTGGTGCTTACATTGAAATGCAAACAAAACTTGGCGGTATTGTTCCCGGCATAGAAAAGATATCTATGGATCAAATTAATGAGATGAAAGATGAATATATGGCTGTGTGGTCTATGCTGAATCCTGTTGAGGCTCAAAGATTGGAAATGCTGAAGGTGCAAACCAATACGATGAAAGAGCAGTCCGAACAGGCTAAGAAACTTATTGAGAATATAGCAGCTCAGATTGAGAATGACAGAAAGCAGAGACATATAATGCGACAGGAAGTTGCTAAGACTGCATTTATTGATAAGTATGCCCCTGATGGGCGACTGCCCGGTGTTAAACAGGAAGATGCAAATCCTAATGGTCTGCATTCGATTGGTAGCGGTAATAAGCAGATACATGATTATCTTGATTTTAACTTTAAGCAGATACTGAAAGCTAAACAAGAAGGCACTATACTTGCATATCAAGAGGAAGATGCTGACTTTTTGCTGTCTTTCATTCCTAAGTTAAAGAACCATCTTCGTGAAACAAGCGCAAGGACTATTAGAGAAAGTCATAGGCTTAGGGTAACTGGTGGTGGTAGATTACCTTATGTTAAACCTCTGTCTGCAAAAGAAACTGAAAAAATAAGAAAAGACTTAACGGATAAATTTATTAAAGAATATCAGGCAGGAAAAAAAGGTATGGGTTTTGTTAGTCCGGAGCTTAAAAGGTCATATGAGACTGCTATTGCATTTGCAGAAAAAAGAGATGCTATTCGTAATTCCACAAATCCAGAAGAAAACTCAAGAGCGATTAAAGAGTTTCAAGTTTTCCTTGCTGATATGTTTGATATTTTTGCTGAACCTGAAAAAGTAGAAGGCAAGCCGGATAAAGAGTTCAATAAGTTATTGAAAGAACAGGAAGATCTGAAAGTACAACAAGCACTTATAAACAAACAGATGGAATTAACTGCCGGTGCTGGTGCGCCAAGAACGATTATACATAGATCTCCGGACAGAGTTATTTCAGACCGGCTTAAGCTTCAGGCTGTACAAGCAAGAGCTGGCGGTACTCCTTCTACAGAAGCTGAAGCGAGAAGAATGGTTGAAGCAGGAAAAGCAACGGCTGCGCAATTTGAACAGAGTTACGGTAAGCCATATTAGGAGGTAATTTCGTATGGCTATGGATCCTGTATTCTTGAAAAGAGAACCGGTAATTTCTCCTGCTTTGCCTGATCAGGTTGATCCTGTGTTCATGAAGCCGTCTGTTATTCAAGATAAACCGACAGGCCCCCTGCTTGGTCCGCCGGAACGCAGAACGTGGACTGATGCATTTGCTGATGTTGCAGAGAATCCTCATTCTTATCTCCCGTATATAAATGCTCTTGATCTTGTCAAGACAGGCAAGGTCTATATGGCAGCAAAAGCGTATGAAGCCGGAACCGCTACGCCAGAACAGGAAGCTTATCTGAATAGTTTCCTTGCTGACAGACAGCGTGAATCTTCACTTGGCTATAAAGCCTGGTCTACTGCTCTGAGAATGCCTGCTTATGCTCTTGAGTTTCTGACTGCTGGTGGATTTATAAAAGGTCTTGCCAAAGGAACTATTATGAAAACTGCCAAAAAAGGCGGGAAAAAAGCTCTTGGCGAAATATTAGAAAAATCTGCTCTCAAGGGTTCTCAAAAATTGGGAGCCAAAGTTGCCCTGAAGCTTGGAGCGAATGTAAACAAGGGAACGGTGGGATATAAGCTGGCAAGCTTTCTTGCTGAAGATACTGGAGCAAGGCTTGGCACAATAGGCACAAGATGGCTTGACGCAAAACAAGCGGGCAATATACCGAGACTGTTTACCGCAGGAACAGAAGGAGCCGCAACGCTTACTGCTTCCGATGCTTTAAAGAGTGCTACGTTTGGTGCTGCGCGTCGTCACGTTGGAAGAATTGCTCTTGCCGTGACTCCAAGAACAATACTTCAGACGCATCGTGTTGCCGATGGCATAGTACAGAACATGACTCCGGTATATGGGTTAAGCGAAGACGAACAGGGTATGCTTCATAAAGTGCTGATAGATGACGGTGATGACTTTCTGCCTGCATTTGCCAAGGCTTTCGGAGATGTAGCTATTGAAAACTTCTCAGAAGAGACTGCTGAAACTTTCGTGCTTCTCAAAGGTTTGTTCGGAGCCGATGCTTTGAAATTTGTAAAAGGATCGTTCCTGCATCAAGCTGCAGAGAAAATCGCTAAAGCTTCCGGTCGTGAAACTAGCAGTACCGTTAAAGATATTCTTAGAAATATCTTCCTGGGTCGTGAAGGGCGCAGAGGGTTTGTCGAGAAGATAGGTTGGCACGGCGTTCTTGGTGAACTTGGTGAGGAAGCTGTAGGTGGCGCGTTACGTCAGATGACAGGTATTTCGCCTATCGGTTTACCTGAACTTGAGGACGTTGCTGCTATGGCTATCGGATTTGCAATCAACCCTCTTGCCATAGGCGGATATGCCTATGAAAGCGGCATGGATCTTTATATCGATAAGACGAAGAATATAAGTGAAGTCATAAGCAAGGTTAGAGCAGATCCAGGAATGCTCAAAGACCCCAAGCTTGCCGAAGGACCGAAGCAAATGCTTAAAGACTATCTTGATTTTTATAGAGAGGAAGAGCAGGGCAACCTTTCTATGATGGAGAAGTTTATGAGGGTTGTGTTCTTTAACAATCTTCAGCGTAAGATTGGTGAGCGTATGGGTGAACAGCTTGCTCCAGAGCTTAGCAAAGAGCTGAAAGAAGAAGTTGGTTTCGATAGGGTTAGATATACTCAACAGCTTCTTGAGAGAACGGCACGAAACTATAAGGGCGAGTTCGATGATAAAGTTCTTACTATCCTGATGGAAGCTTTGATGGGCTTCCGTGTTGCTACTCCTGAGATGGCAAAGTTTATTGAGCAGCAGGCTCTAAAGGGTGAGGAAGGCGGAAAGCAATGGGAAGATGGTTCACTCAAAGGCTTTTATCAGGGAAAAGAGGAGTTGTTTTCTAAAATCGTTTATGTTCAGCAGGGAGATCTTCCAAGAGAAGTGTTTGATGCTATGCTCAAAACTGTTCCCTGGCTTGTCGAGGCGAAGAAGTTTGATAACTTTGATGTAAATGGTCGTGTAGTTGATCGCCAGAACACGCTTCCTGATGTCACGGATAAAAAGAAATATGATGATGCCTTTGTCCATCAGCTTGCACAAGAGATGGGTGTCCTTCAGGTTCAAGGTCAAGACATAGGAATAGGAAAGAGCAAGAGGCTTGGATATATTCTTGTTGATGATATGGATACTCTTCGTGCTAAGGTCGCCAGGAAAGCAAAGAGGATAAATAGTATAGCAAGAAATCTTCCTGAAGGCAGACGGATAGTTGTAACTCCTACTATAGCTATACTTGACACAAGAGAGAATCTTAGTGGATATCCTCTTGCTGAATCCGTCCAAGCTTTCAACAACAAGGATGAAATACTTCTGACTGTAGGGGCACACTACAATGAGGCTACAGATACTATATATATTTCTCAGGCTTCTTCTATGTCAGATATATCAGAAGATGTCATAGAGTCTATTGCCGATGTGAACGATCAGTTTGTGCAGAACTTTGCAGATGCTGTTATCAAGTCAAGCCCAGAGGCTGAACAGATGCTTGGCGAAGCAAGCAAGATGGAGATCTTTAGTAAAGTCGTAAAGCGTCTTGTGTTTAATCAGGAGGCTTCTGGAGCTAATGATCTTTCTGCATTCGTAGATAAGTTGGGTCTTGATATAGATAAGCTTGTAGATGGTGGAGCTGCTGCTGTTAGCGGATATCTTGAGTGGCGAGCAGAGCAACAGGGAGCTTCTTCTAAATTGCTTGAAGCTTTAGCAGAACGTGATGCTGCATTCTCTTCCGGGCAGGAGTACGAACATCTCGGATACAATCCTAAATTTTCTCTCGGTGATCTTCTTACTCATGCAGATACTTACAAAGGCAAGAGAAGTCAGCCTGTTGATAAGAACTTTTCGCTTCAACTTAATTATACGCCCAAGCTTCACCAAGAACGGTATCTCGGTCGTACTAGAAACTATCTGCTTGATTCATATAATAAGCAGAGGAACGAACTTGATGATAAGCAGTTTATTGAGTCAATGATAGATCTTCACGGCAGAACTATCGTTCCGTTCTTGAAAAGATTCTTTGAGGAGTTATATGAAGGCACAATTCAGATTACTCCTGAAGCAAAGCGAGCAAGAAGAGAAGCCAAAGCAAAGCCTGCGCCTAAAGAAAAGGCTCCCGTCCAGAAAGAAGAGCCTGCTCCTGAAGAAGCCATTCCTACAGTGCCCTTAGTTAAAAGGTTAGCTCGTATTGCAAGAGAGGCTGTTCCGGAAGCAGAGGTTTCTGTTGTTGATACTGAAGCTTTGGCCAGGAGATTTGCTGAACAGCGAGCAGAGCCTACTGAAGTTGATATCAATACGATTACCGAACACAAAGGTATTCCAGTTACGAAACGCAGTATTAAAGGCAAGCATCCTGTCCACGGAGGTACACCATCAGCGATGCTTATTCGTAAACCTGATGGGACTGCAGAAATTATTATTGATACCGCTAAAGTTGCTCAGAATTTCCGTGACAAGATATGGACCAAGCCGAGATTAGAAGGAACTACACCGCTTGCTGAAGATGCATTTGAAACTTTGAATGAATGGCTTGAGTTTATTCTTGAGCATGAGTATCTGCATTCTGTATCTCCGCAAATAAAATCTGATGAGCCCGGATATGTGCAAAACGAGAATCTTATTAACTACCAGGCAACCAGAAATATCGGAATATTTGAGAAGGCGTTTCCTGAAGTTGCAGAAGCTGTTGCTCTTGAAGAGCCGCTTCCGGAAGCTCCGCCTGAAGTAACTGAAGAAGAACCGCCGCAGCAGGTTTCACTTGAGACTACACCTGAAGAAATCCGTAGGCTGTCAGAAGAAACAAAAGCGAAACTTTCTAAAGAGGCCAAGGCTAACGTAGAGAAGCTTGAGGCCAGATATAACAATATGCCTATCAAGCAGATTATCAGGAATGTTATTGATAACTTTTCCCTGAAGGTTCCGGAAGAAATTGATTCGACGAAGATATCAGAGATCGGCGCACAGCTCGGTGATAAGATAAATATCCTCGATGATATCAAGAGAGGCCGTATCGAATCCAGCGATGGTGAAATTATATCAACTATCATTGGCGATAACCTCGAAAGCAAACTGCTCAGTAAGATCTCGGAAGTTACAAAGCTTATAGATGAGTTTTCTGATGATGTTTCTGATAGCGGGAATGATATATTTTATAAAGAAGCAAAGCTCAGGCGCAAACAGATACTGGGTATAGACATAGATAAAAGCGACAAGCTTACAAAAGAAGAACTTGCCGCCATAGAGTCTATAGAAACCCCGATGAATGCTGAACCTGAAGGCAGAATCGTTATGGCTTCAGTAAGGCTCTTCTTTGATAGCGTATGGAAAGTTGATTACAAACACGCAATGCTCAGTGACGTTGGCGATCTTATCAGTATTAATCGTTCGTATGATGGTGCGCCCTGGACATTTCTTAATACCGGCACGAACAGAATGCCAGCGATACTTCTTCACTCGATGGGGCTTTACTATCTTGTCAATTCAGGAAGGAACTTTTATTTTATCGAAGGATCGAGAGTTAAATACGGCAGTAAATACCAAACCCGAACAATAAAAGAAATGACTGATACCGACAGGAGAAGGTTGCAGCATTCTCTGTGGCAAAAGTCAAAGAACAAAGAAACATTTGATTTTATTATTTCAAGATTCGGTGAGAAGGCTATTACGCCGGTAGTCAGTATGCCGAGGCTTGAAGGCGATACTCTCGAAAGGGAAAAGAAAGCTTTTACCAGCAGGTATAATAAACTTTCTGAAGGTGCTAAGACTATAGTTGCCAATCCTGAAGATCTTAAAACTGATGAAGCCTGGAATATTGCAATAGCTAGAGACATAATATGGCGTGAGCTGTACGGCAGCTATGAAGTTTTCAAGTCGGACAAGGGCTATCATCAGGAGATGATGAAACGTACCGACAAGATATTTACTCCCGGCCTGAATCCAAATATTCCTGCAAGTTATCTTGTGTTTGAAGATAATAATGAATTTGATGGCATGACTTTATTTACTGATGATACTTACGGCAGAGAATATAACGATGCTGTCGGTTATATATTCTCTGATCCTGATGCCAGTAACTTTATCAAGCAGTTCTTTGTTTATAAGACAGATAAAGGCAATGCTGTTCAGATAAAGCCGCTGATGTTTAATGTAAACGTACTACAGGGTAAGCCTTATTACGATGAACTGAAAGCAAGGCTCGATGAATTAAACGCAGAGTCTCCAGTTCCGCTTATTCTGATACCTACATCCAGTGTGAAACTTGCCGGAGAACGTATCGGTGAAGATGCTGAGATTAAAACCGCAGGTATATTCAAGAACGGCAAGCTTGAACTTGATGCAGATTATGCTGACAAGATAGAAACTATCCCGCCGGAAGCCAATGTGTTAACCGGCAACTTTGATTTTGGATTAACTCCGGAAGCTAACGAGCTTCTTATCCAGGTAAAGTCTCTTGATCTGCTTTATGACAGCCCCGATATTCTTGCTGCCACTAAGTTATATAACGAGGCATTCGATCAGATATTACGCCATAAAGCCGAGAAACTGACGTTCGAGGATATTATGGACGATCTGTCTGAGAACCCGATAGACGACGACAAGGATAAGTTCAGCGAGCTACAGCGACTGATGCGAGCAGGTCTGACTACCGAGGAGTTAATCAAGAGTGCTGATCAGATTCATGCCACTACGGTTCTTGCTTCCGTGATGGCTAATGTGATGACAAGTAAGGCTAATAGAACTCTTAAAGTTTCCACAGCACCAGGTGAAGATTTTGATAAAACCAGAACTACTCGGCCTGATGAGAATGGCGGGATCCTTCCGGCTACTGCTGATAGCGGCAGGATAGATACTGAAGAAGACTTCATAAGCTGGGACGATAATCCCGCAGGACGCAGACAGATGTGGAATGACAGGAGATTCTATCCGTTTCTTTTTAAGATTGATCAGGATGGAAATCCTATAAATGAACTTCAGGAAAAGTTTATCAAACGCAAGGGCGGAAAGATCTATGCGCCCAGAGACGTTGCAAGGCTAACCAGGGTTCCTGCTTCGTCACCTGCCTTTACTGTTGTTACTCAGCTTGCCAGTGACAGAATGAACTCTATTGCCAGTTTTGTTATTACCGACAAAGAGACGAATGCCGGTAAAGGCGAAGACTTCGATGGTGATTTTACTTTTGAAGACGGTCTTTTCAGATACGTTCGTGAAGACGGCTCTCTTGGCAAAGTGATACTCAGAGGGAAATCAGAAGGTGCTAAGGCCGCTGCTTTGGCAAACAGAGCGTTTCTGCTTACTATTCAGGGTCAGCTTAATATGTCTCCCGAAATGCTTGCAGCCTCTAAAGAAGCTCCTGCCGTTGATATCTTTGATAAGATCATAGAGAAAGAAACAACCAGGCGTGAAGAAGAAGGCATTACTGATCCGGCACTGATGACAGAAGAAGGCCAGACATTCTGGGATAATAACGTGACAGAAAGTAAGAAGGCTCTGGGTATAGCAGCAGCCCAGTCTTCTGTTATGCGGACTATGGAATATCTGAACATCTCATCTGACAAAAGTTTTACCGTAAGTAAAGCTCTTGGTATCGAATGGAGCAGAACAAAAGAGCAGGTAGACTCTATGACCCATAGTCAGAAAGTTATCCGTGACAAGTATTTTAATAACGTGCTTATAAATATGTACGTCGATAATCTTAATGATCCGAAGATGCAGTTCTTGAGGCATGACCGAGATACCGTTCCTCTGCTTTACGCTATGATTGCCGGGAATCTTAACCTTCGTGAAAAAGAAGATATCGTTGAATTTATGGATAAAGCCTATGAGTATTTCGGTTCTCCTCTTATCATGGATTATAAAGACCTGAGCAGACAGCAACGCAATGGAACTGATCCTCTGGTTCCGTCTTACGGCAAGGATGATATTATTGATAAGCTTAACAAAAGGGCACTCAAGAAAGGTGCAAGATATTCCAGTGAAGATGTTGACGGACTGTCTCGACTGCTTGCTGTAAATGATGATCTTCGTGAATTCAAGCAAATGCTCAGTATTATCAATGGCGAATATCTTGGAAATATTACCAGCTTTAATAATGCAAGTAACTTTGTTGATTATTTCGAGCGAGGATCTTCCAGGATGTTTAATCTTGCCGGTGTCATAGATTCAGAACGAGGCGAAGTCATCCGTGTAGCCAGAGATATAGTCGGTATCTATAACAGAAAGATATTTTCAAATGATATAACTGTCTCTCAATTAGGCCAGGAACTTACTGATCATATATTTGCAACTAACGAGCGTTCTTATACGCCTAAAGTTCTTAAAGATCTTTTCATGCAGACTGCTGCTATTAATGCTGTTGATCAGGGCGCAGGCTTCAAACGCAAACAATTACAGAACATGATCCAGGGACACAGGAAGGCTCACAAAGATAATGAGTTTATAAAGAGACTGACAGTCAGACAGGGCCGGATAGGGCTAAAGCCTAAACTCAACTTCGGTAGCGGGCAGGATCTGCGTGATGCCTTTGAGGAGCTTCCTGATGACGTAAAAAGGGACTTACTGCTTTACCAGATTCATACTTATGGTATCTCCGGTTCTTATCTTAAAGGCGGTTATATGCGTCTTATCGGCGATGCTACTTACGAACAGTTCAATCGTGACTTTATAGCCCAACTTGATGCCTGGCATTTTGATAACGTACCCCAGGAGGTCGTTGATAACATGAAGGATTTTATGCCAAGAAAACTTCGTAAATATACCCTTGCGTATGATCCTGTTGATATTACTGTCGAAGAAGACGAGGTTGCTGTCGATGCTTACAGTACTCCCGAATCTGAAGAGGCAAATATAGATACTGAAGATATTACTCCTGCACCGGAAGAGATTGCTGAAGCTCCTGCAGGTGCGCCTTCTCTTGCTGTTCCAGAAGATACAGAAGAACCTTATTTCTCTCTTGTGTCAACGGGAGTATCAGAAGGCGGAGAAGTCAGCTTAAAGTTTTCTTGGTCTGACAATCCGAAGGTAATGCAGAAATTACGTGGTTGGGCAAAGAGAGGGAATGTAAATGATCGCAATGGTTTCGTTTCCGCTTTGAGTCCGTTCATGACAAAGAAAGAAGCTGGCATTGTCTTTGATATGCTCAAGGCTCATGAGTGGACGAGAGAAGATGATATCGTTGAGGAGATACATGAGATAGAAAAAAATGTTTTAAGCGGGATATCAATTGAACGATTTTCTGGAACTCAAGAATTAGAAGACGATTTATTTACTGGAAGACAAATACTTGGTGAACCTGCCGCAGTATACGAAGGACTCTCTGTCAACAAGGGTCAAGGTGAGTACAAGGAGTATTTCATAAAGGCTCCGTTTCCTGTGCCGGGGCAGCACGGCGAGTTTCAGGATCCGAATCTGGCTGGATGGTTCAGGGTCAGGGAGTATCAGCTGGGTCGATCTCCGGACGCTTGGAACCGTGCTATGGGGACCGTGCAAGTGGGCCCGGATCAGTACGTTCGCAGGCTCGAAGGCGGATTCCGCTTCGTGGACGAGGAGAACCAGACTGGACGTCAAATCGATGAGGCCGAAGCCGTCCGACTTTTGCGGGCTGTCGGCTTCAAGATCCCGCGTGACATCGAGGAGCCATACGTCGAGATCCAGGAGATCCAGAGCGAGCTGTTCCAGAAGCATAAGGCTGGATTTGTTCACGACGAAGGATACCCAGCGTATCCTAGTGATGCTCCGATTGTTGATACCGCACAGCAAGCAGCCTTCCTGAACCTCCTTGTCGAGAACCAGACATGGGTTCCCGTGTTTGTCAGTGCGATCACGCAATGGGCCGAGCAGCAGGGATTCACGAAGGTTCGGTTCCCCACTGGCGATACAGCGGCAAAGGTTGAAGGGCATCAAGCGATTGCGGACCGGTTGACGGCGTTACACGAGGAAAGAGAGACGATTGACGACAGACTTGCACCGAAGAAAGCTGCTATGGAAAGAACGGCAGCGATGTTGGAGGCTCGTGGGGACTTCCAGAATGCCTCTGGTATTAGGGAAGACATGGCAAGACTTCGTACTCGTGCTGATATCGACGCCGAAATCCAGAACCTCAAGACCCAAGGCATCGAGAAACTGGCTCCAATCGAGGCGTTCTACGAGAACCGTATTGGTAAGCTGGTTAAGCGTATGGGTGCTGTACCTGTAACAGACGCAAACGGCAATACATGGAACGAACTTACTGTGCCAAGCGAGCCGCAGAGAATTACTACTCCTCCTGCTGAACCGGCTCCTGCATTCTCTCTCACCTGGAATAACGCCGTTACTACTGAGGCATGGGTTGAGGCACGAAGGCGGTATGATGATCCGGCCAAGCAGAGAATCTATGCCGGTAACTTTAATAAAAAATGGCGTAATGTTGTTCAGCTTATCGAGAGAAATCCTGACCGGGCTGACGAGATAGCTAATAACTATCATCTGCCGCAGCGTCTTCGTGATAAAGTTAACCGCCTGCTCTATGTTGACAACAATGAAGCTCGCATCCGTGATCCTGAGCTTGTTGATAACCAGCAATACGAGTTCCAGTATTCTCTTAAACCGTGGCAGGATACGATCAAAGATATGCCGCAGTTCTATACAAGTGCCGAGAAAGCTCTTCATATTGTATGGGTTGAGATGCGGAACAAGATGGAGAGTGAAGTTATTTATGGCCGTGCTGCTGCTGACAGGATGCTCCGGATTGCAAGAGGGCTTAGTGGTGATGGCTATGTCTATAAGAAACAGCCTGATGGTACTTATACCGTCTATGATGCTGACAACGAGATGGCGAAAGTTAAGGATGCTGAAGGCCTGACGAAGCAGGAAGCTATTATGAAGGTCAAAGCCAGGGACAGCAAGCTCCGTAAAGAGAAGCTGCTTTCCGAGGAACAGGTTGCCCAGATAATGTCTGCCGCTACTGAACGCCGTGAAAAACCGGACGCTAATAAGTTTCTCCATGTCACTTCTACCGGTCCCGCAAAAGAAGATGCTACTGTTTCTGATCTGCCTATTCAGCCTGTGATAGATCTGATAGGAGAAGAAAGATTTAATAAGATTGTTAATATCATAGATAAAACCATGAAGCGTCGTGAGGTTGTTGTTGCTGATATGGAAGCACTTGCCGGGCCTGACTGGATTAACGAATGGAAAAAGTATGATGCAACCGGTGAAGTTAGGGCTAATTATATTCCGCATTTTTACCGCAGAGAAGGCGGGCCTGATGCTTCTATCGGTTCCAGGAATCAGGAAGACAGCAAGCATGCCCAGGCAAGAAAGTATGACTCTTATCGTATTGCCTATGAGACAGCCGGTTATATTCCACAGACTACAGATGCTTCTGAGCTGACACGCAAATGGTTTGAAGACGCTTGGGGAGCAGCAGTAAACAGAACAATGATAACTCTTGGGGCAAACATGAGAGACGTGGATGCTGCTCCCCTCTGGATCCCTACGTTCAAGCTGCCTGCTGATATTGATCAGGAATATGAGCCTGCTTATGCAACCGGGATGAATGAAAATCAGATAAAACTTCTGTATGATAATCTGCTCAGTCATCTTGAAACTCTCGGATTGAGACAGAACCGGTCTGTTTATATTCCAAAAACAGACAGAGCCGAACTTATGGTTAATAATCTCGTTGCCGGTAATGCTGAACTTCTGCGGTCTGCCGGTTATAAGCAATTAAAAATCGGTGATTCCGGATTCAGGAGTATCCAGAACTGGTATGTGAAGCCTGGCAACCCCCAGGAGAATCTGCTGAAGATGCTTGAAAACAGGCCACTAGAGTGGCGGTTTTTTGGCGGTCGCAACTGGGCCGTAGGTATTAACAGATTTAATAACTGGTCAAAAAACACGGCACTAAGCCTATCACTTTTTCACCCTGTGGCCCTCGTAGAATCTTTACTTGCTATCGGTGGCATAGGCGTCAAGAACTGGAAAGCTATAGCTCATACTCCTGAGACTGTTGCTGAAATTAAAAATATGTTCAGACTTGCCAGGAACAATCCTGATATACTTAAGAAATGGATAGGTCATGGTATGCGTATGAACCCGACAAACCCGAATTTTGATGACAACCAGCTCTGGAAAGATATCAGGTTATTTGAAAATAAGTTTGATGATATGGGCTTAACTTATCTCAAGAAGGTTACCGGTGTCTGGAAATGGTATAACAGAAAAGTAAACCGCGGTTTATGGTCGCAGTTCTTCCCGGCTATCAAACTCTGGGCTGCTGAGAATGTCTATAATGAACTGATCCAGAATTACGAAGAGCGTGGCATATCTTACGATAACGATCAGGTTCTTACTGATATCAGCCAGATGGTAAACGATGCGTTCGGTGGTCAGAACTGGGATCAATATCTCTGGGCAACGCCTGAACGCAAGCAGTTACTGCATCTTCTGATGTTTGCTCCGGACTGGTGTTGCTCAAGTGATACGAGAGCTATGACGAAGACAGGTTGGAAATATCATCATGAACTTGAGAGAGGTGATGAGATTCTTATTCATGATCCGAAAACAAATACCAACAGATGGGGAAAACTTAAAGACAAGTATGAACGTGACTCTTTTTGTGGAGATATGGTTCGGATAAAAAATTATAACAAAAGCATTCTAGTTACTCCTGAACATACTTGTCGTGTAGTTCATGACAAGACAAAGAAAGTTTCAACTATAAAAGCAAAAGAATTGAATACTCATCATATGATTCCAAGGTCAGCTCCTATGAATCTTCCAGAGAAGGAAGTTCTTGATGACAAATTAATTCGTATAGTTGGCTGGATGGTAACTGATGGTTCATACTGTTATTCTTCCTGGCGTACAAAAGCAAACGGCAGCAGAGTCCGTTATCAATACGGGAGAATATGCCAGAACAAACATTCTGGAATATCCGACCTTGATGATATTGGACTGAATTATTATGAAGAGGATTCTCTTAAAGGTTCTCATGACAAGTATCATAATAATAGACCTACAAGAAGATATTATGTGTCTGCAAGACATATCAAAGCAATGCATAGCGCAGGAATAAAAGACAATAATTTAACATGGGAATTTCTTTCAAAGCTTACAAGAAGACAGCTTGAACTTCTTTATAGAACCATGATGCTTGGCGATGGCACAGGCCAGAATCGTTTTTGTGGCAAAGAACACGAAGTTTTCAATATGACTCTTATTCAAACTATGCTTGGTAAACCAACAACATTTTATCAGCAGGAAAAAGATTGCTGGAGAACAAGGACAATAAGTTCAAATTTTATTACCTGTGCTGGCAACAGAAAAACAACTGAGCATTACGAAGGAACTATATGGTGTCCTTCTGTTGAAACTGGATTCTGGGTTGCAGAACGAAACGGATTAGTTTTTATAACAGGAAATACTTTATCAGCTTTCAATATATCAGGTGCGCCTAATCTGCCTGTCTTCAGAGATTTCATAAAGCAACCGGCACTTCAGAAAAAGTGGCAGCTTGAAAGATACTGGCCCGGCATGGTCGTTCTTGTCATGGCCGGTTTACCACAGGCTGTTCAGCTTGCTATATATTCGATGTCAAAGATAATGCCAGGTCCTGATGACGAGGAAGCGAAGCCGTTCCTGTTTCAGAACGAATCTGGTATGGAAGGCATAGGCGGTATCGGTGCATATATAGATGTTACGCCGCTCTTAAAGAAACTGGGCTATCGTGGTGAACCGACAGGTAAACGCCGGATGTATATCCGTTGGGCGAAACAGGCTAACGAAGTATTCGAGGGCTGGGGAACCCGACCGCTTAAGACCCTTATGGCCAAGAGTTCTTCTGCTGTTAAAGTCGTAATTGAGCAGATGACAGGAACGAATACCGCAGGCTGGGCATTAGGTTTCAAAGAGAAGAACCTGATGACAGGTTTATTCTCAGGTGAAGAGGGATTCTCTGATTCACGGGTAGCATACATAGGAAGAAAATTATTCCCGATGAGTATCCTTTCATTTCTTGAAGGCCGACCTTCTACTTTCTTTGCTCCTGCCAAGAAAGGCATGAGCAATTATGTTGCTCAGAGAAAGATGGCCCAAGTTCTTACAGCTTATGCTGAAGACGACGTATGGAACAGAATTAAAAAGAACCGCCAGTGGAAAGCGAACCTTGAAGTATTAGGTCCGGGCCTGCTTGAAGCTGCCGAACGTAACGGGCTCGATCCTGAGATGGTACTGAAAGCTGCAAAGCGACATACGCTTGCACATCTCTATAACAGGTTCTTCAGGGAGTTGAACGATTCTGATTACTCTGCTCTTGATAAGACTGCCAATGCGATTCTCCGAGTCAACGGCACTATAGATGGTTTAGAACGAAGCCTGAAAGGCAGATTTGAAAAAACCCAGAGAGAATTTTCTGCCGAACATCTTGAAGCTATGAAGAAAGCATTTGAATAACGACAGGGCGGCTCATGAAGTAAGCTTCTGAAGCGTGAAGGAAGTGTATTCCAACTATATATATAAGACACCGAAGCACAAATGAGCTACCCTGCCCGTTATTTCATCACTGATTTGTATCATTTTGATACACCCTCAAATTTAGCCGAGAATCGCCGATCGCTTTCCGGTGCGTGAAGACCCGGAAAAAAGGCTTAAACGTCACCTCGTTAATCCTGACAAGCGTATTTAGCTGATTTGAGGGTGTGTGGTGGGCTTTAATTACCCTTTTCTTTTTCGTTTCTTGGCTTTGCTGCTTATATTAACGATTGCATTGAGCGTTTCTGAGCGATGCCAGAAACCGCATGACTTGCATTTGTAAGCTTCTGCCGGTGGTTGCTGGAAGTTACGAGCTTCTTCTTCTGTATTGAACTTTCTCTTTCTTCCGCAATGCCGCATCCAGTTACGCTTCCTGCGAGCAGCCTTAGCTTGGGCTGCATACTTGTTTGTCATTTAGACTGCCTCCACCCATGAATTACACAACCACTCGCTGTGCAAAAATTGTCGTAGATTACTTCAACCCCATTACTCATCGTACATAACCACGGCGAACTCGCCTGATCGTCTATCTGTAAAGATACTGCTATATCTTCGGATCTATGACCATCCTCTAAAACACGTTCAACTGCCCTATTTACTGCTGTCTGTAATTCTTTAAGATTCATCACCGCCGCTCCTTCATCAACTCAACTGCAATGCCTCGCCATGTCCTGTAATCCTGATAGCCGCAAACCTTGCATTTGCGCTGAGGCATCATTATCGTTGGCTCTGCTTTTGGCAGCTTCTTTTTGCAACCCTCGCAAGGTATTCCGAACAGAGCTTTCGCCTCTCTGTTGGCTTCCCTTATGTCTCTGCACATTTCTCCGTATTCACTCATCCCCGCCGCTCCTTTCCGCTTAAACAACTATCAACACATTCTCGCCCGGCACTTCGACCACAGGCCAATGAAAAAACCTCAATATGCCATCGTTATACAGGTTAGGCACATCTTTGACTGCGTCGCCATAATCAAGATAACGTTTTCTATCCACTGATATGTGGCTGATTGTGTCATCATGAACCCACGACTCGTCTGCTTTTTTTCTCCGCTCCATAAACACAGCATTAAAAATCTCTCTAACAATAGGCTTGTCTGGCAACAAACTACTCATCACCGCCGCTCCTTTCCTGCTTGCGATCTGACGTAATCCAGAAGTCGACCTTTTGCGTCGCCGCCATCTCCTCGTCATTATAACCAGGCAAACAGTCAGTAAGATCGCAACCACAAGGAGCCAAATCAGAGTTAAGGCATCCGCAGGGTTCCTCGTCGCTGTACAGACCATCGTATCCGCAGGCCGTCAATCCGGCTGCAAAGATCTCTAACATGTTTTTTTCGCACTCATCACCGCCGCTGCTTTCTGTCGGCTTAACCAATCCTTTAATTTCTTTGATTAGCTGTTCAGCTTGTTCTTTTGCCACCAACATATGTTTTTGAGATTCGCCGAATTGACCACAGCAATCAACCTCATAACGCAGATCATCCAACGCCTCAAGCAGTCGATCATTCTCTGCCTTCAGCTCCCGATTCTGCTTAGTCAGCTTCCGGTTAATTTCCTGGGCCTGCTCAAGCTGGTTGGCCAGTTGGTTCATGTCCATATTATCCGCTATTCCGCTTTCACTCATCCCCGCCGCTCCTCCCTTGTTAGTGTTACCAAATACCCGCCCTCTATGTGGGCAGAATCGATCCACATTTATCACATCTTTCGTCATTAGTGACTTCTTCCGCGTCCAACCATCCACAATACATGCAATACCATCCATGTGAACGATCTGTTAGCATGGAAACAGTCATTTTTACAACTTGTATAGCCGCAACAATCTGATCCTTATCCCAAACAACAAGGCCTGCATGGTGTTCACCTTGCTTGAACGAATCTTCAAGCTGTCGCTGATAAGCCTGAAGACCGATACCAATATCAGTATTTGCTGTTGGCTTCCATGGTGGTATGTCGTTTGCATGCTGTCTAATAAGACGATCAACCATTAACTTGCCACATTCATTTGTTTGGTGTTCACTCATCACCACCGCTCCTTTAATTTTCTTTCACATATTCTGTTACATCTTCCAGACAATTCGGGCATTCATATCCGTAGTCAGAAGAATCATTACAGTCTAATGGTATTAGTAATGGTTCAAAATTACTGACGACACCATTGTTATCAACATTACAATCTCTTGTACCTGTTTCATAACGTCGAAGCGTGTCTGTCTTTTCGTGACATAATGGACATTCAAAACTCGTTACTTCACTCATCGTTACTCCTTTAATTTATTAACAGCCTTAACAATTAAAGCGTGTGCTTCCCGGTCTGCATTATCAACTTCACATATCAGAGAACCACACACGCATTTCCCATTTGCGTCTACTACGGCTGACATCTTCCTGCCATCAGTTTCGTGTTTCCAAGGTAGTTTGTAATCACTCATCGCCGCCGCTCCTTACATGTTTTTAGGTCTACCCCCGTGATGCTCCCATGCTGCATCTGGATCCATTAGTGCATTCCATTCAAAGTCATGTAAGCACTCTGAAATCATTGTTTCGGTAGGGTGGCATAAGCCAAGCCTTACTTGTAATTCATTAATCATCATGCTCCTCTTTCATACTCCACCCAACTGTATCCTTGATCATTTAAGACACAATCGACACAACACGCAAGACAATCGCCACAAGAATCACAGAAGTCCTGAGTATCTTCTGTGGTCACTGTAGAACTGTCTTTCTTAATCATTGACACACAAGCTTCTCGAATAGAGTACCCCACATTTTCTGTGGCTTATACCCAAGATTCTTACACAGGTCACTCATAGCTTCTCTAGCTGTGTCCCCAAATCCAGCGGTAGACTCTTGTAGATTTATAAAATCACTTCTGGTGGCACACCAAGAACCTCCATCCTTATACACTTTGATCCCAATGTATTGTGCATAATTCTCTGCGTCTTCATCATCGCACCCCCACTTATCAGCAAGTTCCTTCAACCTTGCTTTATCTGTTCGCTCTATGGCCCCAGCCTCAACCAAAATCCGCCACGCAGAGGCCCTGTCCTGAGTATTTATTGGCCAGCACATAATAACAAAATCACTTTCTCGTAGGTCTGCTATAGTGCCACCAAGTTCACGCTTATAGATCATTGATCCGTTTTCGTGCAAATAATACCATCCTTCTATGTTCACAATACCTCCTCTGCTATACTGAAATCTCTTAACCACTCTTTCTTGTCCTGCATCGCAGTCAATCATCTTAATAAAACTATCGGCTCTTTTTTTAATATCACTCATCACCGCCGCTCCTCATTGCTACACTTTGGCGGAATAAAAAAGACTCATCTTCTCTACCTTCCAGCCGCTTTCTTTATGAGATTTGACCCAAGATCCTGTATGAGCACATTCACGACGCTCTATGCCTGTTCCTTCGCAATATCTACAACTAAACAACGGGTCGTGTTTTTGCTCGCCAGACCCACCACACCAAGTGCATTGCCGTGACAACCTGTACCACCTAACCCCATAAAAAAGCCTCTGTAGCACGTTCATGTTCTCATCAATCATCACCGCCGCTCCTTCTGTTGCTTTGCCTTCGATTCCATGCTTTGATGGCGTTCTCTTCTGTGCGTTCGCCGCCCATACTGCAAAAGCACTCAGTGTTGTTGCACTGTACCCAGAATACAACCT
>Ga0272441_10000987_pt1 | contig 61500 bp, 58 predicted proteins | sample SSMProp6N_FD_193582 | JGI IMG/M metagenome (GOLD analysis project Ga0272441, IMG submission 193582) | Marine sediment archaeal communities from Little Sippewissett salt marsh, Falmouth, MA, United States - SSM-Prop-6N | ecosystem: Environmental > Aquatic > Marine > Wetlands > Sediment ... | reverse complement strand
AATCGACTCATAGGCATAGGTTACACCGTTTTTTTTATTGGTTTGATACACTATAGCAGCCATATACAATCCCCCCTCCTCGTTACAACAACATACTTTATAACGAGGGTAAATGCAAGAGAAATCGCACTTAATTCTCATTTATTTAAAGAGTTATCCCTATTTCATCGTTACATATTTGCGGGAAGGCAGGATGTCACAGAACAAGTCAGCTATGAGATGCAATAGAACAGTATCAAAGGCAACCGAAAACGATTAGTCTCGCTGGTTGACATTGAGTTCTATTTATTTACGATATCTAAAATATTCTCCTAAAATCCAGCTATTATATTATAAAATTATATATCATATCATTGGTGCTATCTATTAACTTTTATAGTGTTGTCGACATTACCCCATAAAACAAAACACTTTTTATCTGCTGCCTTTAAAACTATGCCATCCTTATTCATATATATTACACGAGCAGTTGCGCCCTCATCAATATATTGATCAAAAGATAATATCATTCTTTTGGTGATTTTTACTTTTTCTCCACGATGAACAAGTTTTCCATTTAATGAAAAAAATTGAAAACGGTCAAAGCCATCAATCAAATTCTCACTTATGCAAAGCATTGTTCTCTCTTCTTCTGTCATTAATATCCTCCTAAAAAAAAAAGCTGGATTTTAGGAGATAATTAAAAACCTATTTATCTGCAACAACATCCTTATTTTATAACAGTTATAAACATACTTAGTGTACATTTTATTATTAATTTTTAAGACACATCTGTTTTTTCCGTAACAACATTTATATTCAACTGTGAGAACAACGTCAATTATATTTTTCCTTCAAAAAGGTTTAATAGTCACTCATCAACTATGGAAAAAACACATCCGCTTGATTATTAATGGCAATCTTGAGATTATTTTTTTTATCACCTGTTAAGATTCCAGTCATAGCGCAGGTATTCGATCCGCAGGGTTGAAAAATTACTTCGTATAAACCCTCTTGATTTTTCATCAACAAGGTAGTCGAAGATAAAATCCTTTACACCGGACACACCCCCGAAATCATCTTCATACCAACGAAAAATCTCGTTTATGAGCAGTTTTTCTTCTTCAGGAAGCACCAGCACCTCTGATGAGTTTACAAAACTCTTTGCAGCTATATCCAGCTGGTCATAAATCCTGTCTGCATCATAAAAATCAATAGGCGCGCAGGAACGGGAGCCACAGACAAGGGCAAAATGGATCTTCGGATCTGCAGGAGAAATCATGAGCTGTTTTCTGGAATCTCTCGGGCCTAACTGTCTGATGGGTGAAAAAAACGGTCTGAGATTGCACCTGAGGATTCCATGTTCGATATCGTCTGCACTGAAAAAATATTGACCGACCTTGTATTGCAATGTACGGAAAAACCCGGGAATCTCCTTGACCGAAGCCTTCACCCCGAGCCTTATGATCCCATCTACCACGATAGTATTGTAAAGGTTGATCCAGAATGCAAGTTTTTCCTTTCTTCCTACAAGTACGGTCGCATCGAATTCCCTCAGACCATTTGCAAGTCTTCTGTACGACCTGTATTCTTCAGAATCCTTCAATGCTTCGTAATCGACCAGCCCCCTTTTTGTGTCATAAAAACTGTCTTTCATACACCTTATTGAGTGCATGAGTTCTGCTGCAATGGCGGATGTGTCGCATGTAGGCAATTCTACCCCGCTGTTAAGGACTTTCTTCTCTGAAAAAAGCCCTTTTAACTTGGCAAGCAAACTGTTTTGATTTGCCTGCGATTCATAAGAGTTAAAAACAAGGTCAATAAACAATGCAGCAGTCCAGCTGAAGTTGTTGCTGCCATAGCCTTTTCCGTCAAACGAATCAAAGTATTCATAAAATCCGAACCGAATAGGGAGCTGCAGCAGGTCTTTCTGCAGAGAGTCTGCCTTGAGGGTGTAGCCGTAGCGACGCAATCCATGAGCAAGCATCCAGTTTATGTTTATCCAGACCGGTCCCCTCCAATAGTTTGAACTGTCAAAACCCTCTTTTGTTGTATCATAATTCGGAATAGTGAAACAGTTTCCCTGATGAAGGGCGCAAAACGAGGACGAATTGAGTCTTTCATAGATTTTTTGTGCCTGAGCCCTGGTTGCGGCCCCTGCAAAGACAGGGACAAACCCTGCCGCGGTATCGACCTCGATTAGCTGATCTGAGACAAGATCGTATGCATCAAATATACAGTGCCCTTCGTGCCAGAGCTTTTTCTGTATTGCGCGTGAAGTCCTTTCCGACCATGAACGGGCAGCAGCACTCGACTCTCCGATGATCTCGGCGATCCTGGCAAGCGATTCATTTGCCCTGCAAAGTATAGAGTTAAACAGCGGTTCCTGGACAAGAAACGGGCATGTATCCCTTATAAGTCTCTCATCATAACTGCATCTGCGAAACACATCGACAAGAAATACATACCGGTCGTAATCTTCATCTGACGGCCTCATGGAAGGATCAACGCCATGTCCCAGGTCTTTGCGTGCATAAGACGGAAGTTCGGCCTTTTCTATATCTATATTTCTCAAGGGAAGATCCCAGCTTGGTGAATTATCGATCCCTGATTCCCATGGGTGACGTATATAGACAAGCCCTTCATTGTATGGGTCGCGCTCGCGATACAGGTATTCATGTAATGCCAGCAGCTTGGGATAGATCTTTTTCAGAAAGGCTGCCGCCAATCTTTTCTGACGGGCATTGATATAGATCTCCTCAACCGCAACAGCATGCAGCGGCGGCATTGTAATTCCCGAGGTCAATTTGCCTTCAGGGGCATTCGGTGATATCTCTGTCCGCCAAAAATCCGGTTCAGGGAAATAATGGCCCAAGGTCTTCTCATTAAAAATGATCTGCGGGAGCATGCCGTTTGCCCACTGTGCATCAAAGAGGGTTTCTATCTCTTTGATGGCACGGGCAGTGTCATAGTGGGAATACCCTATGGCGATGAATCCGGAGTCCCAGTTCCACTGGTGCGGATAAAGGTCTACGGATGGTTTTGTAGATGACCCTGTCCAGTTGTCATCCAGAATGTTTTGCGCCTTTTTCACATAATCTGCAAATATGTGTGACATATGCTCTACCCGGAAATGATATCATTGAAACCATGCATATCCTTATTTTTCTTCCGTCAGGCTGCAGGCACGCCCCTTAAGATTGAACAGCAGCCGAAGCATGGTCTTTGTCTTTTCTGAGAATATCTTCGATGAGAACAGATTGCCGGATACACGTTTCGAAATCTCGGAAAGGGTAGGATATACATGGACTACACTCGCCATGGTAGAGAGTTTTACCCCGGCACTGTGTGCTATGATCCATTCATGGATGAGTTCTCCGGCATGGAAACCGATGATCTGGCAACCCAGCAGCTTTCCCTTGGGGCTTACGATCATCTTGATCTTACCGAGGTCTTCTCCCTCTGCAATGGCCCGGTCATTGTCTGCAAAAAACTCTTCAAGGACATGGTAGTCTATGCCTTCTTTTTTCGCGCGTTTTTCATTCAGACCTATACTGGCTACTTCAGGATCGGTATATGTACACCACCCGACCTTGCTGTAATCGGCCTTTCTCGGCAGATGCAATACCGCATTGGTCAGGGCAATGCCGCCTTCATATCCTGCAACATGGGTAAAGGGCATCTGCCCGTTCACATCTCCGCAGGCATATATATGGGCCTGATTTGTTTTCATGCGGGTATTTGTCGGTATGCCTTGAGGAGTATACTCGACACCAGCGGCATCGAGCCCGAGATCTTCTATATTGGGTTTTCTACCTGCCGCAACCAGGATTGCATCTGCTTCGATTATCTGAGTAGGGCCTTTATCCTTTGCCGGTGCCACGGTAAGCCTTATACCACCATTTGCAGCCTCCGCCTTTATAGCCTTGGTGCCTGTATGGATCGTGACGCCTTCATTCATGATACGTTCCTTGATGATTTCAGCCATGTCGGCATCTTCCGGACCGAGGATCTGGTCCATGAATTCAATGATGACGACCTTTGAGCCGAGCCTGCAGAATGCCTGGGACATCTCGAGACCGATAGGTCCTCCACCCAGGACAATGAGTCTGTCAGGCAGCGTCCTCTGAGAAAACACCGTTTCATTAGTCCAGCAAGGCACGTCGGCAAGGCCCTCGACCAGGGGCATTGCAGGGCTGGAACCGGTGGCTATTACCCAGTTTCTTGCAGATATTTTCACGCCATCCACATCAACGACATGATCGTCAATAAAGACAGGGCTGCCGAATCGCACTTCAGCTCCAAGGCTGCAGAACCTCTCCGGCGAATCATGGTGTTGAATTGTATCAATAACATCCTGTACACGGTCCATGACAGCTCCCAGATCAACCCGGGGCAGAACGATCTCCGGCAGGCCGAATTTCCGGGCCCGTCCGGCCTGCGACCACACACCTGCAGTCCGGATAAGGGTTTTGGACGGCACACACCCATAGTGGAGACAGTCTCCTCCGAGTTTGTCTGATTTTTCGATAAGGATTGTCTTTGCACCGAACTGTGCACCTCCTGAAACAGCAGTAAGCCCTGCTGCTCCGCCTCCGATTATTCCCAGGTCGTAATTGTATTTCGGCATTTTGGTTCTCCTTTAGGGGTTGGAGTAACAAAGGATCGAAGGCAGACAGGGACAAAGGCACAGAGGGACATAGGGACATAGTAAAAAAGATGAACATATTTATGATTCATTCTTTCTTTATTTTACTTATAAGACTGCTGAGCATTCTTTCTATCTCCCTGCTCAATTCGTATAAATTCTCAAAAGTTTTGTTATGAAGATATTCAAGATTTTTTGAGATCTCCAATTGAGTCTGAATTTCATAAATCGATCCCATAGTTATCCGAAGAAACCGAATATAATCTTTAGTTGATTTTCTCCCATAACCTTCAGCAATGTTAGAGGGTATGGAGACAGCACAGCGCCTGATCTGTGAAACTAGTCCCCATTGTTCATCACGTGGAAATGGTTTTGTTGAATAATATATCTCTGTGACAAAATTCATCGCCTTCTGCCAGATTAATAAATCCTTATACGTTTTCATGCCTCACCCTATAGCTTTATTTCTTCGTGCCTAAATTCTCGAACATTCTTGAAAATAATCACCTCTACCCCCTATGGCCCTATGTATCTTAGGCCCTTTGCCCCTCTACACCTCTATCCCTCCGCACCTCTGCCCCTCTGTCCCTAGCCTGTTTCCTACTCACTCATGCCCCCCCCTAACCGCATGACCACCGAACTTATTTCTCATCGCAGCCAGCACCTTTGCGGCATAGCTGTCCTTATGGCGGCTTATCAGACGCATCTCGAGTGCCAGGGTAATCACGGGGGCAGGGACATCCTTGTCTATGGCCTCGGCAACAGTCCAGCGGCCTTCCCCGCTGTCTGCAACCCATGCCTCAAGGCTTTTAAGGTCCTGATCCTCTTCAAGTGCCTCGGCTGTAAGATCCAGCAGCCATGAACGTATAACGCTTCCGAAACGCCAGATCCGGGCTATCCGGTGCATGTCCAGATTGAATTCGGTTTTTGCCTTCATGATGTCAAATCCTTCGGCATAGGCCTGCATCAGCCCGTATTCAATGCCGTTATGGACCATCTTGACAAAGTGCCCTGATCCGCTCGGGCCTACATGACCCCAGCCCTTGTCAGGTGACGGTGCGAGTGTCTCGAAAATAGGCTTCAAGCTCTCCACAATCTTTTTGTCTCCGCCTATCATCATGCTGTAGCCTTGAGACAGGCCCCAGATACCTCCGCTGGTTCCTACATCTACGAAATGCAGACCCTTATCTGAAAGCATTTTTGCCCGCCGTACAGAATCTTTGTAGTTGCTGTTTCCTCCGTCAATAATTATGTCGCCAACAGATAAAACACCAGCAAGAGACCCTATAGTATCTTCAGTGGGATCACCTGAAGGGACCATCACCCATACAACACGGGGTATTACAAGCTGTTGAATAATCTCTTCGATCTTCCTTACACCCCGGGCGCCTTCTCTCTCAGCAGCTTCAACAGCCTTTTCCCCGAGGTCATAGGCAACTACGCGGTGATTTCCTTTAAGAAGGCGAATAGCCATATTGAGCCCCATTTTCCCTAATCCGACCATTGCAAGTTCCATATCAAACTCCTTTTTACGGTCCTTAGGATGCGGCTGCTCAGGTGATCGTTATTTATTGAAAAAACTCATTACATTATAAATTTATCATATCAGTATAATATAACCTTCCAGACATGCACTTCAAGAGGCGGAGATCCGGTTTATTGTGTTAACCTCCTAATCGGTTTCTTGAGGTGACGAAGCCCGCCTGGCCCGGCAACAATGACATCTGTTGCCATACCTATAAACATACCGTGCTCCACAATGATTTTTGTCCATGATCAAGCATTCTCTGAGCAATGTGTACGACATGCTCGGCAGTAATACCGAATTTTTCATACAATACGCCGGCAGGTGCGCTTGCTCCAAAGCCCGTCATCCCGACAGCTGCGCCTTCAAGGCCGATGTAGTGCTCCCAGCCGAGAGTGATTCCGGCCTCAACAGCAACGCGGGCCTTTACATCATCAGGCAAAACATGTGACCGGTACTCTTCATCCTGGCTGTCGAAGATTTCCCAACTCGGCATGGATACAACACGTACTGCACTGCCTGCAGATGAAAGCCTTTTGGCTGCCTCAACAACGATATGGAGCTCTGATCCGGTACCTATGAGTATTATATCCGGCCTTTCATCTTTTGATTCCCATAGGATATAACCGCCACGGCTCAAGTGTTCAGCCGACGCACACTCGATTCTGTCCAGTTCAGGTACGCCCTGACGCGTAAAGACAAGCGCTGTAGGCCCTTTAGTATTCAGCATGGCTGATTTCCAGGCTTGGGCTGTCTCTGATGCATCAGCAGGACGGATTACCGTGATGTCTGGAATGGATCGTAGAGACATGATCTGTTCCACGGGCTGGTGCGTTGGTCCATCCTCTCCGAGACCGATGCTGTCGTGGGTAAATATATAAATCACCCTTACCCTCGAAAGGCATGCCAGCCTGATGGCCGGGCGCATATAGTCTGCAAATGTAAGAAATGTGGCGGTATATGGGATTATCCCGCCGTGAAGGGCCATGCCTGTTGCTATTGCACCCATTGCATGTTCTCTCACCCCGAAATGTATATTCCTTCCACTGTAACCCCAGGGGCCGCCAACAAGACCCTGTGCCCCTTTCTTTGATATGGATGGCTCTTCAAAGTCGCCTAAGTCTTTCAGCCATGAAAAGGTGGAGGGATTCAGATCGGCAGAACCGCCCACAAGTTCAGGAATCTTGTCGGCAAGGGCCTGGAGGACTGTCTCTGAAGTCTTTCTGGTAGCTTGAGATGTATCTGTTAAATGCAATTTTTCGATTTCTTCATCCCATTTGGCGGGCAGTTCTCCTCTCATGACTCTCTGAAATTGTTCGGCCGGCCCCGGATAGGACCTGCTGTAGAGAGAAAATGTCTTTTGCCACTGGTCTTGTTTTGATTTTCCGGTCTCTATTGATGATCGGAAATATTCCAGAACCTCGTCCGGAATGAAAAACTCACTGTTCGGCGGCCAGCCGAGCGAGAGTTTTGCTGCCTTTAATTCATCATCCCCGAGGGGAGAGCCATGCACCTTAAATGTCCCCTGTTTTTTTGGGGCACCGAATCCTATGACAGTATCTACCAGTATCAGGGAAGGACTATGGGTATCCTGCCGGGCGCAAGTTAGCGCGACATCAACCTCATTGAGATCGTTCCCATCTCGGACATGGACCGTGTGCCAGCCGTATGATTCAAACCTTGCCGCCACGTCCTCGGTAAAACACAGCCGGGTCGAGCCTGAAAGTGATATCCGGTTGTTGTCGTAGAGGACAATGAGTTTTCCCAGTCCAAGATGGCCTGCAAGAGAACATGCCTCAGAGGCCACACCTTCCATGAGATCGCCATCGCTTGCAATCACATAGGTATGGTGGTCTACAACACTGAAGTCCTGTCTATTATAGCAGGCAGACAGGTATGCCTCGGCAATGGCCATACCCACGGCATTGCTGATCCCCTGTCCTAGAGGGCCTGTGGTGACCTCTACCCCTTTGGTGATATTGTTTTCCGGATGGCCGGGGGTCTTGCTGCCCCATTGTCTGAATGACATGATCTCTGAGATAGGAAGGTCATATCCGGTGAGATGGAGCAGTGCATAGAGCAACATGGACCCGTGACCGGCCGACAGGACGAAACGATCTCTGTCAGCCCATTTCGGGTCTGCAGGATTATGCTTCAGGTGCTTCATCCAAAGGATATATGCCATAGCAGCCGCACCCATGGGCAACCCGGGATGCCCGGAATCAGCCCTCTGGATTGCATCTGCAGCAAGAAATCGGATAGTATTGATACAATACCTAACGAATGTATCCTGCATTGCCATCTTTTTCCTCCTCCCTTAAGCCTTTACGAGCCCTGTTATTTTTTTATAGATTGAAGATACTGTTTTAATTGGATCATCCCTCTATCCACCATGCCTTTACTCTTAGTGTGAATGGACGGTCTTTCTGTAGAGATCCCTAACGGCGAATCTCCTCTTGGGCTCATGCCGGGCTTTTCGTACAGGCTCAGGATATTTTTTCTGAAAAAGATATAATCGCTCTTGTCAGCCCTTCTAGGCCTTATCAGGGGCACTCTAAGCTCACTGTGTATTGAGCCCGGAGATGTATCCATTACCACGATTTTATCGGCAAGCATGATGGCTTCATCTATATCGTGCGTCACAAAGATAATGGTATGTTCAAGCTCTCTCCACAGGCTTATGAGCAGTTCCTGCATCTGCCTGCGGGTATGATAATCTAGCGAAGCAAACGGCTCGTCCATGAGCAAAACCTGGGGCTTCATGATGAGAACCCGGGCCAGAGCCACCCTCTGCTTCATCCCACCTGAGATCTCTCCCGGAAGATAATCCCTGAAATCCTGCAGGCCGACCATGGACAGGTAGCGGTTCAGTTCTGCCTTCCTGCTGGATTTTTTCTGCACCCCTTTGAGGCCGAATTCTATGTTTTCCCGAACCGTCAGCCATGGGAAAAGTGTGTCTTCCTGAAAAACAACACATCTGTCCGGGCCGGGCTTTCTGATAGTTTCTCCGTTCATCTCGGCATGGCCCGAACTTGGTGATTCAAACCCTGCGAGTATATTCAGCAGGGTTGTTTTTCCACACCCGCTCCTGCCTACGATGCATATCACTTCCCTGGGCATGGCAAAAAAACTTATACCTTCAAGGACAACTTGATTTGTAGAGTTTACTTGGAATGATTTGGACAAATCCTCCACTATCAGGATCGGTTTATCCTTATGCTTCATTGATAATTATACCTCAACTATTGTCCCTGGCACCTTATGCAATTCTCCGCGCACTCTTTAGAGTCCCTTTCAGTGATGCAATAAGAAGTACATCGCTCAATCTGCCGACAATGGCGATCAGGAGCATGCCTACAATGATCATATCCACCCTGCCCAACATGCGTGCATCCATAATCACGGCCCCGAGCCCATTGGGTACGCCGGTCAACTCTCCCAGGACCAGATAAGCCCATGATATGCCCAACCCGAGCCTAAGGCCTGTCATGATATGGGGCATGCATCCGGGGATGAGAATACTGAAACTTCCCCGGATTCTGCCGATGCCCATCATGGCACCGGCCCTTAGCAGGTGAGGATTGATAAGACGCGCACCAGCGGCAGCATTGATATATATCGGGAAAAACCCTGCCAGTGCCACGAGAAAGACAGTTGTCTTCGTGCCGATACCGAACCACACCAGGGCAAGGGGCAGCCAGGTGATTCCCGGAACTGCCCTGAGTCCGTTGATAAACGTATTAACCATGGAATTTACGAGTGATATACGGCCTGATATGATTCCCAGAGGGAATCCCAGCAGTGCTGCTATGATAAAACCCAGGAATACCCGTGAAAGTGATGCTGTTGTATCATCTAAAAAACGGCCTGCATATGGGGCCTGTCCGGGTTGTCCAAAAATATACATATACCCTGTGTGAAAGATCTCGGATGGACGTGGCAGGAGATAATGCGGAACTATCCCCGAACCGGTCAACACTATCCAGACAAGTATAAAAACAGCAGGGATAATCCACGGAAGAAAATAATTCCAGGTACTCTTGTGTTTTCCCATAGCACAACCTCATATGCTCAGGGTGATGTCTGTTCTGAAGCAAGGCTTTTCCCGGCCTGCCTGACAAATGACAGGTCAAAGAGCTTTTCATAATCAGGCTGTCTGTCAATAACGCCGAGACTCTGCATCCTTTGGCCCAGGGCACGGGCTTTGGTAATAAATGCCTCATCCATGTACCAGGCAAGTTCCATGTTAGTGGCTGCCTTTTCAAGTATCTCTAACCTGGTACCGAATGTAGACGCCTTTTCGAGCCATATCTCTTTCTCAGAGATGAGAAAATCTGTGGCCAGGGCATGAGCTTTAACAAGCCGATACACCATTTCAGGATTATCGTTTATGGTCTTTTTTGTAACGAGCATGCCTGCATTTATGGCACCGATGGAGTCTTCATAATATGGGTATGCTAGTATATTGCCGTAGCCTTGAGCAACGGCAAGGGTTGGAAAGGGCTCTCCGGACAGGAATGCATCGATGCTGCCCCGGGCAAGGGCAATTCCCATGTCGAAAAAGTCCACCCGTGTCAACCTCACCTCTGAATCAGGTGATATATTGTTTTTTACAAGTGTTTCACGAAGGAGTATCTCGTGCATGGTACCGGGTACGTAACCGATCCTTTTCCCCCTCAGGTCGGCTGCCGTATGTATGGGCCCGCCGAGTCTGACTACAAGGGCTGAACATCTGTTGCATAGTGCAGCAACAATGACGACCGGTTCGTCCCTGGAGGCACAATGTATGGCATGTGCCAGGGTCGTGCCGCACATATCAAGGCTTCCGGCAAGCAGGGCCAGTTTCTGGTCGGCTGGATTCGTAAAGGAGTACACTCTTACCTTTTGCGGCTTGGATATGAAGCGGTCATAAAAAAACGGCTGGATGGTCTGGGCTGTTTTCCATGTCCCCACCCTGAAATCCGCTGATAAAACATTGCAGGGTGCACAAAATACCAGCATGGTCAGGCATACGAATAATACATAGCCCCTTAAACCCATACTTTTGATCATTTCCATAACCCAAACTCCTTTTCAAGACATTCAATTCAAAGCAACTTCATGTTTTTTAAAATGATATGCGTATATTATCCTCGGAGTATATCTGTTGTTCAGCCTGGTCCTGTGCGTGCTTTGCCTGCCTGCTGCTTGTTTTTGTAAAACAGTTGGAAGGCGGATCCGGATTCAGGCCCATCTCAATAAATATCTTGTTACACTGTTCAATCCCTATTCCCCTTCCTTTGCCCGTATCAGCCATGTTGTCCCTGGGGCTTGCACCGACTTCCGGGAAGAAGAGATTTGCACCTGCAAATACAGATGCGCTGTGAGGCTCATGAGTGCAGTGGGCCTTGGGCACCGAGCCCATGACCAGTCTGCTGACAGCCACCATCCTGGCCATTTCACGTTCGGTTATCATGCCGAATGCCGTAAAAGGTGATCCGGGAAAATTAATCCGTCTCATAACCCCGCTGTATGTAGCGCCGAATCTGCGCGCAAGCACCATGAGATGCGCTATCTCCTCCTTGCTGTGCTCAGGTCCCACAGGTTCTATGCAATTCATCCACAACAACCCTACATCTTTTATGACCTTTATGGTGCCCAGGCGTTTTTCGACGGGAAACGGGGTATCTTTGCCCTCACCCAGCCTTATCGCATGATAAAAACCTATAAAACCGGCATCTAAAAGTCTTTCCCCTTCTGCATGGGTAATGTCGCGGGTATTGGCAACAAGGGGTGTAGTCACCTCTTTGCGCAGTATCTTTGCCATATCCATCAATTTCGACAAATCATAGGTTCCGGTTGTCATGAGGTTGATTGCATCTGCACCACAGGCCTGGCCATGCTTTGCCCATGATATGATCTCTTGTTCTGTGAATTCTATCCTATCCTTGAAGACCCCTGTATCCTTTGCAAGAGAGCAAAAAATACAGTTGAACGGACATGGTTCGACATTCACTCCTATGTGCAAGTGATTCTCCCCCTTGCCCTTGAAAAAATCGCGTGAGATCTGATTTGCTGTAGCCATGACCTCATAGACCTCTTTGCTCTGCAGGTCCAGCTGCAGCAATTCCACAGCCTCTCCTTTGTCTATTCCCTTAAGATCCCGGGCCTTTATGAGTATATTTTCAATCTTCGGACTGATCTTAAAGTGCATGATCCACTACCCCCTTGGATAAGAATGTGCATAAGCCTTGGTGTATTTAACAAAGATGTTTAAGTATATTATACATAAGAAATATTACATAACGGGCTGCGACCCATTTAAGACCAAGCCCTCAATAAAAAGTATAGATATTATAATAATAGTGCATCTATCTGAATCAAGTGTTTGGTAATATCATCTCTGATTTGTCTGAGTGGCGGCTTATGTGGCGCATGGTATCTTTACATTCAATGCCTCTATAATATTTACTATCCAAATCACTGTAATCCATACCTCCTGCTGCAGGTAGATTCACGGGGACTTGCGCCTGATATGCATAGATCCTATATTTATTTAACATACAAATAGAGAAGGAAAAGGCCGGGCACTCCTATCTCATGTCGGTACTATAAATGGATCAAGACCTCTTGCATCCCGGCAGAAAAAAAGAGGTGAGAAGATGGCACTGACGTATATTAAAAAAGAATATCGGATAAGAGTCTTGCTCGCATTTATATCATGCATGATTGTTTTCACAGCAAACATGACAGCCTTTGCCCAGGATAGAGAAGTTTCAGAGCAGGACCTCTATATTGACTTCGGCAATATTCTCGGTTCCTTTGTCAACGATTCGGGACTGGTCAATTACCAGGGGCTCAAGCTGGAGCGTGGCGACCTGGACAGCTTTACCCAAAGGCTTGCCCTGCTTGATTCGTCAGAGTTTGATACCTGGGGTGAGAGCCGCAGGATCGCCTTTTGGATAAATGCATACAACGCACTGACACTGAAAAGTATAATAGAAAACTATCCCATCAAACCGACATTCCCTGCCAGATTGATCCATCCCCATAACAGTATCCGCCAGATACCCGGAGTGTGGGACAAGACCGCGCATATCGTAATGGGTAAAGACCTGACACTGGATGAGATCGAACACGACATACTTCGCAGGCAGTTCAATAAACCCCGAATACATATGGCCCTGGTATGTGCCTCCATGGGGTGCGCAAAACTGTTGAACGAGCCCTACACAGGATTAAGACTCGATGATCAGCTTGAAGATCAGACAGTGGCCTTTCTTTCTCATCCGGATAAATTCCGTATAGATAAGGCAGGAAAGGTTGTTTTTCTCTCACCTTATTTCAAATGGTTTGGTCAGGATTTTGTTTACTCATACGGCACGGATAAAGCATTTACCGGCCATAATGAAAATGAACGCTCAGCACTGAATTTCATTTATCAATACATGAACGAAAAAGATAGATCATTCCTCAAATCATCTGATTATACAATCGAATACCTCGATTATGACTGGTCTTTGAACGAACAGGGGGGCACCGGCTCAAAACAATGATAGCCATGTATTCATAAACAGACCGGATAATTAATGGGCATGGTTGTGGATCAAGGAGAGGTAACAATGAAGAAAAAAATCATAATCATTGTCATAGCAGGTTGTGCCATAGCATTATTCTTCATATTCGACCTAGGAAGGTATCTGACCCTGGAGAGCCTTAAAGCCAACAGGGATGCATTGCTTGCCTATTATGCCGCGCACAGGCTCTTCTTTGTGCTCGGTTATATACTCATCTACACCGTGCAGACAGCACTGTCTCTTCCCGGGGCTGCTATCCTGACTCTGGCCGCAGGGGCGATTTTCGGCGCCTTGATGGGGACCTTATGGGTGAACATCGGAGCAACAACAGGTGCTGTTTTGGCCTTCCTGCTCGCACGGACCCTTTTGAGGGACTGGGTGGTGGATAAATTCGGCTCCAAGATGGAATCGCTGGACAAGGGGCTCAAGGAAAATGCACTGTCATACCTGCTTTTTCTGCGCCTTGTGCCGCTTTTTCCATTCTTCCTCGTCAACCTGGCCTGCGGGATTACCGGTATATCCATACGGACATACATACTCGGGACCATGGTGGGGATATTGCCGGGGAGTTTCGTATATGCGAATGCAGGGGCAAGTATCGCATCGATCAACAATCTGGGAGAGGTGGCAAGCCCAAGGGTATTGTTCTCATTCGCACTGCTCGGCATCTTTGCGTTGATTCCGGCAATCTATAAAAAGGCAAAGGCCATAAAGAATGAACCGGCAAAGAAAACCCATGTCCACAGAACACCTTGACAGGGGGTATTGATGGAACGTCTCACCCCGAACCATGCTGAGAGCAAAAGCGACCATGCCCAGGTGTGCGAATCAGACCTCGGCGGCATCAAAGTGGAACCGTTTGCCTTTGTTGTCTTCGGGGGTGCTGGCGATTACAGCAGGCGAATGCTCATGCCCTCTTTATACCACCTGTTTCATGACCGGGTTTTGCCTGATGAATTCTCCATTATAGGTTTCGGCCTTCCTGAATTCAGTGATGATGAATACCTCAAGTTTGTAAGATCTTCTCTGGATGAGTTCTCTCAAGAACCCGTATCCGATGGAGACTGGAATGGTTTTGCAAGGCATATATCATATATTTCTTCAGATTTTTCAGGATCAAAGGGGTATTCAAGTCTTATAGAATTTATCGATAACGAGTGCAGCCTCAATCCTGAAAAGAAAAAAGAGGTGATCTTTTATTTTGCCGTACCTCCTGCAGCTGCACCCCTTATCATTAAAGGCATCAACAAGCACAGGCTCTGCAAGGAAAGCATCGAACCCAAGATGGTTATGGAAAAACCATTCGGGACAGATCGTGAATCTGCAGCCAGGCTTAATAAAATGCTTTTGAATGTATTTACGGAAAACCAGATCTATCGTGTGGACCACTATCTAGGCAAGGACCCTGTACAGAACATCATGTTCTTCAGGTTTGCAAACAGTATCTTTGAGCCGTTGTGGAACAGACGCTATGTCGACCATGTAGAGATCAGTGTTGCAGAACAGTTGGGAATAGAGCATCGCGGGGCCTTTTATGAGGAGACCGGCGTTGTCAGGGATGTAATTCAAAACCATATGATGCAGCTCATTGCCCTGGTGGCAATGGAACCGCCGGTCGGGTTTGATGCAGAACTGATCAGGGATGAAAAGGTAAAGGTATTCAGGACTATACGAGAAATGGATAGAGACTATATCGATTCATATATCGTAAGGGGCCAGTACGGGCCTGGAGACCTCGACGGAAAGCCGGTTAAAGGCTACAGGCAGGAACCGGGTGTCTCAAATGGTTCTAAAATACCGACCTTTTTTGCTGCCAAGATATATATCGATAACTGGAGATGGGCAGGGGTTCCCTTTTATCTAAGGGCAGGTAAGCGTCTCAGGAAGAAGACGACCGCGATAACGATCTTTTTCAAACAACCGCCGCTGGCACTGTTTGGAAAGACCTGTAACATTATAGAACCGAACTCTCTCAGGCTTAGCATACAGCCCAAAGAGGCTATTTCCTTGCGTATAAGCGTCAAGTATCCAGGTATCGGGAATCAGCCTTTTAATGTAACCATGGACTTTGATTATGATAAGACATTCAAGATCGAAAGGCACAGCGCACATGAAAGACTCATCCTGGATTGTCTCAGGGGAGACCTTACTCTCTTTGCACGTCAGGACGGGGTAGAGGCAATGTGGAAGATCGTAGACCCTGTTATACAAAGATGGGAGGATATACAGCCGCAGTTCCCGAATTATGCCGCCGGTACATGGGGGCCTGCCGAGGCGGATAAATTGCTGGAAAAAGAGGGCTGTTCCTGGAGCAGACTGTAGCAGAGAAGGAGAATACATTGACCATTTGGATACAGTATGACACTCAGGGTGATAAACAATGCCTCAAATATAATCTTCTTCGTTATCGGCAAGACCAAGGCCGGGATCGTAAAAAAGGTCGTAAAGGACAGGAATGCTGCTTACCCTGCCTCACTGGTTCTACCTGTAAATGGTGTGCTCAGGTATGTGCTTGATAAACCTGCAGCCTCTATTTGCTGTTAAGGCATTTTCCCCTGATAATCCCGCACAGAAAACCCAGCCATTTTATAACCCCCATATGCGAGCGGTACAAACCGGCAATCTTTACAGGATCAGCCCCTTTCAGATAACTCATTATCACAAATTGATTGATCAGGCAGGCATGCATGACCCCGAGCTGTTCAAATCGTCTTGCAGAGGTGATGATCTTCTGCGGCAAGGTCACTATTATCCCCTGTTTCTTTAACGCCGTTATAAATGCAAAGTCCTCCATGATAGGCACTTCGGGAAAGCCCCCTAATGCCTGAAAATCCGCCTTGCGCAGAAAAATACCCTGGTCTCCGTATGGGAGCTGCAGATACCTTGAACGCAGGTTTGCACCCGTCTCTATGATATTTAATCTTAAGCTTTTCTTATCGAATCTCAAGCCAAAGGACCCGGCAATATTACGAGGATCTGCAAGGGATTGTCTGATATATCGATCAAATCCTGTCGGAAGGGACGTGTCGGCATGGAGAAAAAACAGGATCTCCCCTGAGGCATGCTGCGCCCCGACATTCATCTGTTTTGCCCTGCAGGGCTCTGTTTGTATCACAAAGGCTCCATGGTCTTTTGCCGATCTCGAACTCTGATCTTTGCTTGTACCGTCTACAACAATGGGTTCGATATTTGTCCCGCCCTGCAGATGTTTCAGGGTCTCCACTATTGTCCCTGCCTCATTGAGGCTGGGTATAATCACTGAGATAGACGGGATCTCTCTTTTATAGATCTCTTCCCAGATCTGGATATCTTCAGGCCGATCGATATCCGGCAGGGTCTCCAGGGTTGACACGGCAAGGCCGTTAGATCTCACCCGTGCCATGGTTTCTTCAAAAACACGGCTGCCTCCCCAGGGGATACCGGTAAAAAGATCTTTATCGGGCTTCTTCAATCCAATGAGGTAATACCCTCCATCCTCTGCCGGACCAAGCACACAGTCATATGTATCAAGCAGATCAAATGCCTGCAGCAGGATCTGAGGTGTGATAAGAGGGCAGTCCGAACCGATAAGTACAACGTGTTTATATTCGTGCTTAAAGCTTCGATAAAAGCTGTTTAGCATACGCTGTCCCAGATCACCTTCTGTTTGATTTATGACGGGTATATCTCCTTTACATATACACATTATGGCGGCCTGATCACCTGCGTCCTGATGAATCTCGACATCAATATCTCTCATAAGGCCTAGGCCTATATCAATAACATGACGAGCCATATCACGCTGTAATCTTGCTGCACCATATTTACCGAGCCTTGGTATGAGACGCGTCTTGACCATCCCGGGCGCGGGCGAACGCGTATAGATGATGAGGGCATCTTTCATTTCATTTGATTAACGATCATCAATGGGTGTTGAATCTTGCGCGAATCTCTTCCATGCGCCTTCTGTTTACTCCCAGGTCTAATTTCCCCATACGTGATGCAGACCTGAAGTTTATCGTCTTTGAAGAATCGTCGATGTAAAACTCAACATCATCTACAAACCTGAAGATTGCCGATGTAAATTCAGCATGTATATATTCACCCGTAGAGGTGACGATCTTTGTCCTCTTCATCGACAATATTATCCGTTTGAGCTTTTCCACTGCATCATCAGGCAAACCATAATATTTAAAGGATTCGATCCGGTGCTGTTTATCCAGGGCATATGTCGATACGCAGGTATGCGACTTTGGACAGGCAGACAATCGCCCGTCCTTAACCCCCAGAGAGGTGGGCCTTGTCCCTGAACAACCAGACAGCAAGATTGTAGTCGCCATGAAAAGACATACTCTCTTCATCTCCATATAACACCCCCTTTTAAGTATCATGGAATATCTTTGCATATAGTTCATGATAGCCTTCAAAACTATTGAGACAATATCAACGATAAAAAACTTAATCTTCCCGATTCAGGCTATGGGACATAACTCATTCAGACATATCTTTCGTCTTATTAAAACACGGCTATTTCTGATAATTCATGTTATCAAAAGAATGTATCATCTTAATTATTATCTTCTTTTGCGACCGATACGCCTCCGTGCCGCCTCAATGATCAGGTTCGCCGTGAACACCCCTATATAAATAAACAGACAGGTGCCTCCGTATGAGATGATCATGCCGGGATGGACTATCCTCAGCGCAAACACGATCGCCAGGGTTGCTATGAGAGAGACAACAGCAGTGATTACGATAAACTGAGAATCTATCTTTGGGGTGCTCATTATATTACTGTATAATCCCATAGCGATGAAATCAACGGGGAATCTTGGTTGACATCATGGGTACAGACATGTAGGTGATTGTACGGCAGTTCATGATTATAGCGCCAGACACGAGAGATATGTGGACAAAGGTTTTATACTAAAAGACATCAGAAACCCGGCATTACGCACTATCGCCGAAAAGGTTATCGAGGATAGCCCTATAAGCACGGATGATGCCCTTACCATCTTAAACACAAACAATATCCTTGAGCTGGGCCTTATATCCGACCATATCAGAAAAAGGCTCCATGGAGACAAGACCTTCTACAGCGTCAACATGAACCTCAACTACACGAATGTCTGCGAGCTGAGATGCCCGCTTTGCGCGTTTTCCTGCGATCCTTCAGACCCTAAGGCGTATGTACTTTCCATTGACCAGATAGAGCAGAGGGTCAAAAATGCTGCAAAAAACGGCATCGACGAGGTGCATATCGTGGGCGGGCTCAACCCGGAACTGAAGCTGGAATACTTCGAGGACATGATCAGAAGGATCAGGGCCGTAAAACCGGATATATACATTGTGGGATTTACCGCTGTTGAATATGATTATTTCGCCCGCATAAACAATATCGGCATTGAAGAGGTATTCTCACGCATGACAAATGCAGGGGTCAATGCCCTGCCCGGCGGAGGGGCCGAGATATTTGATCAGGACATCAGGGATACTATCGCGCCCAAGAAGATATCCGGAAAGCGCTGGTTAGAGATCATGAGGATCGCCCACGAACTGGGTCTCAAGACGAACGCGACCCTGTTGTACAATCACCTGGAAGGCCCGAACGAGATCGTTGACCACCTTCACCGCATACGCTCCCTCCAGGATGCCACAGGCGGGTTCAAGACCTTTGTACCGCTCCCCTTTCATGACGCCAACACATCTATCCGCGCAAAAAGTGCTACAACCACGGGCTTTCAGGACATCCGCCTCTTTGCCGCCGCCCGCATATTCCTTCACAATGTACCCCATATAAAGGCCCTCTGGATGTATCTCGGCGAAAAGATGGCGCAAACCCTGCTCTGTTTCGGGGCAGACGATATCGGGGGCACGTATCATCATGAGAGGGTCGTGCATTCCGCAGGTGCATCGACTTCGGATACAGGCAGTGAACGCCACATAAGGAGGCTGATCGAGTCCGCAGGTTTGAGCCCTGTCCGAATAACCGCAGACTACACGACCAAGGAGGTACGATGAGACTCGGCTATATAGATTACCTGAACTGCTATCCTTTTTATTACAACATGTTCGAGATCGAGCCATTGGACGGCATCGAGGTCGTCCCGGGATACCCGAGCCAACTCAACTCTATGATGCTTGAAGGAAGGCTCGATATGAGTCCTGTATCGGCGGCAGCCTATGCGGACATCCATGACGATACGGTCCTGCTGCCGGATTTCTGCCTCAGCTCTGTCGGGTATGTACGCTCCGTGATCCTTATAAGCAAGATCCCTATAGAAGGGCTACACAATAAAAGGGTCGGCCTCTCGAACGCATCAAAGACCTCTGTTGTGCTTCTCAGGATATTGATGCAAAGGTATTACGGAATAGATCCTGTATATATAGAAACAGGCCCTCAGCCCTGCCTTGAGGCCTCGGGTTGCGATGCTGCCCTGATCATAGGCAACGAGGCCATGCACCCCATAAAAGAACCCTATGTGTATGACTTGGGAGATCTCTGGCTGAGAAAGACAGGACACCCGGTGGTATTCGCTGTCTTTGCCGTACGCAGGCAGTATATCGCTGAAGAATCGGCAATGATCGAATCCGTTATCGACTCATACCATGATTCTCTCATTGGCCTGGACAGGGACAGGGACAGGCTCATACAAAAGGCAAGCAGCAAATACCCCGCGATCGACTATGATATAGATGCATATTACAGGCTCCTGGAATACCGGTTCACACCGCTATTGAGAGACGCCCTGGAATTCTACCTCGGCCTGGCCGGGGACATGGGGCTTGTAAACAGGATACCAAAGGTGAATTACCTTCAGCACCCTGACGATTCCGCCACAAATTAAACGGAGAGTTCATGATGGAGCGATCGGATAAAGACAGCCTCAAAGAAAAGATCTATGCCGGCAAGAGGATCTCTGTTAGCGAGGCGGCAGGTCTTTTCTCCTGGGACCTGATCGAGCTCGGCAGGGCCTCCGACTTCCGCATGCGCTTAAGGACACCGGGCGGCAGGGTCGGATTCATCATAGACCGGATCATAAATTTCACCAATATATGCGAGGCAGCCTGTGCATTCTGCGCGTTTCACGCCCGTGCGGGCCGCATCGAACCTTATAAACTGGAACTCGATCAGATCATGGAAAAGGTCCAGGGCCTTGTGGCGGCAGGCGGGACGCAGGTCATGCTTCAGGGAGGTCTGCACCCCGAATATACCCTGGACACCTATTCAACCATGGTAAGGACAATAAAGGAACGCTTCCCGGATATATATCTGCACTCGTTCTCTCCGGCAGAGCTCTTTTATGTAGCGCAAAAAGAGGCAATCAGCCTCGACTATGTCGTCGGAAGGCTTAAAGAGGCAGGGCTCGATTCAGTTCCCGGTGCATCAGACATGCTCGTTGAGCGGGTGCGCGCAAGGATCAGTCCGAAAAAGCTTACATCACGGCAGTGGTGCGGGGTTATGGAGTGCCTGCACAGACACTCCATGAAATCAAGCGCCACCATGACCTACGGCCTGGGCGAGACCCTTGAAGAGCGCGTAAGCCACCTCGATCTGGTTCGCGATGTCCAGGACAAGACAGGGATATTCAGGGCATTCATCCCCTGGTCTTTTTCCCCAGCAAACACGGCCCTTGACCATATCCCGCCCGCAACCAGCATAGAATACCTTAGGGTAGTCGCCGTGTCGCGCATCTTTCTGGACAACATCGACTATATCCAGGCCGGATGGCTTACCGAGGGAATGAAACTCGCCCAGGTAGCGCTTTCCTTCGGCGCCAACGACATGGGAGGGGTGTTGACCGAAGAGGTTGTCGTGGGCGCCACAGGCATCCAGACAAAGGCCGACAGGGATGAGATGATCAAAATAATTAAAAACGCCGGCATGATCCCTGTACAAAGAGACTCCGACTACAAGGAGATCAGGGTATTTGCATGAAGGACAGACATATAGAGACCGCCTTTTCCCCATGCCCAAACGACACCTATATCTTTCACGCCATGATCGAGGGCCTCACCGTTACAAAGGGGTTTGGGTTTAGCCCCCGGATAGCCGATGTCGAGGAATTGAACCAGGCGGCATTTGAGGGCGCCTACCCTGTGACCAAACTCTCGTCCCACGCATACCTGCTGCTCAAAGACAGATATACGATCCTGGAATCAGGGGCTGCACTGGGTTATGGCTGCGGACCCCTTATCGTGGCATCCAAGGATCTCCCATCCCTGAAACACGCCCGAATAGCAGTGCCGGGCATGTATACGACAGCAGCCCTGTTGATGAAGCTTTGGGAGCCGGATTGCAGAAATATCGAGATTACCCGGTTCGACCATATACTGCCGGGCATAGCCTCAGGCAGATACGATGCCGGGCTGATTATCCATGAAGGCAGGTTCGTATACAGTGAATACGGCTGCAGGGAGATTATAGACCTGGGCAAGTGGTGGGAAGACGAGACCACGCTACCCATACCGCTGGGCTGCATTGCCGTCAGAAATGACACGGCAGCATTAAAGGCCATGCTGGAAGACTCCATACGGTCATCCATTCAGTATGCCCGAATCAACCCCGGCGCATCCAAGGGGTATATCCGCTCACATGCCCAGGAACTCGACGATGAGGTGATAGCGGACCATATCGCTCTCTATGTCAATGAGTTCAGCATATCTCTGGGTAAAAAGGGGCGGCAGGCCCTAGACAGGCTTGAGGAGACGGCAAGGTGTCGAGGAATCATAAAATAGGTCTTATCTTTGCCACCATGATCGAGGCACAACCGTTCATAGACGGCCTGGCACTCAGAGGATACTCGACAAAACCCTTTCCGATCTTTGAAAACGACTCTATCGTCCTGATCATCTCAGGCATAGGAAAGGCCAATGCGGCAATGGCATGCACCTGCATGATCCTTATCCATCAACCACTCAAGGTTTGCAACCTTGGCGCCGCAGGCGCAACCTCAATAAAATCCCCCCTGGGTGAATGCCTTCACATAAGTAAGATCATAGAGCCTGACAGACCGGGCATAAGATCTCATAGACCCCACGAGCATCTTACTGCAACACTGGACGGTTTTGAAACCGCTGTCCTGGCAACACATGACAGGCCTATAACCTCTGTCGAGGACAGGCGGGCCTTGTCTGTCCATGCCGAGCTGATCGATATGGAGGCAGCATCTATCGCCCAGGCCTGCAGACGATTGGGCACTCCCTGCTATATCTTCAAATTCGTGAGCGACACTCCGGCCCATACCGGGACAGGTTCGATAGAAAAAAACATCGGGCTGCTCGGGGATTCTTTTTATCGATACATCCGCGACAGGGTACTCGATATCCTGTTTCGGGCAGTATAGGCAAAAAGAGCATCTAGATCTACACCGGAGGCCATCACCTATCCGGAAATCCGGCCCCGGCTGGTTATCCTTCCAACAAACCCCTTAAGATCAGCGCCTGTCTCTACGACAATATCCTTGATATCCATCTCTATGATATAGAAGGCAGGCACCAGCAGCAAGGTGATTAGGGTGGCGAACAGCACGCCGAACCCGAGGCTCAGAGCCATGGGGATAAGAAATCGGGCCTGCAGCGAGGTCTCGAAGATCATGGGGGTAAGTCCGAGAAACGTAGTCAATGACGTAAGGATGATCGGCCTGAATCGGCGGATGCCCGCCCTTAGTATGGCCTCTTTGAGTTCTATACCCTGGCTTCGTATGGAATTGGCCTTGTGCACCAGCACCAGAGAGTCGTTGATCACCACACCGGAGAGTGCAACAATGCCGAACATGCTCATGAGACTCAAGGAATAGCCGAAGAGGATATGCCCGATAAGAGCCCCTACAAACCCGAACGGGATGGCCAAGAGGACAACGAGAGACTGGGCATAGCTGGAAAAAGGGATCGCAACCAAGCAATACATAACGAGTAAGGCGATTGCGAATCCGGTCATGAGGCTGCTCATGGACTCTTTGCTCTGCTTTCGCTCACCACCCAATTCATAGGTCAGTCCCGGGTAGTGTTCCATCAGCTCCGGCAATTCATGCCTTTCGAGGGAATCCAGTACCTTGTTCAAATCCCCCACGCCGATAACGATATCGGCGCTGACGGTTATGTTTCGTTTTCCGTCCGTTCTTGTTATCGAGGTATACGATGTCCCCTGTCTTACCCGGGCTGCCCGGTTGAGGGGGATCTCTCCTCCGCCGGGGGTACGAATAATAAGTTCATTGATGGTCTGTAAAGAGACCCGTTCACCCTCGGGAAGGCGTACCATGACGTCTATCGTATCTCGGCCGCGCTGCTGTTCTATAGCCTTTGCACCATAGACAGCACTCCTCACCTGGCGACCTATATCGGCCGGCGTGAGCCCCAGGCTTCTTCCCTCGGGCAGGATCGTAAAATCGAGCTGCGGCTTGCCCAGGGCAAAACCGTCATCCACGTCTATGATACCCTCGTAACCGGCAAGATGACCCGCAAGTTGTCGGCTTGCAGCCTCCAGTATTGTCCTGTCTCTATGGGAGAGATTTATCCTGAGCGATTTGCCTCCATGAGGACCCAGCTTGGCAGATTCGAAACTCAGGCTTTCCAGCCCGGGTATCTCGCCTGTGGCCTCACGCCATCTATCCGCAACCTCGGACACGCTGATGGTCCGCTCGTCAGCCGGGGCCAGTCTCATGGTAAACCGCATGTTGTGGGCGCCGTTGATCATGGATATAATCCCCCTATTGAGCTGTTCTTCCCCGCTCTCTTCAATAACCTCGATGGCTGCCTGCTCGATGATACCCTTTACACGCCGGGTCTCCTCGATAGGGGCATCAAACGGGAGAACAACCTCGACATTGACCCAGTCCGCATCAGCACTGGGCATGAGTGTGACGGGAATACGCCCGCCCTTTACATAACCTATAGCAACGAGCAGTACAGCTATACCTATGGCAAGCGTCTGCCAGCGGTTCCTTACGCACCAGGCCACCACCGGACCATAGACCTTTTCGGCAAAGGTCACGATCCCATGGGCCATCTTCCGCTGGAAGCGCATCAATTCTCCGCGGCCTGAGGCAACGCACTCATGATTCGTTCTCACCTGGGCCAGGTGGGCAGGCAGGATAAAGAGAGATTCGAACAGGGAGATCATTAGCACGAGGATCACCACTATGGGGATATTTCGCATCACCTTTCCCCAGTCACCCTGCACAAAGAGCATGGGTCCGAACGCAGCCACTGTTGTCAGCACGGAAAAAACAACGGGCATAGCCACCTCACGGGCACCCCGGATCGAAGAGGAATTACAGTCATCCCCATGAAGACGATGCTCGTATATGTTTTCACCCACCACGATCGCGTCGTCCACCACAATACCTAGCGTAATGATGTATGCAAACAGCGAAATCATATTGATGCTCACATCAAAGGCGGGAAGAAACAACAGTGATCCGAGAAACGATATAGGGATACCCATGGACACCCAAAAGGCCAGTGATGGCTGGAGAAAGAGCCCTAAAAAGACCAAAACCAGGACAAGGCCGATGAAACCGTTACGTACAAGCAGACGGACCCGGTCGTGATAGATCTCGGAACGGTCGGCAATGATAGCGGTAGCAACCCCCGGAGGTAATTCGTCGGCAATACGTGCCTCATACGCCTTTACTGCATCGGCCACCTGCATGGGGGACTGGTCACCCACACGGTATACCCGAAGACGTACAGCCTGTTTGCCGTTATAGTATGCAAACCATTCAACATCCTTGAATCCCTCGGTAATCATTGCGATATCACCCAGTTTGACGTCGGTACCATCCAACGTGCTCACGACAGTGATGTCGGCGAACTCCACGGCCCAGTCTCTACGCTCCATGGTCCGCAAAAGGACCTTGCCCGCCTTTGTCTTGAGCTCGCCGCCCGGCAGCTCGATGGCGGTGTTTCTTATGACGGAGGCGACCTGATCAATGGCGAGGCCATAGGCACGTAAAGTATTCTGCGGAATCTCGATACTGATCTCCATAGGCCTTGTATTTGAGACCTCGACCTTGGAGATATCTTCATAGGCGAGCATGTCGTCCCTGGCAGACTCGGCTGTCTGTTTGAGTGCGTTCTCATCTATGTCGCCGTAAAAGACAAGCTGCAGCACCTCATGTTCGGTTGTTGGCACCTCTACGGTCGGGTCTTCGGCATCCTCCGGCAGTGTGCCTATCCTGTCAACGGCATTCTTTATATCGGAGGCCACCTTCTGCTTATCTGCATCATAGTAGAGTTCGGCATAAATGGATGCGACACCCTCACCTGCCACGGCCTTTACCTCCTTGATACCGTCTATTCCGTCTATGGCCTCTTCCAGGGCAAGGATAATGCCGTTTTCCACCTCCTCGGGAGAAGAGCCCGGGTAGGCAACGGTTATGTTGACCATGTTTATCTCGAAGTCCGGGAAGACCTCCTGCCTTATGTTCGTGGAAATCATGATGATACCGCCTACGAGGAAGATGAACATGAGCAGGTTGGCTGCCACGCGATTGTGGGCCATCCAGGCAATGGGGCCCTTGAACCCGTCTTTCATCTATTTCTCCTCATCGTGACGGGTGATATCGTTTGAGTCTGTCCTAAGTTTCATGCCGTCTACCGGGGCTGAGATCCTGGATGTAATCAACCTGTCCCGGGGAGATAGACCTTTCACGATCACATTGTTTTTCTGCCGCCGGATAAACTCTATCTCCTTGATGAAAAGGGTGTTGTCGGCCTTTATCAGCCAGACTTTACCCCCCTGTCTGAACGCTTTGTCAGGGATGACGTATACGTCTTTGAGGGATTTACCCTCTATCTCTACGGCAACATAGGCCCCCAAAAGCAGCGGCATCTGTCTGTTGCCTTCAAACGGGTCTGGTATGCTAATCAGCACCCGAGCCATGCGACCCTTTGCATCCACGTCCGATAAAAGCCTTTCAACCACGCCCGTATGGTTTTCTCTATCGGCCCCGGATTGCTGAATCACACGTGCATGAGAGCCCTTTTCCGCATTGGCCCCGGGGACATAGATCCATGCGAGGTCATCGATCTTCAGAGATGCCTGCACACGAAAGGTGTCACTGCCTGCCAGGGTTGCAATAGCTACCCCGGAGGAGACCAACTGGCCTGCATCCACGCTCTCACTTATGATGACGGCATTGAACGGGGCATAAATGACCGTGCGTTCAAGGTCAAGCTCTGCCTTTTTCAGAACGCTTTTTGCAGCATCTATCCCGGCCTTCGCATTTTCCAGCTGGGGTTTGCGAAGCGCCAGGTCGCGCCCTGCCTGCGTGTATTGCACATCGCCCTGCAGGAGTTCCCACTCTCGCCCTGCCACCTCGTACCTGCCCTGTTCGATCTCGAAATCGACCTGTGCCTTGGCAAGGGAAGCCCTGTGCTGGACCACGGCAAGTTCATAGTCACGCGGGTCTATGCGGACGAGTTCTTCATCTGCCTTTACCAGCGTTCCAGGCACAAGCCCGGGGCTGGTCCAGATCACGGCACCTTTGACCTGAGGCTGGACAGAGACCTGCCTGGCAGGGATGACCGTTCCCGTGGCATATACCATGACCCGGTGTGATTGGGGGTTTACCTCGATATATTCAACAAGCGGTGCTGTTATGGACACAGGCTTTCTCTTTGCCACTGGTTTTGTCATGATGAGCCCACGGGCAATCACGGCACCTATTGCGACGATTATGACGACAAATAATAGTTTATACAATGATCTCACGATCTCTCTCCTGTCTGATCCCCTCGTTCAATCTCAGCTGCCCAGGCACCTCCCAGCGACCTGCACAATGCAATACGGTAGGAAACGAGCGTAAAGCGTGCGGTTAGCAGTTCACGCTGGGTCTGCTGAAGGGAATTCAGGGAATTCAATACACTCAGATAGTCGCTCAGTCCGTTAGTATACTGATTATACGCCTCGTCGAGCGTCTTTTCGGAAAGTGCAAGCTGTTCGTCAAGCCTTTTCACATACTCTACCTGCCTGAGCTCGCGTGCGATAGAATCCTCAACCTCGGAGAGGGCATCCAGCACCACCTTGCCGTATGCACACAGCCTTTCTTCCACTACTGCCTTTGTACGCCTTACCTCAGCCCTCTTCGACCCTCCGTCATAAATGGTAGCCGCAATGCCGCCGGCAATATTCCAAATCATCCGGTCGAACAGATCGGCAAAACTCTGTGCAGCATACCCCCTTGACCCGCTGATCGTTATACGCGGAAACCTCTCGGATATGGCCGATGCAACCCTGTAGTCTGCAGCCTGAACACGGATACGTGCTGCCTTGATATCCGGCCTGTTCGTCAGAAGTCCTGACGGTATTCCGGGCTGAGGCATTTCCCCAATCTCGGGAAGATCCAGGGGAATATCCTTCACAGGTGTCGACGGAGGCCTTCCCAGAAGAAGATTCAGCTGATGAACAAGGATGTCTATCTGCGCCCTGACAAGCGGGATCTGAGCCTTTAGCCCTGCCAGTTGCCTGCTCTGCTGGTACACGTCAAGGGCTGAAGCGAGACCGCGTGAAAACCTGAGTTTAATCAGGTCGAGCTGGGTAGTACCCGCTTCAACCTGTGTCATGATCAATCTCAACTGAGAGTTCTGGTTTATCAGGGAAAACCATGTTTGCGCAACAAAGGCGCTGAGGCTTATGGCCATGGTTTCCAGATCCAGACCCACGGCAGCAGTATCAAGCCCGGAGGCCTTATCAAGGGACCTTACACGTCCCCAGAGATCGATCTCATATGATGCGGCAAGCCCGAGACTGTGCTGTCTGGAGCGTATCGGCACCGATGAGACATAGGTCCTTGACCTGGTCGATGAACCCTCGATCGCAACAACGGGCAGCCGGGAGGATGCCGACCTGACGGCGATCGCTTCGGCCTGTTCCAACCGGGCCCAGGCCTGTGCAATATCCAGATTATCACAAAACGCCCGTTCGATAAGCGCATTGAGCCGTTTGTCGCCAAAGGCCTCCCACCACCTTTCAGGCATGGTCTCCATGCCTGTGTTCAGGCTGTATCGATCCGGGATGTCCACGGGTGGGTCGACATCCTTGCGCACCTTATAGAACGAGCAGGAACAGAGCATTACAACAACAATCATCATAAAAAACCTGATTGTACTACGTTTCACAAGCCCACCCCATAGTGCTGTCCTTTGTCTTTATCGCCTCTATTCCTCCGATAGAAAATGCCGTGATATATTCGGCAATCATCTCTATACTAAACGAGATATCCGCAGGAAATACATGCCTCCTGAAATGCAGGGTGTGCGGGGAATAAAACAGGCACTGCCCGATAATAATCAGGGCACAGTGGTTAATATCGTCTCGGGATACCCCGGGGCCGAAGAGGCCGGACAGGATTTCCGAAAGAAGCTTATGGAGCGGATTTGCCATGTCATTGTGAATCTTTACAAGGGCAGGCGACGGGTCCAGCATCTCCCTCACTATAAGTGAATGGCGGCTTCCCACCATGGTGAGCCTGTAGAGAAAGGACCGTATAAAGGCATAAAGACGCTCCCTTTCGCCGGGGTTTTCTCCAAGCCCCATATCGGGTGGATATTGTTTGAGGGCATGGGTAAAAAGCCCCCGGTACACCTCTATGTAGAGCCCCTGCTTATCACGAAAGTGGTAGTTGACTAAGGCGACTCCTACACCGGCCCTTCTGCAGATCTCTCTGATTGTGGCTCCTTTGTAGCCGCACTCCCCAAAAACCTCGGCTGCGGCGTTAAGCAGCCTATGCCGTGAAGACCTGTCGTCCGTATCCATACATAGTCCTTGAACAGTTGTTTAAAACATTTGTTTAGGACTATTATCCGAGCATGTCAAGGGGGAAACGAAACAGGGTCGGCAAGGCCCCGGCCATTTGATCAAGAAACCTTTCAAGGGTTCAGTATTTACACCCAAAGATATATATAAATGGCCCGCATATATCCGGTACGTGTATTGCTCCGCAAACATAGGCCCGACATCTTCACATCTCATCGTTGAGCTTGACAATCTTGGCACCGAATCAGTATGTTTCTATATATCAATGTACAGGAGGGCGCACATGAACCCTGCATCAAAGGCGGCTGATTACCTGAGGATGATCAAGTTCTCTCACACCATCTTCGCTTTACCCTTTGCCCTTGCAAGCGTTGTGCTCGTCAACCGCGTAAGCCCGCTTAACATGAAGACGATATTCTGGATCATAACGGCTATGGCAGCGGCAAGATCCTTTGCCATGGGATACAATCGCATAGCCGACGCGCCCATAGACTCGAGGAACTCGCGCACTGCCATGCGCGAGATACCGCGCGGGGTCATCTCGGTCAAAGAGGCAGGCTTTTTTGTCGTGGTTTCAGGGGCTGTATTCATCGTGTCCGCCGCCATGCTATCCTGGCTGTGCTTCTGGCTGTCTTTACCCGTGCTGGGCCTTCTCATGATCTATTCCTACACAAAGCGTTTCACCTGGCTTGCACATATATTCCTCGGTTTTGCGATCGGGATCGTCCCCATGGCGGTATGGATCGCGGTAACCGGGGAACTAAGCCCTAAGATAGCCGTGCTCTCTTTTGCACTGATCACCTATATAGCAGGCTTTGATATACTGTATGCCTGCCAGGATGCGGACTTTGACACGGCAGAGGGCCTGTATTCCATCCCTGCCGTCTTCGGGGTAAAAAAAGCGCTTATGATAGCACGGACCATGCACTGCCTCAGTACGGCCGGGCTTTTCAGCCTGTACCTTCTTTTCGGGCTAAGCCCTGTCTACCTTGTCTTTGCAGGCATTATCGCACTGCTATTCATCCTCGAGCATTCCCTCGTGAACCCCAATGACCTCTCCAGGATCAACATTGCTTTTTTCCATGTAAACAGCGTGATATCCGTCATGGTCTTTGTCGCCGTATTATCCGGCGAAATGATGCGGGGGATAGTGTGAAAGAGCGGATCATCGTCGGCATCACAGGGGCATCGGGTTCCATATATGCACTCAAGCTCATCGAGGAGCTGATAAAAAGGCCTGTCGAGATACACCTGATAATCTCAGACATGGGGAAAAAGGTGATCTCCCACGAACTCAAGACCTCCGCAGAGCAATTCATCATAGATCTCTCAAGGACCAATGCAGAAAGCAAAGTGATCAGCCACGACTGCTCAGACATGTTCGCGCCGGTAGCGAGCGGGTCGTTTCCGGTCGGGGCCATGGTCGTGATACCGTGTTCCATGAAGACCTTGGCCTCTATCTCCTCAGGCTATACGAATAACCTCCTGCAGCGCTCGGCGGATGTCTGCCTCAAGGAAAGACACCCACTTATCCTGGTGACAAGAGAAATGCCGCTAGGCCGTATACACATAGAAAACATGCTCAAGGCCCATGATGCAGGTGCCACGATCATGCCCGCCTCCCCTGGCTTTTATCATCACCCGCTAACAATAGACGACCTGATAAAGGGTGTCACCTCCCGGGTGCTCGACCACCTCGGCATAACCGACCATGACACACCCAGATGGGAAGGCGCTTAGCCATGCCGCACAAATTCCCCTACAACAACCTTGGCGAATTCATAGCCGGGCTCGAAAGAGAGGGAGAACTCGTCAGGATAAAGGAGCATGTATCCCCTCTCCTCGAGATCACTGAGTTTTCCGACCGGTTTTCAAAGAGGCCGGGCGGGGGAAAGGCCCTTTTATTCGAGGATGTGGACGGATCGGCATTCCCTGTCCTCATCAATGCATTCGGGAGCATGAAACGGATATCGCTCGCATTGGGTGCTGCCCCGGACAGCCTTGCTGCAAGGCTGTCAGAGATCCTGGACCAGGGGCCTCCCGGAACCATAATGGAAAAGCTAAGGCTTATCCCCAGGGCATACTCATGGTCCTGTTTTTTCCCCTGTTCGGGCCGCCAAAAGCCTGCCCCATGCCAGGAGGTGGTGCACACAGGCGATCGGGTCGACCTGAACAGACTGCCCATACTTCACTGCTGGCCAAAGGACGGCGGCAGGTTCATAACCCTGCCGGTCGTTATCACCAAGGGCCTTTCAGACTCAAAGAGGAATGTCGGCATGTACAGGATGCAGGTCTATGACAGGAATACCACGGGCATGCACTGGCACATACATAAGGACGCCTCCCATCACTTCCACGAGTATAAAAAGGCTGGGCAGCGCATGGAGGTCGCGGTCGCAATAGGTACGGACCCTGCGGTGACATATTCAGCCACCGCACCCATGCCGCAGGGTGTCGACGAGATGATCCTTGCCGGCTTTATCAGGCGAAGGCCTGTGACCATGGTAAAGGGCGTGACCGTTGACATCGAGGTACCTGCAGAGGCGGAATTCATACTGGAAGGTTATGTCGACCCCGAAGAGGTCAGGATCGAAGGGCCTTTCGGTGACCACACCGGATACTACAGCCTGGAGGACGAATACCCTGTCTTTCACGTAACTGCCGTCACGCACAGAAAAAATCCTGTATACAGCGCCACCGTAGTGGGAAGACCGCCCATGGAGGACTGCTACCTTGCACTGGTTACCGAACGTCTGTTCCTGCCACTTATCAGAAAGATCATGCCGGAAATACTAGACTACTGGCTCCCCTGGGAAGGGGTATTTCATAACATCGTAATAGTGGCGATCGACAAGCAGTACCCGGCGCAGGCCAAAAAACTCATGAGCGGGCTGTGGGGATCCGGACAGATGAGCTTTGCAAAGGCCATCGTTGTCATCGAGGACCAGGGCCTCTTAAAAAGGCCGAAACAACTGATAAGGCATGTCCTTGATACTATAGAGATGAGATCGGATATCATGATCACCGAAGGCATCCTCGACGTGCTCGACCATTCTGCGCCCCAGGGGCTATACGGATCAAAGATAGGTATAGATGCAACCGGAAGGGTAAAGGGCGAGAAGGACCGAAAAAGTATAAAGCCATCTGTAGACTATATGGATGACAATGATCTGCTGAAACACCTGCAGGCTGTTGATAAAGGCTTTACAGGCCTTCGAGGTGTGTTCAGCGAGGGCCCGAGACCGCTTTTCCTTATCAACATAGAAAAGGATGAAACCAGAAACTCAAGACACTATATCAAGGCATTAACCGCGGCAGGCAAGGGCTATCTCTCAGGAATTATCATTCTCTATGACAGGGATATCGATATCGCGGACGATTCGCTGACACTCTGGAAGGCCTTCAACAATGTAGACCCGAAACGAGATATAATCATTACCGGAGACCGGGCAATCATAGACGCAACCCAAAAGACCGCCTCAGACGGTCATAGGCGGCCATGGCCGGATGACATCGAGATGGATTCAGAGGTAAAGACCCGCATAAACGGGATGATAGAGAAAATCGACCTTTGAGCTGTTGTATGCATTTAAGCCGGATGATCTAATCGCTGAGATATTTTGCCCTTATCTTTTCATAGGTGCCGTCTTTTTGCACCTCTGCAAAGGCCTTTTTGCATCTTTCAACCGTTTCATCAGGGGTAAGGGCGCTGAATGCCATATAAAGGTCACCGGAAATATCTTTGAGATGATACGCACTGACAAGATCCGAAAATATGATGTTCTCTTTTCTGACTCTGTATTCTGCCGGCAACTCTGCTGAAGGGTACAGATCGATCCTTCCGGCAACGAGCTTGCGGATATTCAGATAGTCATCCTTGACAATGTCAACAGGAACACCCTTTTGCTCAAGATATTGGCAGCATATGCCTTTACTATAAGCGCCTACCCTATATCTTTTCATGTCGTTAATGGACGATACGCTGATATCCGTACGGCTTTTCATTCTATATACATATACATCCACCGGTGAAATCATGCCTACCCATTTAAAGAGTTTATCCCTTTCTGGCGTTCTCATTATCGAAAATATCACCACATTCGGGTTGTTCAGCGCTGTCTCGTATACCCCTGACCATACACCGAGCCTGACATGCGAAAATTTCAGTCCGGACCTCACAAGGACCTCTGTGACCACCTCTGTAGAGAAGCCTGTCACCCTATGATCCTCGATATAACTATATGGGGGATAGTCCTCTGTAACAACAACAATCTTCTCAGCGAATGCAAAGGTCGTCATTGATAAAATCAAACACAGACAAACAGGTATATATCTCATGATTGATCGCACACTTGTCTCCTTCGTTTTAAAAGATTATTCAACAAGATACAAGTCAATGCAGTAGAGGTCATCTTAGAAGATCTTAACCGATCCCGGTGATATCCCCGGAATCGTCTATATCGATCTTATATGCCGCAGGCAACCTTGAAAGACCCGGCATCCTCAGGATCTCACCTGTAATAGGTATCAAAAATCCCGCCCCAGAAGCGATCTTGATCTCACGCACAGTCACGACAAAATCCCTCGGCAACCCGAGCAGGCTCGGATTGTCGGAAAGAGACTGTTGGGTCTTGGCTATGCATACAGGCAGTTTGTCATAGCCGAACTTCTTTATAAGGTCCAGGTCTTTCTTGGCCTGTTTCTGATAATCTATAGATACCGCGCCGTATATCTCGCTTGCTATGGTAAAGATCTTGTCCTCTACGGGCAAATCCCAGTCATAAAGGGGTTTGTATGCGGTTTTGCATCCCTTAACGAGGCGCGCGATCTTTTCCGCCAGATCCAGTCCGCCTTCTCCGCCCAAGCGGAATATGTCTGCCACAGAGATATTCATGCCCTCATCCTCTGCCGCCTCTACAACGGCCTTTATTTCATCGTCCGTATCGAGATCAAAACGGTTGAGCGCGATTATACACTCCACGTTAAACTTTGCTATGTTTTCGTAATGTTTTCTCAAATTGGCCATACCCACAACGGCAAGGCGGGGATTCGGCTCGTCCAGGTCCTCGCGCTCCACCCCTGCATGGAACTTCAACGCCCTCACCGTAGCGACCAGCACAACCACCTTTGGATTGAGCCCACCGTAAGGGGCTACTATGTCAAAATATTTCTCCGCACCGAGGTCAAAACCAAACCCTGCCTCGGTAACCACAAAATCGGCCAGACGCAGCCCCATATCGGTTGCCATAATGCTGTTTGTACCCTGTGCTATGTTTGCAAAAGGTCCCCCATGTACAATAGCAGGCACACCCTCGGTAGTCTGAACCAGGTTCGGCAGAAGCGCATATTTCAGCAGTGCCGTAATCGCGCCTTCGATCTTCAGGTCTCCTGCAACTACCGGTCTGTTTTCATAGGTATAGCTCACCAGGATCTTTTTTATCTTTTCTTTTAGTTCCCGGTAGGATCCGGAAAGGCAGAGTATGGCCATGATCTCGCTTGCGGGTACGATATCAAAGCCTGTCTCGCGAGGCACCCCGTTTGTCGAGCCACCGAGCCCTATAACAATATCACGAAGTGACCTGTCGTTCATGTCCACAACCCTGGGCCACATGATCTTTCTAGGATCGATGTTAAGGGGGTTGCCTTGAAAGACGGAGTTGTCGAGCATGGCTGCAAGGAGATTATGCGCACTCTCCACGGCCGGAAAATCATTCGTGAAATGGAGGTTTATATCGTGGACAGGCATCAACCTGGAAAGCCCTCCTCCGGTTGCTCCGCCCTTTATACCGAAGACAGGACCAAGCGAGGGTTCTCTGAGTGCGGCTATGGTGGACTTGCCTAATCGCGTCAGGGCCTGGGCAAGTCCGATCGATACCGTTGTCTTGCCTTCTCCCGCCGGCGTCGGTGTCATAGCGGAAACCAGGATCAATGACGAATCCGGTCTGCGCTCAAAACGTCTTATGGCATCGAGTGTGACCTTGGCCTTGTACCTGCCGTAATATTCGATGTCGTTTTCATTTAGACCGATCGATCCCGCAACATCTATGATCTGCTTCATACGCATGCGTCCTGTAAATAGATCCTATTTGTCTATAACAGCCTCGAACCTGATATCTATGTTGTACTCATCTCCGATATGGAACAGATCCTTTTTCAGATCAATAATCTTTACAGCAGGTGGTAACGACAAATAGCAGACCATATGAAAGATATTGCTTGCATTCACCGGATTATGGTCAACATTACTCGATATCTCATCAATATTGATGCCCTTTTGAAATAAAACCCTGCATATCTGATGCACTATACCGGGGTGGTCGATCGAGGTCGCCGTTAGCTTATAAGGGATGGAAGGCATAACATCCCTGTGGCTCGGTGCCTTTGTCTTGCGCACATAGATCTCAAGCCCTGTCTTTTCCCTGAGGCTGTCAAGTTCACCGATAAACCTCTCTATATCTTCGGTGTTTCCCGATGTGAGGATAATCATGCCGAATTCATTACCAAGGACACAGCCCCTGGAGCGTTCGATATTGATGCCGCGGGCAGTGAAAAACTCGGATATATCCTTTGAAAGACCGGGACGGTCAGACCCCATAGACGAAAAAACAACATATGATCTCATATTTCGCCCCCTAATATCTATTCATCGAGGTTGCTATCAAATTTCAATATCACCTGATGAAGATCACTGGCCGAGACCGAATCCATCAGAGCCTTTCTCAGAGACGGATTTTTCAGAAGCATGGAGGCCCTTGCGAGGGCCTTCAGATGCCCGCTTATAGAATTACTCGGGGCCACCAACAGGAAAAAGATGTGACACGGCTTGCCGTCAAGGGCATCGAATTTGAGCCCCTTATGGCTGATGCCGATGGATGCGGATATGTTATCCAGACCGCCTATCTTTCCATGCGGAATGGCAACCCCTTCCCCTATACCCGTAGAGCCGAGCTTCTCTCTGTTAAGAAGGATATCGACTATATTGTCAAGATCCAGGCCGTTCTCAGAGGCAATGGGACGCGCCAGTTCCGCGAGGATATCTTTCTTAGTGGTGGCCTGAATATCAGGTATCACACCCACTGGCTTGAGGATATCACTGATCTTCATATCTGGGGTTCAACCAAACCAAGGTCTCCATCCTGTCTTTTATAGATCATATTGATCTGTTTGGAATCTGTGTTCTGAAATATGATAAAATTATTAGGGGTAATATCTATCTGCAATACCGCCTCTTCCACACTCATGGGTTTGACGAAATATCCCCTCTCGTATACTATACGGGGTTTCTGATCAGCCCCTGAAGCCGCAACCTCGCCCTCCTGATGTGATTTGGCCTGACTCTTTTTGTCCTGTATCTTTTCCTTGTGCTTCTTTACCTGCCTGTCCAACTTGTCCATTACCATATCTATAGCCGAATACATGTCCTCTGTAATCTCAACCGCGTTTATAACCGCCCCGTCCGCATTCAGTGTTATATCAGCCTTGTGCCTTCTCCTTTCTACGGAAAGAACGACATGTGCCTCGGCAGGTTTATCCATATATTTATCCAGTTTTGATAATCTTTTTGTTGCATAGTCTTTTAATGCATCTGTTGGATCCAAATTTTTAAAGGTTAATTCAATATGCATAACCCCTCCTATAACGATTTTATGTTTAATAATGCCTCTTCCTACGGTTTGAAGGAAGTATCCCGAGTAATTCCCTGTATTTTGCAACAGTACGCCTGGCTATATTCACGCCCCTGTCTTTGAGCTTGTCGGCAATAGCCTGATCGCTCAACGGATGCCTGATATCTTCATCCTTGATTATGTTTTCTATCTCATTCTTGACGCTCTGAGATGCTACAAAACTCCCGTCGTTCTTTGATATCCCAGAGTTGAAAAAATACTTGAGCTCGAATGTCCCAAGCGGCGTGTGGACATATTTATTCGATGTTACCCTGCTTATGGTGGATTCGTGCATACCGACATCATCGGCGACATCCCTCAATACCAGGGGTTTTAGGTGTGCTATCCCGTGTTCGAAAAAATCCCTCTGGAACCTGACTATACTCTCGGTGACCTTACACAATGTATTTTGACGCTGCTGGATACTCTTCAAGAGCCATTGTGCGGATTTCATGCATTCAGACAAATAATCCTTTGCCATCTTTCCGGTATTGTTTGATGACATCATCCCCTGATATTCCCTGCTCAGTTTCAATAACGGAAGGTCTTCCTCATTAAGCAGCACGAGCAATTCGCCATCCATCTTGATTACATAGATATCAGGTACCACATACTCCGGCGGATCATCCGAATAGTCTCTGGCCGGCCTCGGCTCCATATTGACAATAATATCGGCTGCCTTAGATACGTCTTCAACCTTTTCACCAAGATCGCGGGCTATCTTGTCATAATTCTTTGTCTGAAGATCCTCGAGGTGTGATCCTATAATACTGGTTACGAGAGTGTCCTCAAGACCCAGGGCACTTGCCTGTATGAGCAGACAGTCCTTGAGGTCTCTGGCCGCTATACCTATCGGATCAAACTTATGTATCTTTTGGACAACAGCCTCTACCAGATCAAAAGAACAATCGACCGATTGACAGATATCGTGTAATTCCATTGACATGTATCCGTTATTATCGAGGTTGCTGATTATGAAAAGCCCTACCTCGCGTTCATCATCCGTGAAATTGTTCATCCTTATCTGCCATAACAGGTGATCTACCAATCCCTCCTGCCTGCATGCAGTCGATTCTACGGTAGGCCTCTCATCGTCATCATAATACGGGATATTGTCCTGACCATACGTCTCCAGATACGCATCCCATCGCAGGCGGACCTCACCCTGTTCCTTTATGTCCTTTTCCTTGAACGAGGTCTGATCGGTATCTAACAGGGGGTTCGACTGGAGTTCCTCGGTGATATAATCCTTGAGCTCCAACCTCGACAACTGCAACAGTTTGATCGCCTGTTGAAGCTGAGGGGTCATGATAAGCTGTTGAGACAATTTCAGATGTTGCTTAAGCTCCAGTGCCATGTATCATACCCCTTAATTTAATGAAAAATCATTTCCAACATAAATCCTTTTAACCTGTTCATTCGCCACAACGATCTCAGGACTCCCTTGTTCTATAACAACCCCTTGGTGTATAATGTAAGCCCTGTCACAGATCTTAAGGGTTTCCTTTACATTATGATCAGTAATAATGACACCAATTCCATTTTTTTTCAAGTTTACTATCATATCCTGGATATCTTTTACCGTAATCGGGTCTATTCCAGCAAAGGGTTCATCAAGAAGCAGATACAGGGGATTCAATGCCATTGCCCGTGCAATCTCGACCCTGCGCCTCTCGCCTCCTGATAAGGATATACCTTTATGGGATCTCACATGCTCCAACCCGAATCCCTTTATAATATCATCAAGCTCCTGTTTTAAAACCCCACCCTTGAGGCCCTTTGCCTCCAATGGTACTGTGATATTCTTTTCAACACTCAACCCCCTGAAAACCGAAGGTTCCTGGGGCAGATAACTAATCCCTCCCATTGCCCTTCCTGCGAGGTCAAGGCCTGTTACATCCTTTTCGCCCAAGTACACAGCGCCCTTATCCGGTCTTATCAGGCCTACGATCATATAGAACGTAGTGGTCTTGCCCGCGCCGTTCGGTCCCAACAGCCCGATGATCTCGCCCTTCGAGCACTCAAGATCCAGGCCCTTGATGACTTGAGTCTTGCCGAAACTCTTTTCAAGCCCCTGGGCTATGAGATTCAATCCTCCCATTTCAAAATCCCTGATTCCTGCTCTGTATTTACCCTGAGTTTTATCCGGCCTACGGCCTCCTGACGATTGGTCGCAGTATCAACCACTATCTTTTCCCCGGACAATTTTTCCTCACCTCTTGTTATAAGGACATCGCCTGAAAGGATCATCAGGTTTTTATCAAGCCTGTAGTCCACCTCCCGGCATGTAGCCTCTTTGTCCTGCCAGTGTATGAATACATTGCCCTGACCTGACAACCTTTTCAACTTCTTGCTGGAGTTATCGAAAAAGAGCGTAAGCTCCTTGCTTGTAAGAAGTATGTCACCCTTTACAGCCTTCACGTTCCCCCGAAATAACGCTTCTCCCTTAACCGTATCCACATCCAACCTGTCAGCCTCTATATCCACCATATCGGTCTGAACAGGGATGTTCTTAAGCTCCTCGGCATTAATTATGCATGTATGCAGCAGACTAATTACTAAAAATATCCTGACTAATACTCGCATGAACCCCGCCTAACAGGCATATCTTATTAAAATCATCAAAAAATTTTGCACTCCTAGCAACAATTACACCCTCCATGCCTTCCACCCTTATGGGCCTGTCTGTTGTCGCTTCCTTGGCATTCCTGTCCCACAACAGACCGTCCAGGGCAGCCTTTCTTTTATCGTTTGTCTCGATATAAACACGCCCGATCACATTAAGGATCAACCTCTCGACATCATATTCGGCATGATTTCCATAGACATGCAGGCCATCAGACCTGCTCAGTTTGAAATCATCGAGCAGGGCTACCTGATCTGTCTTCTCCACCACCTTGCTTGCCGTTATCCTTGTTGACAAGCCGGAATCAGCCTTTTTTTCATAAAATACAACATTGGAAGCCGAGCGTACTACAGGTATGTGCCTTCCCGGCAGCACCGGAACCTGAGTCCTTTGGTAATATATAAACCCTACGGCAAAGACAAGGCTGATCGCTATCAACCACCTAACCCACATAACGCTCCATGATCTTATCGTAAAGCCCCTCATGTTTCAGGATAATCTCTATAGCCTCCCTCACTGCACCCTGCCCACCCGGCAGGCTTGTCACGATATCCACCTTTTCTCTGACCATATCCACTGCATCAGAAGGTGCTATGGTCATGCCGCACAATCTCATGGCCGGCAGATCAACCACGTCGTCACCCATATAGGCCATCTCTTTCGGATCAACACCAATGGTTTGACTTAGCTCTCTCAAGGCGGTCGACTTGTCCTTTGAGCCCTGAATAACGTGACTGATCCCCAGATCCCGGGCCCTGAATCCCAGAGATTTAGATACCCTGCCCGTAATAATGGCCACATCTATGCCTGCACGCATGGCAAGCTTTATACCGTGCCCGTCCTTGCTGCTGAATGCCTTTATCTCCTCACCGTCATCCGTGATATAGATCCTAGAGTCTGTTAATACCCCGTCCACGTCCAGAACAAGAAACCTTATCTTCTTCATACGACCACCTGTTGTATCTTTATAAGTTTTTCAAGCAAAGACCTCAATTCACTAAGCTCTAGGGAATTAGATCCGTCACTTAATGCCCTGGCCGGGTTATCGTGCACCTCGAGAAAAAGTGCATCCACGCCAAAGGCCACACCTGCCCGGGCAAGAGGACCTATGAACTCGCTGTTACCACCCGATGAATCCCCTTTTCCGCCGGGGAGTTGAAGGCTGTGAGTAACATCGAGAACCACAGGCCTTTCCATAGCCCTCATTATCCCCAGCCCTCTCATATCACATACGAGATTATTATAACCGAAAGAGGTGCCGCGATCCGTAAGCATGATCCTCGTATTGCCCGTGCTTTCTATCTTCCTGACAACATTTTTCATGTCCCATGGCGCCATAAACTGCCCCTTCTTTACATTTATAGGCAGACCTGTCTCTCCCGCTGCGATCAGGATATCGGTCTGGCGGCATAAAAAAGCCGGGATCTGTATAATATCAAGCACATCTGATGCTGCAGAGGCCTGAGAGGCATCATGGATATCAGAGGTCACCAGCAGACCGAGGTCTCTTTTGATCCCGTCGAGTATCTTGAGCCCTGCATTTATACCGGGGCCCCGGTATGCATCTATGGAGGACCGGTTGGCCTTGTCAAAAGATGCCTTGAAGACAAAGGCAATACCGAGATCATTCGTGATCTCACTGATCTTCCGGGCCATGAACCGGCAGTGGTCTTCGGATTCTATTACGCAAGGCCCTGCTATCAGGACAAACGCACCATCTCCAATACAGACATCCCCGATCTTTACAGGATTCATCTATCTTCACCCATAACATAATTATTATAATGGCAATTCGAATATATTGATAGATACATCTTCGAGCTATTTGATAATACATGGTATAATACGGATATTCTCATGTTTTTTCCACCCATTGCTACGGTTTATCTTAAGGCGTACCAGGGTGTCAAGCAGGTGTTGTCGAATATGAAAAAGTCCGGCCTTAACAGGCACATGACTATAGAGCTTTTGTAATTGTATTTTTCCTGCCTATACCGTATATTTACATGTATGCATGTATGAGATCCGTGCTTATACAACAATCGATGGATAAAAATAAGTTTCTCCTTAAAAAGAATAATCGGGGGGGAAATATATTTTAAAACACAGAGGGAGGATAGTATGAACAGGATATTCAGATTTGCCTTTTTGGCCGGCGCATTCTTAGCGTTATTGGTCTTTATTTCATCTCCGTGCCTTGCTGCCGGAGAACTGCGATACAGCATACTCGTATCGAAATTCGAAAACAAGTCAAACTGGCACGGCAAGTGGATTCTCGGGGATGCATGGGGAGCGGTACTGACCGACACCCTCAATCAGACAGGAAAATTCATTGTCCTGGGCGAGAATGATATGCGGGCCGAGGCCATGGGTGAACAGGATTTTGCCGCTAGCGGCCGTGCTGCAGGCGGGGGCAAAAAGGTGACAAAGGGACAGATGACACCAGCCCAGCTCCTTGTGAAAGGAAATATTACCCACTTTGAAGACGGAACACTCGGCGGTGGCGGCGGCTTCGGATTCAAGGGCATCAAGGTCGGCGCCAAGGGATCAAAGTCAGAGATCAATCTCGTTATGTATATCGTGGACTCCAGTACCGGCCAGGTAGTTGCTTCGAAGAAGTGCTACGGCACCGTTACAAAGGGAGGGCTTTCCCTCGGCCTGAGCAAAGACGGCTTTAGCGGCGATGTAGGCGGCTTTAAAAAGACAAATGCCGGCAAGGCCATGGAGATGGCAGCCGGCGAAGGCGTAGATTTTCTGGTAGCGCAGCTCGAGACCATCCCATGGACAGGCAACGTCATCCTGGTCAAGGGCAAAAGCGTGTACATAAACCGAGGCACAAGAGAGGGCGTCAGCAAAGGCCAGGTATTCAATGTCGGCGATGCAACCGTACTGAGGGATCCCGACACAGGAGAACTGCTCGATCAAAGCCTGGAGACGGTAGGGTCGATCAAGGTGAAAAAGGTCAAGGAAAAGATAGCCATATGCTCTATCTCAAGCGGAAAAGGCATCAAGAAAGGTATGACCGTCATGAAACCTGATTAACAGACCTCATAGCGATAAAACTGCCGGTCGGGACTCCTACTTCCGCTGATATTACATGGCACTTTGCCATGAACAGGAAAAAGATCTCCCGGCTGGCATCACTGAGTGTCTCGAAATTCCCCTGGCCTTTTGATATAACGACATCTGCCTTCTCGAACAGGTCTTTGAATTCATCCGAACACAGTGAAATTGGCGTACCTGGCGCGCAGCTACCGCTTGACATCACACGGCAAAGCCCCTCAATGCCGACCTGTGCTGCATCTTCAAGGGTTGCATCGTTGATTATGGGTGCATGACGGAAGGCACACACTACACGTTCCGGACCGATCTGCTCGATAAACAACCTGTCGAAAACGATCTCTCCTGCATTATCAGCCAGATACAAAACATTCTTGGCGGCCGAGAGCCTGTCCTTCAGTTCATTAATATGATTGACGGCAAAACTCTCCCTCAAAGCCCGCTCAACCGTTTTTCCGATCTGAATGCTGTCCTTGGTCCCTATGCCGAAGTCTATGATGTTTCCCGCAACAGCCACCCTGAGCGCTGTCTCAAACGGATCATCTGACGATTCCACGATATCTTTCATCTCAGGGTAGTATCCGAGCGCCTTTTCATTATAATAGCTCTTGATCTCCTTATACGGATCATTGACCCCGGTTAGCTCGCTCACCTTTGAATACATAAGGGTCGCCAGTATGGGGGGCGGATTGGAGTAATCTATTTCGGAAATGGTCCTAAGGATATCCCTCATAAAATCATCCTGCATGTCTTCAGGCACATGCGCCTTGGCGATCTCAACTGCCTGTTTGACGAGGCATCCTATACACTCGATGTATGTATTCATAAAGCACTCTCTTTGCCATAAGGGCCCGTTGCATGAATAAACCCGATGGCCGATGTATTACATCCCTGTTTTTTTGTACATGGCCTTACCTTAATTTTTCCTTGTTTACCAGACAAAACAGATATAATTATTCCCTATGGACAATATCAACAGGGTCAAACCCGAAAAGATCATATCCATAAAAAATGCCAGATTGCCGATGGGTAAAGCATGGAAACACTGATTGCAAGCTGTCCCTTCTGCGGCAAAAGGCACCTTATCGAAATAGAGGACCTGGATACCTGGCATGCCCAGTGCGAATGTGGGGCCAGAGGGTTTATCGAAGATGATTCAGAGGTTGCCGAAAACGCGCACGAGGGAGTGGGCTTCACCGTACATGAAGCACCCAATCCGAGCGGAACGATCGTACACATAGCCGATCCGCTCCCGATCTTTGTAGATACGCCCGGCTCCTGGATGTATGTCTGCTGGTTCAAATACGACCCGAGATATATGTAGAGGCTAAAGGTTTTATCGCTGAACAACAATACCTATTTGATTAACAGACAATATAATATATACTTTTTCTTAATATATGTGTTTAGATTTATGTCAGGCATGTCATGCTTCACTATAAGGATTCATCAAGAGCAGAAGTGGCCTTCTTATCAAACATTGCAAGACAATAATAATATCTGTACAATACAATATTATGAATATATCCCGCAAAGATCTGCCGACAGTGATACTGATAATGGCCATTCTGGCTATCTCCGTCCTTATCACCTATTACAAGGCGGCCTCTTTCGAATTTATCTATTATGATGATCCCAAGTATGTACGTGACAATCCTGTTATCCGGCAAGGAATAAGCATTGACGGCATCAAGTGGGCCTTTAGCTCTATCGGGTATTCATCCAACTGGCATCCTGCAACATGGATCTCTCACATGATCGATGCGGAGTTGTTCGGGATAAACCCGGGTCCGCATCACATGGTAAATGTATTATTCCATATAATTAATACATTGCTTCTGTTTTTCGTCTTCTTCCGGATGACCAAAGATAAGTATAAATGCGCCCTGATAGCTGCCCTGTTTGCTGTTCACCCCCTTCACGTAGAGTCTGTTGCCTGGATAGCAGAGCGAAAGGATGTACTGAGCACGTTATTTTTCCTGCTTACACTTTTAAGTTATGCCGTATATGTCGAAAAACCCGATATCATAGGCTACATGAAAATATTGATCCTCTATTCCATTGGGCTTATGGCAAAACCAATGCTTGTCACCCTTCCTTTTGTACTGCTGCTCCTTGATTTATGGCCCCTAAGGCGTAACGAAATACTGCCGGACCATGCAGGGTCACAGAGAAATGGTAATTCTACGGCCCTAATAAACTTTAACGGATTCTTCAAACTCATATACGAAAAAATTCCCTTTTTTATCCTGGCCTTGATATCGAGTGTCATAACCTTTCAAGCACAGAAGCTGGGAGGGGCGGTGAGCAGCGTAGATGTACTGCCTGTCGGGACAAGGATCTTAAATGTAATATGCGCGTATGCAACTTATCTGTGCAAAATGTTCTGGCCTGTAAACCTTGCGGTATTTTACCCATATTCGGTATCAATCAGCGCACTATATATTGCCTTATCCCTGGTTCTGCTTGCCCTTGTATCTCTTTTAGCTATAAGGTTCATCGATCGGCGCCCTTTTTTTGTTGTCGGATGGTTCTGGTTTCTGGGGACCCTTGTACCGGTAATAGGCCTTGTACAGGTAGGATTTCAGTCTATGGCGGACAGGTACACATACATACCCTCTATAGGGATTTCCATCATGCTCGTTTGGGGTCTTGGCAATTTTCTGGATAAAACAAAGTCGGGTAAATACATCGCAGCGTTTGTCTCGATTGCCGTCATTGCAGCACTCATGCACACAACATGGACACAAAACAGCTTCTGGAAGGACAGCAAAACCCTTTTCAGCCATGCCCTTGATGTCACTAAAGACAATTATCTGGCACATGCAAACCTCTCCGCAACCCTATTTGAAAACGGCGACATCAAAGGTACGGTATATCATGCCACCCAGGCATTAAGGATACGCCCTGACATTGCTCCTGCGCACTGCAACCTCGGCCTTGCCCTCAACAAACAGGGAATGCATAGTGAGGCTATCGATCATTTCCAGGAGGCTATAAGGTTAAATCCATATCACATCTCTGCGCGTTTCAATCTTGGAGGAATCATGTACAACCAAGGGAGAACAGGCGAAGCGATCAAGCAATTCAAGGATATCCTACGTCTAAACCCACATCATAAGAACGCAAAAAAAAATCTCAAACTGGCAATGGCCAAGCAAATACAGACAGACAGTATCATGAATCAAATGCTAGAGGCCCTTGAAAAACATCCGGGCGATTATACCCTCCATGAAAAACTAGCCCAACTATACAATCTCAAAGGTGAGATAAAAAATACTATCTACCATTACGAAAAGGCGGTATCGATTAAACCCGACCTGTTGAGGACGATTAATGCACTGGTAGTCATATATGCCGAAAACGGAAAATTTGACAAGGCCATCTCTTCCCTTAAAGCTATGGCGACATTAAAACCGGATGATCCTGGCATTTATTATAACATCGCATGTATGTACTCCAGACAGGGCAACCTGGACAAGGCACTAGAATCTCTAAGCCTATCTATCGATAAGGGCTTTACAGATATAAACCTTTTGAAGAGTGACCCGGACATTGAAAACATCAGAAAAACAGGGTATTATAAGCAATTGATAATGGATCATCAAAAATCCGACGAATAGTAACCGGCTGCAGGAAGGAAATTATGTACGAAGACAATAAGGTGATTGTGGTCATGCCCGCGTACGAGGCGGAAACGACCCTGAAAAAGACATACGACGAGGTCATGAGCCACGGAATAGTCGATATGGTAATCGTGGTTGACGACAAAAGCAAGGACCATACCGCTGATATTGCAAACACCCTGCCGAAGACACTTGTCCACAGGCATTCAAAAAATACAGGTTATGGAGGAAACCAGAAATCCTGCTACCAACTTGCGATAGATAACGGTGGAGACATTGTTATCATGGTGCACCCGGACTATCAATACACCCCGAAGCTTATTCCGGCCATGGTCTCTATGATAGGCAGCGGGCTTTATCACTGTGTGCTTGGTTCGCGTATCCTGGGAGGTTATGCTCTCAAGGGGGGCATGCCCTTGTGGAGATATGTATCGAACCGCTTCCTTACATTGATCGAAAACATGTTTATGCAGGCAAAACTATCCGAATACCATACCGGATACAGGGCGTTTTCCCGGCAACTGCTCGAAAAGGTCCCCTTTGATGAAAATTCTGACGACTTCGTATTCGACAACCAGATGATTGCACAGATACTATGGTTCGACTACACCATTGCAGAGATAAGCTGTCCGACAAGCTATAACAAGGACGCCTCATCCATAAACTTTATCAGGAGTGTCCGTTACGGATTCGGCTGCCTGCAGACGGCCATCATGTTCAGGCTTGCACGTCTGGACCTGATCACCTCAGAGATGCTGCCGAAATAGATCTCATATCGATCATGCTTTTGGCACGGATTACATAGAGCGGACAACGGCCTCAATAAAAATTTACTTTTTTGCTCTTCTCTAACGAATACTACAACTGATTTATACCTCTTAATGCGAGTGTACGCCCTCCGAAGAAATACTGCTGCTGTCGATGGCCTGACTCGGAGGCTCACTCCTTATCTCTTCATGCCCCTGTTCCACCAGCGGCTCGAAACGTTCGAGAAAGACCAGGAATGTCCCTAAGGTGTGGTTCGCCTCCACCTTCAGCACGTCCTTCATCTCATCTGCCGACAGATATACCTTTACATCGGGAGGCTGTTTCTTTTCCACTTCAGCATGATCACCTTCACATGAAAGCTTTTTCACGGCAGGGACAATCACCCATACATCCCTTTTTTCTTCCTGAATCTCTATCTCGGTCCTTTCCGTACACTTCAGGGTCAGTTCGTATCTATCCTTTCCCGTATACACCTCAAACACATGCTCAGCACCTTTCTTCCAGTCGAAACCACGTGCCAGATATGTAGCCGAGAAAGGATCAGCTGTAAATACAGGCATATGAACCTGACGCGTCTCATCACGGGCAGTCCTGCCCCTTTTTATCTTTTTTTCAGATGTATCGATTGTACCGTCATCGTGAAATATGATGAACATCTCTTTTATCGTCGACTTCACCTTCTGCCATATCCTGGTCTCTATCGGTATCAGCTTACGGGGGTCTGTCAGATTCTGGCCCTGGTAGCGGATCTTGTATATATAATCGATGGTTTCATTTGTCCTTGCATTTACCTCCATCTTGTAGAGCTCTCCATCTTGCTTAAGGCATATGCTCGCATTTCCGATACCCATATTGTTGAATTCAAAACAATAATGATATGTACCCAGACGGGGTTGAAATCTTGTATCGTTTTGCGACATGACCCTGCCCTGCTTCTCATCGATCTTCTGAGCAAAGGCATGCCCTGTCTGCCCGGCATGTGCTGCGACAGAACATGTTGTAAAAAAAATTGCAATATATATGACTATCTTTTCCATCTATATCCATTCGGCTTATTGTCTTAATAGAATAAGCACACTTCTGTGGTATCTTTTTGACACATGAAAGGCCATAAGGTATAAGGTTTTTCCATAACAGGACACCATAAACAATAGCAAGAGGGGTTATATGAACAGGAAACGGATAGTATCGGGCATCAGACCTACCGGGAGTCTTCATCTGGGGCATTATCTCGGTGTGTTGAAGAATTGGGTCAATCTGCAAAAAGAATACGACTGCTTTTATTTCATCGCCGACTGGCACGCGCTTACCAGCGACTACAGGGATCCCTCCAGAATACAGAAAAGTACCCGGGACATGGTCATTACATGGCTGAGCGTAGGCATAGACCCTGAAAAGTCCGTAATATTCAGGCAATCTGACATAAAAAACCATGCTGAACTGTTCCTTCTCCTGTCCATGATCACCCCGCTTTCATGGCTAGAAAGAAACCCGACATACAAGGAACTCAAGGAAGAACTCAAGGAAAAGGACCTCGGCACATTCGGATTCCTGGGATATCCTGTGCTTCAGGCTGCCGATATCGTGATCTATAATGCGGACAGGGTGCCTATCGGAGAAGACCAGCTTCCCCACCTTGAACTCACCAGAGAGATAGCGCGCAGATTCAATCACATATATGGAGACGACGTCCTTACCGAACCTAAGGAGATACTCACCGCAACACCAAGGGTCCCGGGCCTTGACGGCAGAAAGATGTCAAAATCCTACAACAATGCGATCTTCATATATGAGACAAGAAAGAGCCTTGAAAAAAAGGTCATGGAGATGCTAACCGATGCCAAGAGGATGAGGAAAAGAGACCCTGGTGAGCCTGATGACTGCAACCTTTATCCTTTCCATGAACATTTTACCGCGGAAAATATCAGAGAGGATATCAAGAAGGGATGCAGAGATGCATCTTTAGGTTGCGTAGACTGCAAACGCATACTGATCGAGAGCATAGAAAAAGAATTCGTTCCGATATGGGAAAAGGTAGATTATTACAAGGACCATCCCACTCTTGTTGAGGACATACTAAGCAGGGGACGGACAAAGGCCGGTGAGATATCCGCTTCTACAATAGAAAGGGTACGATCTGTCATGCATTTGAGCGAATAGGTCATGAATCTGGCGGCAAAAAGCCAACCAGCCTCACAACAAGACTTTATACTACACCTGAACGTATTCGAAGGTCCCCTTGATCTTTTACTCTATCTTATAGAAAAAAACAGGTTCACCCTGGAATCCATAGATGTCTGCCCTATCATAGAACAATATCTTGAATATATAGAAAACATACGTTCCCTGAACATCTCCCTTGCCGGAGAATTCCTGGAAATGGCCTCATATCTTATCTGGCTTAAGTCCTGTCTCCTGCTGCCCGGAACCGGTGAAGACGAACAGGACGACAAGATCAATCCGGCTGAAGAACTCAAGGAGATGCTCATCGCCTACAGGGCTATAAAGCTTGCATCTTCCGATCTCAGAGACAGGCCCATACTCTTTATGGACAAATTTCCGAGGGGAGAACCTCAGGGGGGAAAAAAGCTCCCTGAAATAGGCATCGGTGCATTGCTTGAGGCAATCAACACTATAAGGAAAAGGACAAGGCTTTATGTAATGGAGACACACTCAACCCCCTTCGGGATTAGAGAAATGATGGCCAGAATCTGGAGGATGTTAGGAGAAAACAAAAAGATCGCCCTGAATGACGTAATCGATTCACGTACAAAGACAGAGTATATAGGGACATTGATGGCTGCACTAGAGATGTCAAAGGCATCTTTAGCAAGGCTGATGCAGAAAGAGCTGTTTGCAAAGATATATATAGTTAAGAGATAACATATATACAGCAAGGATAGGGACTTGGAAAAAAAAGACATCCTAGAATCATTGATCTTCTGCACAAGCGGATCACTTGCCGTCAAGGATATCATGGATGTTCTGCCGGGTGTTTCGGAAGACCGGCTAGACCTGATGGTATCGGACTTGAACACCGTATATAAGGAGTCCGGCAGGAGCTTCAGGATAGACAAGGCCTCAAACGGATATATGTTTGTAACAAGAGAAGAGTATGCGCCCTATATCAAGTCCTTACTTCCCCGAACAAGGTTGTCTCCGGCATCCATGGAGGTTCTTGCACTGGTCGCTTATAAAGGCCCTTGCACCAAGCATTCCATAGAAAACATCAGGGGCGTAGACTCTACATCCTCACTCAAACACCTCCTGAGGCTCAAACTCATAGATATAAAACCGGGGAAGCCCATGAACTATATAACTACAAAACGTTTCTTAGAGATGTTCGGTCTTGATTCCCTTTCCGACCTGCCTGACATAAGTCAGTTCGAGGAGATATTCGCAGAAGACGATCTCGCGGCACAAGAAGATAACAACGATTAAAGGTTATCAGGATATCGGCTTTCTGATATTCAGAAATAGGAAGATCCCTTCCTGCTCTTTCTCTACGAAGATATCCGCATCTTCGGGGATGCCCTTGGCAAGGTCCTTTAGATCGTTCTCGCTACGATGAATCAGGAACGACTCGGCCCCGTATTCCATCTTTATCTTCTGGGGATTAAACATGCCGATATTCCCAATAACAAGGGTCCCTCCGGGTACTAGAAAACGGTACAGCTCTTGTATAAGCCTATTGCAGGCATTGGCAGAAAGATAATCAAACAGGCCTGTAGTATAGACTAGATGGGCATTGAAATAAATGGCATTTTCATCCTCTTTTCCAAAGATCATCCTCTTGAAATTGTCTTTTTCATATTTGACCGATATATTGGAATATTTATCAGCAAGCGGATCAAGCCTCTGTCTTGAGTCATCCAGGGCTAACCGATCCTGATCCATGGCGATAAATTCTATCCGGTTGGACATATTTTCCCTTATCATATAAGCAAGCAGGTCATACATCTCGGTACTCGGACCGCAGGCAATGCTCACAATCTTAAAGGTCTCCTGCGGATTGAAAGGCCTGATCGTCTTTATACACCTGTTAAATATGTACAGCCGGCTGTTCCTTACCGCTTTTGCCGCAGGGCTTTCACAGTCTATCTTATTCATTACATTGGAAAACACGTCACTGCCTTCAAAATCATTCCTGTAGATAATGTTCATCATTTCAAAATCGCCTGCATAACCTAGAGGTTTTTTATAGGCCCTGGCGAACAGTTTGGATTTCATAAAAAACCCGTTAAGCCTCTTTTGAAAAGATTCACGGTACAGACAGTATTCTTCTGATTGATTGAAGGAATCAATGGTCCTTGAAAGATCATCATCGTATTTTTCGAGCACCTCTTTCATGGCCCTGAAAGAGAGCACCTTCAGGATTTCAATAAGGGTCTGTCGCATCTCTATATCTTCATTGTTGATCTTTTTCTCTTCTTCAAGCATCCACTCTTGAAAGCTGCTCAGCACATAGTACAGATCAGCCGTCAAATGAACGAACTGAGGGTTCAGATCTTCATCTATTGCCATGAACTGTATGAAATCCTGAAATTCATACCTAAGCCTTGAGACCTTATCCTCCTTCTGTATAGAGGCTATGTCCATGCACCTCGTAAAGTTACAACCGATAATAGAGATCACCCGGTCTTGTTCCTGGATATCCTCTATATGTATTATGGTTGCAGGGCTCTTGTGAACCTCTTTATCAAAAAACAGGAAACACAGGTCTGGTATGACATCTCCTATCCTGAATGTAATGCTGCCGTCTTCAAGGGCAAAGCACACACCGGTACGCGAATAATCCCTAACAGGACATATACGCTTTGTGTCCTGAAAATCATGAAAGGATACTCTCTTCGACTGATCGTCCCTGTCCTGAAGATAACGGTTATCCCTTCTGATCCTCACAAACCCCTCCACTAGTGTATGCGTTGTTATAATCAGAATCGGCCGTTATCTACCGGCACTTTAGTTACAGAAAATCTAGATATTTAAAGGGGCGCAGTCGCTCATATCACCGCCGAGTTTAGCCACTGCATGCCCTAGTGCGTCAATGATAACGCCCAGGCAGTCTCTTACAGCGTTTGGGCTGCCCGGCAGATTGATAATCAGGGTTTCATTCCTGGCACCGGCAACAGCCCTTGACAACATAGCATGCGGGGTTTTCTTGAGGCTTTCCATACGCATAACCTCCTCTATGCCGGGTATGCGCTTGTTTATGACACTCATTGTGGCTTCAGGTGTGACATCCCTTGGAGAAAGACCTGTCCCGCCGGTTGTTACAACGAGATTGAGATGAAGATCATCGCACCATTTGATCAGTACGTCCTCGATCAGGACCTTATCGTCAGGTATAATATCATAAACCGCGATATCGATACCGGCTTGATTGAGGATTTCCTGTATTATCTTGCCGCTAGAGTCTGTCCTCTGTCCTTTGGCCCCCTTGTCGCTGAGCGTAAGGACCCCTGCCCGGATCACCTCTTGACCTCCCTCAGTTTCCCCTCTGCAGAGATCACGAGTGCTCTCGGCACTGACTTGCTCTTTGACAGCAGGGCAATATCCCTCTGGGTCAGGTAGGACAGATTCTTCAAGGCAATGGCTAGCGGCGTCTTTGGATTGTGCACCAAGGCCAGGCGTATCTGGTAATTCTTCAACCATTCCCTTTTCGATGCAATGACCCTCAGCACCTCTTCGTTGATCTGCCTGTTACCGGCTATCAGAACGACCTCACTATCCGTGATCTTTGGAGAGTTTATAATCGCCAGCTGGACCTGTTTATTCGAATCCCGCATGAGGATAGTCCTGGCCTCTTTCGAACCCTTTCTAGCGAGATCCAGCTTTTCGGAGACATTCATCGACTGGATCTTCTGAAACAGACTCTCTGTAGGGCCTCCCCCCGTCATTTTGATTCCTTGGCGACCTTGGCCTCCTCTACTATCTTTTCCTGGACATTAAAGGGAACCGGGTCCAGATGAGAAAATCTCAGGCTGAATGTCCCCCTTCCTGAGGTTATTGAGGTCAGGTTGGGTGCATAGGTGAGCACCTCGGACAGGGGCACCTGTGCATTGAGTTCCTGGTATTTGCCGCGCGAATTCATCCCTTCGATCTTTCCCCTGCGACTGTTCAGGTCTCCCATCACGTCACCCATACATTCTTCAGGCACTGTAACCTTGATGTTCATTATAGGTTCGAGCAGTATGGGTTTGCACTGTTCCATGGCCTTCTTAAAGGCCAGTGCACCTGCTATCTTAAAGGCCATTTCCGAGGAGTCCACCTCGTGGTAAGATCCGTCATAGAGAGTGACCTTTATATCCACAACAGGATTACCGGCCAAAGGTCCGTTATGCATCGTCTCGACTATGCCTTTTTCAACGGCCGGGATATAGGTTTTTGGTATCACTCCCCCGACTATAGCGTTTACAAACTCAAAACCCTTTCCCCTTTCCAGGGGCTGTACCTCTATCCATGCATCTCCGTACTGTCCGTGCCCGCCGGACTGCTTCTTGTGTTTACCCTGAACCTTTGCCGCTGCCATAATGGTCTCCTTGTACGGGACCTTGGGTGTTTTCAGCTCGACCTCTACGCCATACCTTCTCTTGAGCCTGTCCACGGATATCTCTATATGGAGTTGTCCAAGTCCAGAAAGGATAAATTCTCCTGTCTGTTCGTCTCTGAAAACATTTAACACAGGGTCCTCGTCCATGAGCTTCTGGAATGCAGGGAATATCTTGTCTACATCGGCCTTTGTCTTGGGCGTAACCGCCATATTCATAATAGGTTCGGGAAATATTGGGCTGGGCAGGGTATAGTCCAGAGTCTCTCCCACAAGTGTGTCACCGGTTTTGGTCTCTTTGAGCTTTGCCACTGCAAAGATATCTCCAGGGCCTACCAGCTCAAGGGGTTTTTGAGCCTTGCCTTCCAAAAGCAGCAGGGAACCCACCCTCTCCTTGCACTTGTGTGTTGCGTTATAGAAAGTGGAATCTGGGTTGAGCGTCCCTGAAAGACACCTTATAATGCTCATGTTTCCTGTATATGGATCACTCATGGTCTTAAACACATACCCGCAAAAGACCTCTTCCTCTTCCGGTTTGAGTGAGCGCTTTTCGTCTTTATCGTTTTTAAGATCCTGGATCTTCCTGTTATTCGGCGCGACCATGGATGTACTGATAAAGTCCATCAACGGCTGAACGCCCATGTTGAGCAGTGCAGAACCTGCAAAAACAGGCAGAAAAAGGCCATCTGCCAGGCCAGATGACAAGGCACTGGCGAGTTCTTCCGGAGAGAGTTCCTCTCCCTCAAGATATTTTTCCATGAGAGTATCGTCAACCTCGGCAAGGTCTTCAACAACCTGGTTATAGATCTCCTCGACCCTGTCTGTCATATCCCCGGGCACATCTGCCTCTTTGTAGCTACCGGAGCCGTCCTTTTCGTAGAGGTATGCCTTTTTCTTCAGCACGTCCACTATCCCTTCAAAACTCTCCTCTGCACCTATGGGGAGAGTGAGGATGAGCGGCTTTGTCTCAAATATCTCGGAGATATCTGAGATGACCTGGTCAAAATCAGCCCTTTCACGGTCCATCTTGTTTATAAAACATATCCTGCTAAGACCTTCGGATACCGTCAAATTCCACAAGGTTTCAGAATGGGGCTTGATCGAGTCTATGGCATCTATCACAAATACGGCGTTATCAGCAGATTTAAGACCGAGTATTACCTCTGATGCAAAGTTGGTATCGCCAGGTGTATCCAGCATGAGCACACCGGCGTTCTTCCATTTAAAATTATGTATTGCACTGAATATAGATGCCTTGCGTTTATGTTCTTCAGGCTCAAAATCAAGCACTGTATTGCCGTCAAGCACCTTACCCAACCTTGTTGTCGCCTTTGCATTAAACAACAGGGCCTCGCCCAATGAGGTCTTTCCTGATCCGGATTGAGCCAACAGCAAAATATCCCTAAGATTCTCAGTTCGATATCTCCTCATCTATCCTCCCTTTCAAAATGCTGCTTATAGCATTTAGCGTATTATCTGAAAATATAGGGCCAAGTCAAGAAGCGAGTAGAAAAGACCAAGGATGGGATTAAACAAAATGGTGCGAGAGAAGGGACTTGAACCCCCACGGTATTAACCACTGGATCCTAAATCCAGCGCGTCTGCCAATTCCGCCACTCTCGCACTAGATCTTATCTATCATAAATATCCATTTTTGTTAACAGGATCATGCCCAGCATATCAAACCTGTATCAACGGGATGAATCAGGCTATGGTGTCTGGGAAGCATCCTTACCGTATAACCGAACCTACCCGTATTTTCACACAAGATTCGTGCCTCGAACTGGTGGGTCCCGTCTCCCTTGTCTTCAATATGATCCATTATGACATCAGAGGCATCGTAGAGATTGCCTGCATCGTCGAGACGACCATAATATACCCGTGCGCTTACATCGGAAGAGGTAAGCGCTCCCAGCTTGATCCTGGCCTGAACCACAACCTCGCTGTGCACCTCCACTTCTTCCCCATCTTCATGTTTGACCTCGAGGATGCTGACATCCTTCCAGTTCTTCATTAGTGAACCTGACCACTTAACCAGGCCTTTTACGTTCTTATAATCATCAGAGGTGAGCATCCTGTGATTCAATGCCGCCTCCATATAGCACTTGTCTGTATATTCCTCGACCATCCTGTTTGAATTGAATTCAGGGCACAGGCTCCTCATCGACTTTTTCATCATTGCTATCCAGCCTCGGGGCAGACCGTCGACCCCCCTTTCATAAAAAAGTGGAATTATCTCCCTTTCAAGGAGATCATAGATCGCCTTACTCTCTACATCGTCCTGATATTCAAGGTTCTCGTATACCTCGCCGTTACCTATGGACCATCCTAGGTCCGGATGATACCCCTCGACCCACCATCCATCCGGAACGCTCAGATTCAGTGCGCCATTGGCAGTTGCCTTCATACCGGATGTCCCGCAGGCCTCAAGCGGTCTCCTTGGATTATTTAGCCAAACATCCACCCCTTCGACCAGGTAGCGCGCTATATTCATGTTATAATCCTCTAGAAAGACCACACGATTCCTGAACGATTCATCCCTTGCAATGTGTGTTATGCTTTGAATAATCGCCTTTCCTTCATGATCCCTGGGATGGGCCTTTCCGGCTATTATAAACTGTACAGGACGATCCTGATTGGAGATGATCGCCTTGAGCCTCTCTATGTCCCTGAAGACAAGCAGCCCCCTCTTGTACGTTGCGAACCTCTTGGCAAAACCTATGGTAAGTGCATCTGGATGCAGGGTCTCCATCGCCCTCTGAAGGTCTCTTGGTTTGCCCCCCCTTGTCTTCAGCTGCCTTACCAGCTTCCTTCTCGAAAATGCGACAAGCCTTTCCCTCCTGCGTTGATGGGTGGACCACAGCTCCGCATCCGGTATCTCGTCTATCCTTTCCCATACCTTCTGGTTGTCCGGGTCTTCCTTCCATCTGGGCCCCAGATACCTGTCGAACAGCTCTGCCATCTCATCCGATATCCATGATGGGATGTGTATGCCGTTGGTGATGGACGATATCGGGATATCCTCTGTCTTCACATGGGGCCATATATCCTTCCACATATCCCTTGATACCTGTCCGTGAAGCTTGCTCACCCCGTTTCTGTACGTCGAGTTCTTCAGGGCAAAAACGGTTGCTCCGAACGGTTCGTTCTCGTCATTTGCACGAGCCCTGCCCAGCGAGAGAAAATCTCGCCACTTGATACCCAAATCGTCCACATACGGTTTAAGATATTTTTCCACAAGCCCAGTATCAAAGACATCGTTACCCGCCGGAACAGGTGTGTGCGTTGTAAAGACAAGAGACGACCTTACGACCTCTCTAGCCGTGTTGAAATCGAGTTTCTGCATTTTCATAAGGCGTCTTATACGCTCAAGCCCTACAAGAAAGCTGTGCCCCTCGTTCATGTGGTACACCATCGAATCAATGCCAAGCGCTTCCAGTGCCCTCATTCCACCGATACCCAATACCATCTCCTGCCTGAGCCTGTCTTCGGTGTTTCCGCCGTACAACCTTGCTGTAACATTCCTTTCATCCGGATGGTTCTCTTCGATATTTGTATCCAGAAGATAAAGCGGAACCCTGCCTACCTGACACCTCCATATCTGCGCATGGCATTGACGGTCTCCCATAGGCAGGCTGATCTTCAGTGGCTTTCCCTCACTGTTGTTTTCCAGCACCAATGTCATATGGTAAAAATCTACATTGGGAGAATCCTCCTGCTGCCAGCCGTCCCAGCTCAAATATTGCGTAAAATAACCGTGTCTGTACAAAAGACCTACCCCACACAGAGGCAGCCTGAGATCGCTAGCGCTTTTAAGGTGATCTCCGGCCAGGACGCCCAGACCTCCGGAATATATGGGCAGACTTTCTGTAAGCCCGAATTCCATGGAAAAGTACGATATGGTAAAATCAACAGGGTGCGACAGAAGAAAAGAATATACGCCCTTTTCCGACATATACTCATCAAAGTCGTCCGAGGTCTTTTTCATCTGGGAAAGAAAGCCCTCGTCTTCCATGAGATCCATTATCCTGCCCTGAGAAATGCGTGAAAGCATCTCTACAGGATTGTGGATCGACTCTTCCCAAAGATCCCTGTCTATGTGTTGAAAGAGACGTATCCCTTTATGATTCCAGCAATACCACACATTATATGCGAGTGAAAGCAATGGATTAAGTGTCTCAGGAAGCGTAGGAACAACTCTGAAAGACCTTATTTTCATCTGTGTATCCTCCCCAAATCAGGAATATGACTGTTCTCATGCGAGTCTATCACATGAGGATTATAAATCTTAAAGAAGCATCTTTATAATATCGATCGCTGTCGCAGGTTTCACCTCTCCAAGATTAATGGTAATATGATACAGTTCAGGATCGTTGTTACTGAATGCAAACATCTTTTCTATATATTTCCTGCGCTCTTCTTCCTTCAGCTTTATCATGTTAAGGGCCTCTTCTTCAGAGACAGCCTGTTTTTCTGCAATAAATTTTTTTTTGAATTCCATGGGCCCTACAAGCCTTACATGTACTACGTCAGGCCTGTTTTTCAGTATGCACTGTCCTCCCCGACCGACTATGACAACACTGCCCCTGTCGGCCAGATCCCTCATCAGAACCTCAAGCCCAAGCTTATAACTCTCATCGTCAAGATACCCCATATCCTCTGAAAGGATAGTCTTCACCTTGGTCGATGTCATGAACTTGGTAATATAACTCAATAACCCCATGGCCTTGCCGTCTTCGTGAGAGCTTACCTCGGCTTCTGAGGTATTCATCTTTTTTGCAAGTTCGACAATAATGCCCTTATCTATATATTCATAATCGAGTTCCTTGGCCAGGGCACTTGCCAGTTCAAGGCCTCCGCAACCATAGTCTTTTGATATCGTAATAGCTTTTCCCATTGTTTATCCGTCCTTTACAACATCTTTTTTGCCCTTGATGCAGCGTTCGTTCCGGGACACTGCTTCTGAAGATGCTTCAATATAAGCTCACCCGTCTCCCTGTCCCCCAGTTTGATAAAAGAAAGCCCCTGTTTATAAAGACAGTCAGGTACCTTCTCGGAATTCGGATACTTCTTTACAACAAGATCATATCTCAGTATGGCGTCCTCGTATTTACCGAGGGCGAACAGGGCTTCCCCTATCCAGAACTGGGCATTATCTATGAGTGACTGATCAGGATCGGCGTCCAGGAACAACTTCAAGTCTCCAATGGACTCACTGTACTTTCTTGACTTAAACTTCTCAAGACCTGTCTCGTAGAGTGACTTTTTCGCAGCAGGCCCTTTGTCCATGGCCTGCTTGAGTGTCTGCAACTCCTTTTCCAGAGATTTCAAGCGTGTATCTTCACCTTCCCCGGTTCTATCACCGGAGACAGTGATCTCTTCTATACTCGCCTGCATGGCGAGCAACTGATTCTGCAGCTCTGAATAACGGGCCTGAAGATTTGCCTGCTGAGTCAGGGCCTGCTCAATGACCCGATCCTTCTCGGTAAGCCGTGCATCCATCTTTGACACTCGACTTCCCAGGTTATCCACCTGATATTTCAGGGTGTCAAGGTCCTGCTGGGACGCGCAACCGCTCATAAATATCAGGCACAAAAGCCAGCTAATCTTTTTCATATTACAATGCTAATTGCTCAATATGTCGAAATGGGCCCTTCTGTTCAGGTTCCATGCCGCCTCATTATGGCTGGGATCCACGGGTCTTTCTTCTCCATAGCTGATCGTCGAAACCCTGTTTGGATTTATACCCAGAAAGATGATGTAGTCCTGGGCGGATTTTGCCCTGCGCTCTCCGAGGGCCAGATTGTATTCACTTGTTCCCCTTTCATCACAATGACCTTCTATGCGCAATTTCATCTCCGGGTGGGCGTTCAGGAAGCTTGCCTTCTCGGCCAGGACCTTGCGCGCCTCGGGTGTGAGGTTGAACTTGTCATAGCCAAAATATATGTCGCTACCTTCAAAAACCCCTATTTCCTGATCCAGATCCACCACCTGTTCAATGGGGATATCTGCCTCCATGACTTCCTCATCAGCGGGCATTTCTATGTCCATACCCTCTTCGGGCTGTTCTGGGGTGCTAATGGATGATTCAGGAGTTGTTTCTTCCACTTGATCAACCTTCGGTTTAGCGCAACCGGCAACAATAAACATCAACATAACTACCACAACCAGACCTATTCCCCAAATTTTTCTGTTCATATCCCCCTCCTTACAAGAGTACACGTTTCTTTATTAACATTAGTAATTTACCTTAAACCGTTTCCAGGTCAAGCATAAAATAAATTACATTTCCGTTACAGACCAACTCGGTTCTGTAAATCCCCCGCCTTTGGTTATCCTTACAGGCGATACCCCCAAAAAATCGGTAACGTATATATTGCCGTCCGAAGAGGAAAACGCAATGAGCCTTCCGTCGGGAGAAAAGGCCGGTGATTCATCTCCCCTGCCCGTACCTTGAAGGACCTTCATATTAGATCCGTCGGGTCGGATAATGGCCACGTGGAATCTCCGGTCTTTGGCCAGATGGGTAAAGGCGATCAGACCTCCGTTCGGCGAGAACACCGGTTCGGTATTATAGCCGCTTTTATTGTAGGTTATCCTCTTCACCTTCTTTGTCTTTACATCCATAAGATATATCTGGGGCGAGCCTGCCCTTGACGAACAAAAGACTATCTGTTTCGCGTCCGGGGAAAAAGATGGGGAGGTGTCCGTTGCCCAGGAATTGGTTAGTCTTTTTCTGTCAGAACTCTTAATGTCTACAAGATATATCTCGGGATTACCATCTATGGACAGGGTGCAGGCGATTCGCAATCCCTTTGGCTCAAAAGCGGGCGTGGTATTGATACCCTTTTGAGATGATACTACACTTACCTTTCGTGTGCCGAGATCAAGCATGTACAGGTCGGGATTGTCCTTCCAGTACGATACGAATGCAATTCTGTCACCCTTCGGAGACCAGGCCGGATTAAGGACAAGCCCTCCACCTCCCTTGATAACCTTGCCTCCTGTACCGTCACACCACGAGGTATAAAGCTGTTTTTTGCCCTTTTTCTTTTTTACCGCGACGATCTTGGATGTATAGATACCCTCGACCCCCAGAGAATTGTCAAGAAAAGAGTCCATGAAACGATGTACGGCCAGATACAGGGTTTTCTTGCTTGTCGTGTAGGAATTCTTTACAAGGATTCTGGTAGATGAAAGCTCTATGACCTCCATATCCACAGTGGCCTTATTTGAAGAGAGGCCTACCGATCCTGAAAGCACATAATCCGCGCCTATGAGGGACCAGTCTTTCAGGGTACCGGGCTTTACCGAACCCATGGGACCGGGATTGATGTAGCCTTTAGGCTCTACAAGTTCAAACACCCCTGACATCGCCAGATCCCTGGCGCATATCGACCATACATCCTTGGCAATATCCGCCTGCCCTTCAAAATAGGGCATAGCAACCCTGAGCTTGGTAAATTCGCTGGCCTGTATATCGATATGCACCCTCCTTGCATAGGCATCAGCACTAAGAATCAGCAGGAAGATACAGGATAATGCTGCATATTTCTTCATCTATTCGGCTCCTTTCGGCGGTGTGAATGATATGGTAACCTCGACAGAATCCTGGCCCGCTATAAGGACAAACGGGGGGGGGGAAAGCCTTTGACACTATTAAGGGCTATGGAAACGGAACGGTCAAACGGAGAATTACCTGATGACATCAGCAACCTCTTTTTGAGGAGATCACCATTGCGTGAAATCTCAAGAAGGT
>Ga0272441_10000986_pt1 | contig 61553 bp, 60 predicted proteins | sample SSMProp6N_FD_193582 | JGI IMG/M metagenome (GOLD analysis project Ga0272441, IMG submission 193582) | Marine sediment archaeal communities from Little Sippewissett salt marsh, Falmouth, MA, United States - SSM-Prop-6N | ecosystem: Environmental > Aquatic > Marine > Wetlands > Sediment ... | reverse complement strand
ATTGCAATATTTTTGGTCATCCATATTAATTATTTTTACCAATGCCTTATTGAAAACTTTTTCTATAATGACCTGTTTTTCGTTTAGCAACGTTTTATTAGCGTTTAGATTGGCATCTGTTAATATTTTATTCTTCTTGAGCAGCCCTTCCTGTTTATGATTTGCTGTAATGTCTTTTTTAATATTATCAGCTTCCCGTTTTCCCTTGTCTAATAATTCTTTGGCTTTGGATTCAGCTTGAACAATCATTTTATCAACATTTGCTTGCGCATCAGCCAATATTTTTTCTTTTATTTCTTTAATCGACATTCATTTTTATCCTTTTATAGACTAATTCCATTAAACAACAATAGAGACGCTAATAAGGAAAAGACTGCATAAGTCTCAACCATGGTGACCATAACTATAGCCTTACCTAATCCTTCAGGATTTCTTGCAGCTAATCCTATGGCGGCAGCAGCAGTTTTACCCTGGTACCATCCGGAAAAGAATCCAACAATTCCGACTGGTATGCATGCAAAAAATATCTGCATTCCCTGGTCAAGAGTCACGGGAATGGGGGAACCGCCTAAAATACCCGTTTTCATCAATACCCAGAATCCCACCAGCAATCCATAAATACCCTGGGTTCCGGGAAATGCTTGCAGGAATAAAACCAAACCGAATTTTTCCGGTTCTTCTGTTAATACTCCGATGCCTGCAGCACCAGCTATTCCAACTCCAATACCAGATCCAGAACAGGCCAGTCCAATGGCCACTGCTGAACCTAAAAATGCAATTACTATTCCCTGTGTAATCATAACTCCTCCTCTTTTCCAATATAATCTTTCAGTTAAATTTTAAATATTTTTTTCTCATTAATTGTATTAGTCGCAATGGATATGCATATTAATCCATTGTAACATCGATATATTTTGTGTTTGATTTAAAAGGTTTGAAACCAGAACCGCCACCTTCGTAAAATTTGGTGAAAAATTCAACATACTGTAATCGTGTTGAATGTATAAATGCACCCATTCCACTGATGGCCATATTAAATACATGGCCAATAATAAAGACCAGAGCAGCTATTACAATCCCTAAAAATGGGACATCCTTAAATAGCATGACAAAGTTATTTACAACAACCGCTAACACTGCTGTCGATAAACCTAATGCGAATAAACGCGAATAAGATAGTATATCACTAAAATAGCCAATCGTATCATATAGGCTGATAACGCCACCGGCTATCTTCAAAACAATTCCCCTGTTTCCTCTTCCCTGGGTTAGTATGATAGCGATCAATCCAAGATAGATGACATAGTTTGATAATGCTTTTACACCTGCAAACATGGGTATGACAGAAGTTATAATAAAAAAAAGTATACCTGAAATAAATAACATCCATGAACCCTGGTCCATGAGTCCTTCAACAAGCTTGTTATTTTTAAGATTTGCAATAAATTTAATGATAAAACCGGTATAGATCTGTATTACACCCAAAATCAATGAGATAATTAAAAGCGGCATCGGATTTTCAATTGGATTCAACATCGTGACTTTATCCAATAGAAAAGTCCTGATACCATTCATGCTTTCCGGGAAATAATTGACTGCATCCCCCATCCAACTTCCCATGAGAGCACCAATGAAAAATGTGGATATTCCACCTAAGAAGAACAATCCAAAGAATTTTTTCGCCATTCCTTCCAACTTTATCTTTTTTAAGGCAATAAAGGAAAGAATGGTGATAATTAATCCGTAGCCTGCATCAGAAAGGCACATTCCAAAAAAAATGAAATAAAAAGGTGAAAATAATGGAGTCGGATCAAATTCATGATATTGTGGTATTCCATATAATTCAGTGACTGATTCGAATGGCTCAACAAAATTGTTATTTTTTAATGCTACAGGAATATCTTCATTCTTTTTCGGATGACTAAAAATTATTTCTAGCTCTTTAAATTTTTTACCAAGTGCATTTTTTATTTTTTCCTGGTCTTTTTCCAGTACCCATCCTTCTATAATGACGACATGCTCAGTTTGTTTAATAAATCTCTCTGCATCTTCCCTGCTCTTTAAGATACTCAGGTAATCAAAAATAACGTATATAAAATAATTTTCTTCATAGATTTTTAAGCTTTTATCTTTAATTTCATTCTTTTTTGTTTCTAAATCCTTTATCTCTTTGGTGATCTTTTTGATGATTTGTCTTACACTTCCACTATATTCCACCGGGATTTTAAAATAATTAAAATTAAATTTATTGAGTGTTTTTCGGATTTTGTCATAGAACTCATGAAGGATCACAATCGCTAATTTGCAATATTTTTTATTTTCACTTATTTTTACAATAGCAATTTCTTTTCCAAGTTGGTCAATTTCGCTGATACACTGGGCGAGTTGCTTCAATTCGACGGTTCCAACGATGACCGCAGATCTTTCTGAATTCTTCATGTCTTCCATTTTGATATTTATGTCTTTCCACTCAGACAGATATTCAAGCAAATTACTTAGATAATTTTCCTGATTTTTAATATCCTTCAGTATAGCATCCAGTGATTTACATTCATCGTAGGTCTTTTTATATTCGTATTCATCAAAAAGAAGTTTCAAATCGTGGATATTATATTGTTTTTTAACAATTTCAGTATATTTATCGCTTTTTTTAAGATGGTCTTTAAAATGAGAAAAATAATCAATGCAATATTTTACTTCTGATAAGGTAGATGTAATATCCCAGTCTTTACTTGTTTTGTGTTGTGAAAGATAGGACTTTTCAATTTTTGAAGTAATATCTTTAATCTGAATGCATCCGACTTTTTGAAGCTCTTTGATTAATTCTTCTTTTAAACAAATATGGGTAAAGAAATTTGCTTTTTTAACTTTACTTACAGCCATTATAAACCTTCTATGATCTTTTCTGTAATAAAATTGATTGCATTGTCCATTTTACCAATCGAATCTTTTTTTAGAGAAGCTTTTTCATTTTCACAATTTTTACCGATAACTTCTGCTTTTTTTACAGCTTCTTTTTCATCATTAGCAATCATTACTTCGCCTTCGTTTAAGGCTTCAGCTTTCACATTTTTTTTTAACTCTTCTATTTTGATTGTTGCATCATTAATAATAGACTTTACTTTTTTTTCAGCTTCGGTTATCATATTTTCAGCAATTCGTTCTGTTTGTTTTAAATCTTTTAAAATTTTATTTATCAATTTTCAACTCCAAAAACAATAGTTTTAAATATATTTTTAGCACTAAAAATTATTATAGCATGATGATTGAATCTCATCAATATAAATTTAACAACTAACTAAAAAAATGATTTCTACATATAAATTCTAAGATTTAAAGGAATCGATTTCTTCTATCAATTTGTCAATAACAAGTCCCCGGTTATATTTCCCGATGACTTTCCCTTTTTTAAAAAGTACGCCAATATATTTATTGAAAGCAACTCCAAGGTCTGCTTCTCTTGCTTCCCCCGGTCCGTTGACAATACATCCCATGACTGCAATATTTAGTGTTTTACTATTATTTTCAAGACGTTCATTTATTTCAATAACAATTTTATTTAAATCAACCTTACACCTTCCACATGTAGGACAGGATATCAGGTTTACACCTTTCTTTCTTATTCCCAATGATTGCAAGACATGATAGCCTATTTTCACTTCATTAACCGGGTCTTCAGTCAATGATACCCTTATTGTGTCACCAATACCGCTATAAAGTAATATTCCCAGACCTACCGAAGATTTAACAATACCTTGTGAAGAAAATCCTGATTCAGTAATCCCGATATGAAGAGGATAATTATATTCTTTAGAAAATTGAATATTTGCTTGAATAGTATCAATGACACTGGTTGATTTTAATGAAAATATGGCTTGACTGAATCCTTCTTCCCTTATCACTTTTATGATATTTTCTGTTGTTTCCATAATGGCTTTAACATTCGGTTTTCCGTGATTCTTGACAATATTCTGGTCCAATGAACCGGAATTCACGCCAAAACGAATGGCAATACCCTTCTGCTTTGCAACTTGTATTATTTTTCTAATATTTTCTTTTATCTTGATATTTCCGGGATTGATTCTAATGCCATCAACACCATTTTCCATGGATTTAATAGCTAGTTGGTAATCAAAATGAATGTCAGCGACTAGTGGGATATTTATATTTTTACGGATGGCATGGATACTTTCACAAGAATCCATATCCGGAATTGCAATTCTGACCAATTCGCATCCTGCCTGTTCTAATTGTTTGATCTGTTTGATTGTGCTATCCGCATCACGGGTATCCGTGTTAGCCATGGATTGAACGGAAATCGGAGCTTTTCCTCCAATTTCCATGTTCCCGATTTTTACCATCTCTGTTTTTTTTCTTTGAATCATCTTTCGTATTTCCTATTTAAAAAAGATCCTGGTAATATCACTATAGGTAGCAAAAATAAATAGTATTAGCATTAATGATATCCCGATCAGGTAAATCAGGTTCATCTTTTTTGTCTCAAGGGGTTTACCCCGGATTTTTTCTATACACAATAGAATAATTTGACCGCCATCCAGAATAGGAATTGGAATTAAGTTGAATATCCCGATAAATATGCTTAGTATTGCCGTAAAATAAAGTAAACTCATAAATCCAAGTCTAGCGAATTCACCGGTCATTTGAGCAATGCCCAACGGGCCGGCCACTTCAACCGGTATTTTTCCGGTAATCATCTCCAAAGTATTAGTAAAAATCATTTTTATGATAAAGATGGTGGTTTTAATACCTTCACCCAATGATGAAAAAACATTCAATTTCCTTGTTTCTATGGTAAAACTTATGCCGATCATCCCTCGTTCATATTCTTCATTATATTCTGGTGTTATATATTTTTCATAGATTATGTCATCTCGATTGATGACAATGTTTAACTCTTTCCCGATGCTTTGACTGATAATTTTTGCAATCTCATCCGTATTATTAACCTCTATCGAATTAATTTGGATGATTTCATCTCCTCTCAATATTCCGCTTTCAGCCGCAGGACCATTTTCCAGGACAGATTCAATGACTGTGGTGGTCATAGGAATACCGTTCAACAAAAATATCAAGCTAAATATTAGGATTGATGTAATAATATTCATTAACGGACCCATTGCAACGATCAGTGCCCTGACGCTTACGGGTTTTTTATCAAATCTTCCGGAAACTTCTTCTTCCTCAACTCCACTTTCTTTTTCCGTTTGTCCAAATTCCCCTGCCATTTTCACATATCCTCCCAGGGGAACTAAGCATATGTTGTATTCCGTTTCATTTTTTTTAAATCCAAATATTTTTGGCCCGAATCCAAATGCAAATTTATAAACTTTAACGCCAAATGCTTTAGCAGATAAAAAATGGCCAAGTTCATGAAAAAAAACCATTATGCTGAAAACAAATATAAATGCTATTATTGAATTCATCTAAACTCTCCAAGTCATTATTTTATTTTTGAACATAAGGTTAGAGTTTCCTGTCTCGCCCAATGGTCTGCGTCAAGTATATCATTTATTTGAGGATTAATTTTAACTTTGTGTATTTTCATGATGTTTTGTATGATACCAGGTATATCGGTAATTTTTATGATTTCATTCAAAAAGGCATTTACGGCTATTTCATTTGCTGCATTTAATACTGCTGGCATAGTCCCACCTATTTCAATCGCCTTGTAACATAATTTTAAGCAAGGAAATTTTTTAAAGTTGGGAGCTCTAAAGGTCAATTGCTTTACTTTTACCAAATCAAGAACCGTATAATTATTTTTGATTCTCTCCGGATAAGTCATGGCATATTGAATCGGTAATTTCATATCATGTTCACTTATTTGAGCCAGAATAGTCCCATCAATAAACTGAACCATCGAATGGATATAGCTTTGAGGATGAATGATAACATCAATTTTATCTACCGGGATATCAAAAAACCACCTCGCTTCAATAACCTCTAATCCTTTATTCATTAAAGTTGCCGAATCGATGGTAATTTTTTTACCCATGTCCCAGTTCGGATGATTCAGTGCTTCCTCTACAGTTACTTTATTTAGAGATGCCTCGGTCAGCTGGTATAATGAACCTCCCGATGCTGTTAAAATTATTTTTGCAATATTTTGCTTTTTTTCACTTCCGATACATTGAAAAATAGCATTATGTTCACTATCCACAGGGATTAGTTGTATATTTCGTGATTTTGCTTCACGCATCAATATCTCACCTGCGACTACCATCGCTTCTTTGCTGGCTAACGCGATATTTTTGTTCTTTTTTATAGCTTCATAGGTTGGAATAAGTGAAGCAATTCCACTGATGGCCATTACCATCAGGTCTATTTCGCCTAATGTCGCTAATTCAATTAAACCCCTTATTCCCCACATCACTTTAATGCTAATCCGCTTGTTATTAATGGCATTTCGAAGTTTTTTAGCAAAATATTCGTTTTTTACAACAACGATTTTAGGATGATATTTTAATATTTGTTCTTTTAATGAATTTATATCTTCCCATCCACTAATCCCAATAACTTCAAATTCATTCCTTTTATCCGAAACAACCTCGAGTGCCTGTATACCTACAGAGCCGGTGGAACCTAAAATAGCTATCTTTTTTTTCATGTTTTAATCTCTTCTCTTGTGTTGATTTTATTGTACATAGATAATACATAAATAGAATACCGGGGCAGCAAATAAAAGGCTGTCAAATCGATCTAAAACGCCGCCATGCCCGGGAATTAACTTTCCGGAATCTTTTATTTTAGCCCTTCTTTTTAATATCGATTCAAATAAATCACCGAATTGTCCTACCATTGGTATAATGATACCAATAAATAACAATCTGCTTAATTCATAATGTAGCCATTGATTTAAAATAATGACCGTGATAAAACTAAATGAAATTCCGGCTATTGAACCTTCAATCGTTTTCTTTGGACTAATCTTTGGTGCTAATTTCTTTTTGCCAAAGATTGTCCCTATGATAAATGCACCAGTGTCATTCATCCAAATAATAATAAATAAAAAAATAAGAAACATGTTACCTTCCGGTAAAAGTTTAATCTTTAGTAAAAACGAAGAAAAATAACCAATGTAAATGCTCGAAAATAATGTCGTAAAGATGCTTCTCGTAGCATCCTTTATATTGTTATTTTTAACAATGAATTGACTGAATAAAAATATGAATGCAATAATCGCTAAAACAAGTTTATAATCGATATTTATAACATATAGTTCATTGACTGAAACATAAACAAAATAGAGTGAAAATATTGTGCTAAATAAAAAAGAAGGATTCCAAGAGCTTTTTGTTAGTATATTCTGTAATTCGTAAATTGCCAGGATATTAAAACAAATGATGGTGATTAAAAAAGGTACCTCATTCCAAAAGATGATATAACCCAAAAGAGGTATTCCTACAACGATTACCGCTAATCTTTGAAAGAAGGTATTATACTTTTCCTCCATATTTTCTGGTCCTTTTTTGAAAATTGCTGATTGCTTTAAGCAGTATTGTTTTATCAAAATCCGGCCAATACTCCGAAGTCACAAATAGCTCTGTATAGGCAATTTGCCAAATCATAAAATTACTGATTCTCATTTCATTGGCTGTTCGTATTAATAAATCAGGATCAGGTAAATTACCGTCGTACAAATGTTTTTGAATCAGTTCTTCGTTAATCTCATCAATGCTTATCTCATTCCTGTGTATCTTTGATGCAATCAGCTTTACAGCATCAACCAGTTCTGCTCTTCCTCCATAATTTATCGCAATGTTTAAATTTAATTCAGTATTTTCATTTGTAACGTCTCTGACTTCCTGCATTTTTTTTATAAGTGCTGTTGGCATATAATTGGGTCTTCCTAAAAAATTAACTTTAATTTTTTCCCGAATAAGATTTCTTTTTTCGTCAATTAAGACATTTTTAAAAAGATTAAGAAGATAGAGAACCTCACTTTTAGGTCTTTTCCAATTTTCTGTTGAAAATGCATACAATGTTAATATGGGAATATGTAAATCAATGCAGCCACGAATTACTCTTCTAACTGCTTTGGCACCTTCTTTATGTCCTGCGGTTCTGGGTAGCCCTCTCTCAGTTGCCCATCTGCCATTTCCATCCATAATGATGGCAACATGTCGGGGTAGAGTACTATTTTCTAACATTGAATATTTCTTCTCCACATTTTTCACTTAATAAAATACCCCCTTTATTTTATATGAATAGGTATGCTTTCATTTAAAGGGGGTAAAACAATTATTCTTGAACTATCGCTTCGTTAGGACAGGCATTTGCACAACTCCCGCAATCGGTGCAAGTGTCTTTATCGATAACGTATTTATCTTCTCCTTCAGAAATTGCCTCTACCGGACATTCGTCGACACATATACCACATTTGATACAATCATCAGTAATTTTGTATGCCATATTTCTTCCCCCCTTTCATATATTAATTTAAACTTCCATGATTTCTTTTTCTTTTACTACCAGTATTTCATCGATTTTTTTAATATACTCATCGGTAATTGCTTGAACTTCTTTTTGACATTCTTTACAATCATCTTCGGATATAGATTTATTTTTTTCATCTTTTTTTATCAAATCATTGATTTCACGTCTTACATTTCTAATCGCAATTTTCCCGTTTTCCGCTTCTTTTTTTACGAGCTTGACCAACTCTTTTCTTCTTTCTTCATTTAGAGCCGGTATAGTCAAACGAATGATATTGCCATCACTGGAAGGAGTAAGCCCCAAGTCAGATTTCCAAATTGCTTTTTCAATTTCTCCAAGACAATTTTTATCCCATGGTTGTATGACGATCAAATTGGATTCTGGAACAGAAATATTTGCAACTTGTTTTAGCGGAGTAGAAACACCATAATAAGGCACCTCCAATCGGTCAATTAATGTTGAAGAAGCCCTTCCGGTCCTAATATGTGTAAATTCATCTTTTATAACCTTTATCGTTTTATCCATTTTATTTCTTGTTTTGTCTATAAAATCTGATAACACAACTATTCCCCCTTTACTATTGTTCCGATTTTTTCACCCAATATAACTCTTTTAATATTTCCCTTTGAATACAAATTAAAAACAACTACAGGTATATTATTTTCCATGCAAAGTGATATCGAAGTAGCATCCATCACTTTTAAGCCTTTATTTAAAAACTCCAAAAATCCTAATTTTGTAAACTTTACAGCTTCGCTATTTTTCATTGGATCAGATTCGTATATTCCGTCTACTTTTGTTGCCTTTAAAACAGCTTCTGCGTTTAATTCTATGGCACGCAAAGATGCAGCTGTATCTGTTGTAAAATATGGATTTCCCGTTCCGGAAGCAAGGATGACTACCCGGTTTTTCTCAAGATGTCGCATAGCTCTTCTTCTGATATATGGCTCGGCTATGGCTTTCATCTCAATGGCAGTTTGCACCCTGGTTTCAATATTTAGTTTTTCCAATGAATCCTGTAGAGCCAATGCATTAATAACCGTTGCCAGCATACCCATGTAATCTGCAGAAACACGGTTAATTCCACCGGCACTTCCTTCTTGGCCACGAAAAATATTTCCACCACCGATAACAATGGCAATTTGAACGCCTAATCCTCTGATTTCAGCAAGCTGCTCGGAAATAAAATTAATCTTTTCTATATCTATCCCAAATCCCTTTGGTCCGGACAACGATTCTCCGCCAAGTTTTAAAAGTACCCGCTTGAATATTGGTTTTTCCATTCATTATTCCTTTTATTCTGTTTTTTATTTCAGTTAATCAATGATAGTTCTTTTAAATATCTTCTCCCAGTTTGAAGCGAACGAATCTCTTGATAACAATATTTTCGCCCAATTTGGCGATTGTTTCCAATAACAGAGATTTTATATTTTTACTTGAATCCTTGATAAATGACTGTTCAATTAAACAAACTTCCTCGTAATATTTTCCAACTTTTCCTTCTACAATCCTCTCGATAACAGCGGCTGGTTTTTTAGATTTTTCAGCTTGAGTCCTGAAAATATCTTTCTCTTTCTCGATGATTTCTTCAGGGACATTCTCCTGGCTGATGTATTTAGGATCAAGGGCAGCAATCTGTAAAGAAAGATCTTTTACAAATTGACTGAATTCTGCAGTTTTTGCCACAAAGTCTGTTTCGCAATTAACTTCCAGTAATACGCCAATCTTACCATCCAGATGGATATATGAATCTATTTTACCGCTTAATGCTTTTCTATGAGCTTTTGATGCAGCTGCATTGATTCCTTTTTTCCTCAGGTATTCAATAGATTTTTCTAAATCCCCGCCAGTTTCTTTTAGAGCTTTTTTACAATCCATAATACCCGCACTTGTTTTTCTTCTTAGTTCTTGAACCATTCCTGCAGTTATATTCATGCTATTCTCCTCTTATTTATGATATATATTTTATGATACTTTTTTCGCTGCCTGTTCTTCAACGCTTGCCTTTTTTCCTTCAATGACTGCGTCTGCAACAACAGAAGAGATCAGCTTAACAGCTCTAATTGCATCATCATTTCCGGGAATAACATATTCTATTTCTTCCGGATTACAATTGGTATCAACAATAGCTACAACCGGTATAGAAAGCTTTAAGGCTTCAGCAATCGCAATTCTCTCTTTTTTGGGATCTACTACAAAAACAACATCCGGCAGTCTTTCCATGTTTCTAATACCATTCAGCACTTTATTAAGTTTTTCTTTCTCTCTTTTTAAGCCAATGACTTCTTTTTTGGGAAGTACTTCGAACATGTTGTCTTCTTCCATTTTTTCCAATTCGAGAAGCCTTTTTACTCTTTTTCTTATGGTATCAAAATTTGTCATCGTGCCACCCAGCCATCTGTAATTCACATAGTGCATGTCACATCTTTCGGCTTCAGCTTTTATAGATTCCTGTGCTTGTTTTTTTGTGCCAACAAACAGGACTTTTCCTCCTTTACTGGATATATCTCTCACAAAATTATAAGCAACATCAATCAACTTCACGGTTTGTTGAAGATCAACTATATATATGTTGTTTCTTTCTGTAAAAATATAGGGCTTCATTCTTGGGTCCCATCTACGTACCTGGTGACCAAAATGAACGCCAGCTTCCAGTAATTGTTTCATCGAAACTACACTCATTTAACATCCTCCATCTTTCACATATTTTAAAATATCTAACATTATTCTCGCACAAAATCAAAAATAGTATAGCATAGTTCTTTTTTTAAATCAAGAATTTAAAAACAGCTTAAGCATCCTGGATATCAGTACATAAATTCTTTACCTGAAGGCATACAACATGCTCTCTCTGCTTATAAAAAGCGTATAAATATATCAATGTATTGGTGAAAATATAATTGAAATACGCTACCTTTAGATTTATAAAATCTTATTTTTTTATTAAATAGCTTTCATTCAGAAATCAGTGATTCAATTTATGAATTAAAAATAATATAAACCAGATGATCTCTTAAACCTTCGTCAGGCATCCATTTTTTCAATTTCTTTCATTATATCCATGCTTAAATGTATTCGTGAACAAGCAACTGATGATTCCTGTTATCCCGAATTAAAGCACTATTTCTATTCTCTGTTTCTTTTTCTTTCTTTAAATTTATTTATATCCGAAAGTTGTAAATTTACGAGTGGTTGAATTACAATATATACCTCGTCACATCTTCGCTCTTTACAATATCTTTTAGCTTTTTTCTTACATAGTCACGGTCAATGGTAATTTTTTTCTCATCAATATCGGGTGCTTTAAAAGAAATGTCTTCCAACAATTTCTCAAGTATCGTATAATTTCTTCTTGCTCCTATATTTTCTGTCTGCTCATTGACCTGAAAGGCAATTTGGGCAATTTCATCAATAGCTTCTTCGAGAAAATTGACTTCAATGCCCTCGGTTTGAATTAAAGAAACATATTGTTTTATTAATGAATTACAGGGTTCAGTCAATATCCGCTTAAGATCTTCCTTGGTCAAGTGTTCCAGTTCTACCCTTATGGGAAATCTCCCCTGCAGCTCGGGTATTAAATCAGACGGTTTTGATACAGAAAAAGCGCCGGCGGCAATAAACAAGATGTGGTCTGTTTTTACAGCACCATATTTTGTCATAACCGTAGAGCCTTCAACAATAGGTAATATATCTCTTTGGACTCCTCCCCGGGATACATCCGGACCATATGACTTTTCCTGCCTGGCAATTTTATCTAATTCATCGATAAATACGATTCCAAGGTTTTCAACTTTATCAATTGCTGACCGGGTGACTTCATCCATATCAATTAATTTCTGAGTTTCATTGTAAGCTAATATTTTTCTCGCTTCACCAATGGTGACCTTTTGTTTTTTCTTTTTTTGTGGAAACATTTTACCAAGTATATCCTTAAAATTAAATCCCATCCCCTCAACACCGGTATTGGAAAATACTTCCACAGTCGACTGGGTTTTTTCTTCCACCAGGATTTCAATCATGCGTTTTTCTAATTCACCATTTCTCAATTTTTCACGGAATTTTTCCCTTGTCCGGTCAAAACGCTCCTCTTTTGCATTATCCTTACTTACCAAATCAATGGTTTTTTCACCCGTTTCAGAATTATTGCTTTCGGGGATATACTCATTCATTTCCTTATTTTTTTTACCTGTAACGGGAAATAAATAATCCAATATTTTCTCTTCGGCCATTTCCCTTGCCTTGTTTTCTACTCTTTTTGCCCATTCTTTACGTGTTAATTGAATGCTTACTTCCGTTAAATCCCTGATAATTGATTCAACATCTCTCCCGACATAACCCACCTCGGTATATTTAGTTGCTTCCACTTTAACCAATGGAGCTTTTACCAATTTTGAAAGCCTTCTGACAATTTCAGTTTTTCCGACGCCGGTTGGCCCAATCATGATAATATTTTTTGGAGTTACTTCATCGATCAAATCCGGAGATAATTTTTTTCTTCTTAGTCGATTTCTCAGTGCAACGGCGACCGCCTTTTTCGCATTATTCTGACCAACGATATATTTATCCAGCTCTTTAACTATTTGTACAGGCGTTAAATCATTACTCAATTCAATCCCTCCTAAGTCTATAATTTTTCAACTCTAATTTGATCATTTGTATAAATACATATGGAAGAAGCGATTTTTAATGATTGCAAAGCAATCTCTTCTGCCGATAAATCAGTATATTTGACCAATGCTTTTGCCGCAGCTAAAGCATATGTGCCACCGGAACCAATGGCAGCAATATTGTCATCAGGTTCAATGATATCACCGGTTCCTGACACAACATAGATTTTTTCATTATCTGCTACAATTAATATTGCTTCTAATTTCCGCAAAATCTTATCAGATCTCCATTCCTTCGCCAATGCAATGACAGATTTTGTCAGGTTTCCTCTAAATTCTTCGATTTTTTTCTCCAGCTTTTCGAAGAGTGTTATTGCATCTGCACTTGCTCCGGCAAAACCGGTCAATACACTGCCATTATAAAGCTTTCTAAGCTTGTTGGTTTTATTTTTCATAATGGTATTTCCCATACTTATCTGTCCATCTCCGGCGATTGCTACTTTATCCTTATGTTTCACTGCTAATATGGTTGTACCTCTAAACATTTTTTTAGTGCCCCTTTTTTTAGTTTTAGTGTAACTTTCATCTTATATATCTTAATACTTTCAGAATTATAAATCAATACAATGAAAATATCAGTTATAAAATCATGACCGCGGATGTGTTTTATGATAAACAGATTTAAGTCTTTCTTTGGTAATATGCGTATATATTTGGGTAGTAGAAAGGCTTTCATGCCCCAATAATTCCTGGACAGAACGCAAATCAGCACCTCCGTCTAAAAGATGAGAAGCAAAAGTGTGCCTGAGCGCATGAGGGCTTATTTTTTTATTTAATCCGGATTCCTTTATTCTTTTTTGAATAATACGACAAATGCTTCGCGTGGTCAATCTTCCGCCAAATCGATTTAGAAAAACTATACTATTTTTCTTATCTGCTATTTTGCTTTTTAGGTAATGTTCTTCCCGAATAAGAAAGTAATTATTTAATGCTTTGATGCATGGCTTGCTTAAAGGCAATATTCTTTCTTTAGACCCTTTCCCAAATACCCTCACCGTATTCTCAATTAAATCTAAATCATTCATATTCAAATGTACCAATTCACTGACTCGCATACCGGTTCCGTATAATATTTCAAGAATCGTCTTATCTCTTTTTCCTTGTGGTTTCCCGGTATCTATGGAATCGATTAAACAATTAATCTCCTGAATATATAGAAAAGAAGGTAATTTTTTATCTATTTTCGGAGTAACTAAATTTAATGCAGGGTTTTCGACAATAATTCTTTTTCTTAATAAATATTTAAAAAAAGAACGGATGGAAGAAGCTTTTCTGGCAATACTTTTTCTGGAATATTTTTTTTCCTTTAAATATGCAATATATTTTCTTATGGTAAAATGATTTATATCTTGTATCGATTCATGCATTCTGGAGTTCATTAAATAATGGTAGAATCCAAATAAATCATTTTCATAAGACAGAACTGTATGTTTCGAAAAATTCTTCTCATTTATTAAATAATCCATAAAAATATTGATTAATTTTTTCATCATCATCCCTTATTGATTTTCAGAAATTTCTCTATAATCGCAATCAGAATTGGAACATTCAAGATAGTTCCCCTTTTTTTTATTAATCGTCAATACCAGGATTGAATTGCAGTTTGGACATTTTTTATTTACCGGTCTTTTCCAGGAAACAAAAGAACATTTCGGATAATTGCTACAGCCGTAAAATATTCTTCCTTTTTTAGTTTTTCTGACGATAATCTCGCCATCACAGTCTTCTTGCGGACATGTAATACCGATTTTGTTGATGATTGGTTTAGTATTTTTACATTCCGGGAATCCTGAACATGCGAGAAATTTACCATACCTTCCACTTTTTATCATCATTTTTTTTCCGCACTTTTCACAAATCTCATTACTGTATACTGGCTCAATTTTGACCTTATCTGCTTTATTTGCCTTTTCTAGGTCTTTTACCAGGGAATCATAAAAACCTTTTAATACCTCAACCCATTGTTGACCGTTCGCCTCAATCTTATCCAGCTGTTTCTCCATTTTTGCCGTAAAGTAGATATCTACAATATTTGAAAAATATTTGTTTAGAAATTGATTAACATTTTTCCCGATATCTGTTGGTATAAATTTCTTTTTTATTTTTTCTACATATCTTCGCTTTTGGATAGTGTCAATAGTCGGAACATAAGTGCTTGGACGACCGATACCTTCCTTTTCCATTCTTTTTACCAATCCGGCTTCCGTATATCTTGCCGGAGGTTTAGTGAAGAATTGTTGCTTCTTTATATCTGACAAATCCAGAGGATCTCCATTTTTTAAAGCCGGTAAATTAGAATCCTCGTTAGAATTTTCCTTGTAAATCTTTAAAAATCCATCAAATAAAACATCTGATTTTGTTGCTTTAAAAATATAATTTCCCGATTGAATATCAAGTGACACCTTTTTAAATTTTGCATCACTCATTCTGCTTGCAATAAAACGGTTCCATATCAACTTGTATAACCTTAACTGATCCTTATCTAAATACTCTGATATTTCATCTGGACTAATTTTAGCTGATGATGGCCTGATAGACTCGTGTGCATCCTGTATCTTATTTTTTGTTTTGTTTTTTTCAATTTCTTTTGTAACCCGGTAATGTTTAACGTATTCCTTTCCAATATGCTCTTTTATATAATTACCGGCATCAACTTTTGCGTCATCAGAAACACGGGTGGAATCTGTACGCATATAGGTAATAAGTCCGGTATTTCCCATCTTACCAAGACTGATTCCTTCATAAAGTTTTTGAGCAACAAACATGGTTTTTTTAATGGGAAAATTTAATTTATTAAAAGCGTCCTGCTGCAGGCTACTGGTAGTATATGGAAAGGGTGCTTTTCTTGTTTCTTCCTTCGTGGTTATTTTTTTAACAAAGACACTTTCGTTCTCTATCTCTTTAATAATAGCATTTGCTTCTGCTTCATTGTTTATTTTTATTTTTTTTGTTTTAAAAGATGAAAGCTTTGCTTCAAAAAACACAGCCTCTGCATTCCCGGATTCTCTAAATAATGCAGAAATCAACCAATATTCTTCCTGTATGAATTTTTCAATTTCCGATTCCCTTTCGCAAATCAATTTTAATGCTGCAGATTGCACCCGTCCGGCACTTAATTTTCTCTCAATTTTCCGCCATAACAATGGACTTATTTTATACCCAACCAACCTGTCTAATATTCTACGTGTTTTCTGAGAATTGACCATATTCACATCAATATCCCGTGGGGCATTGATAGCGTTTAAAACAGCTTTTTTTGTGATTTCATTAAAAGCTATCCGGCTATTTTTGTCATCGAGTTTTAACTTATTGGCAATATGCCAGGCAATCGCTTCCCCTTCGCGATCAGGGTCAGTTGCTAAAAAGACCTTCTCTTTTCCTTTTATGTTTTTTTCCAGCTCTTTTAATGTGCTCCTCTGCTTAGGCACAACAACATATTTTGGTTCAAAATTATTATCTACATCAACCCCTAATTTAGTTTTTGGCAAGTCGATGAGATGTCCTTTGCTTGATTTTATCAGATAATCTTTTCCCAATATTTTTTTTAGGGTCTTTTCTTTAGTTGGTGATTCTACGATAACAAGAAATTTACTCATTTTATTTCCTTTTGTTCATATTCAAAATAGAATTATTTACCAATCATTCGATAAAAGATATCTTCCTGCCATGAGGGCAATCTAATCGCTCCGTGAGGACAATGTTCATCACAACAAAAGCATGAAATGCATTTTATTCTATCTGCTTCCGGAAACTTATCTTTTATAGTCATGGCCGATACTGGACATACTTCTACACATTTTTTGCATATTTTACATTTTTTATGATTTACTATAGGTTTTACAGTGGCTAAATGAAATATATGCGGTACTATTTTTTTTCTAACCTTTTGCAAAAGACCATTATTCGGGGCAAGAAAACCAGGTATCCTTTTCAATTCTCCGTCAATTTGCAATTTAGATATATTGATTTCTCCCAAACTCTTATTCTTCGCCATTTTTAATAATTCAAGTGTTTCCGGATTGACACCCATCATGAAAGCAACTACTGCATCAAGGCAAACACCATTTTCACTGCTTAATATTTTATTTATCTTTCGAATCTTTCCATTCGTTGGACCGATACCTTCCATTCCAACGATTGCATCCATAATATTTAAATCAGGGATTCTTATCCTGTAAATATCCACAAGCAATTCGGCAAATTCAACTACAGATTTAGTCACCGTATGGAGTTTAGCTTTTTTTCCACCCGGAATAATCCCAAACATATTTTTGATGGCACCTGTAACCGTTGTCAATGCATGTGTCTTAAACTTCGGCACATTAATAATATAGTCAGCATCCAATACGATTTTAGAGATGTGTAATTCTTGTATAAATCTTGAATCTACTGGGATTTTTTCTACTTCATCTGCAATATTCCGATAATGCCCTTTTGATGCATCAAGGATTCCTGTTATTCTGCCAATTTTATTAGGATCAAAATGTATACTACCGGAATTATCTCCAACTACTATTTTTTTCGGTTGATATCTCTCTAATTCTTCGACTATTGCCATGATGACTTTCGGATCAGTTGTCGCTCCTCTTTCAGGAGGAAATGCACCAATTAAATTTGGTTTTACTAAAACTGTTTTATTATAGACCTTTTTGCGTACATCGTATTGAGCAAAAATTCCTTTTATGATGTCTGAGAGCGTAGATTGATCTGTACTTTTTATGATTATTTTGTTCATTCATTGCAACCTTTTCATTTTAACTTCTACTTATTTTTTGTAAAACCCTCATATCACTTCTGATTTTTAGTTTCTTTTGGATTAAATATTTTGTTTTCTTTACCTTCTTTTAATCGAATGATATTACTCCGATGACTAAATAAAGCAAGGCAAAGGATAATGATGCTAAATGCAATATATTCTACAGGCTGCTTAAACCAGACCATTAAAATCACTAAAACACTTAAAGATGAAATAGACGCTAATGAAGCATATCTGGTTAAAGCAAGGATGGTCAGCCATGTCGAAGCAGATAAAATTGCGATGAGTGGATGAAAGGCTAAAATAACGCCATAGGTTGTTGCAACTCCTTTTCCGCCTTTAAATTTTAAAAATATGGACCAGTCATGTCCGCAAATAACGACAAGCCCTCCGAGTACAACCATCAATAAATCTGAAATATTGAATATCTGAAATAAATATACAGCTAAAAATCCTTTTAATATATCTCCCATTAATACAAATATTGCCAATCCTGGTCCTAGCGTCCTGAAAGCATTTGATGCACCAATATTTCCACTGCCATAATCCCGGATATCAATTTTTTTAACTAACTTGGCAATGATAAATCCAAAAGGAATTGACCCAATCAAATAACAGGTAATTAAGATTAAATATTCTTTCATTTATGTTTCTTTTTATCCTTTCTGTCAATCCTATCTTTACGGGTGAAGATTAGTTCCAGTGGGGAACCTTCAAATCCGAAATATTTATAGATTGAATTCGTCAGGTATTTTTGATAGGCATTGTACATTAATTTAGGATTATTTACAAATAAAAGAAATCTTGGTGGTTTTATGCCAGTTTGCGTTGCATAGCTTATTTTTAGACAACGTCTATTAATGTATTTAGGTGGATTCTTTCGAATAGTTTCCCTGATAAAATTATTTAAAACAGGTGTCGTTATTTTTCTACAATATTCCTTTGATATTTTTTCAATAACCTGAAATATTTCCTGTATATTATATCCGGTTAAAGCAGATGTAAAAACAACCGGAAAATTTTTTGCGAAAGGTAATTCATATTTTATTTCATCGACCAGCCATTTTTTATCAACTGTATCTTCTATTAAATCAAATTTATTCAAAATAATAATCCCTGCTTTTTTTGATTCATTGACAAAATCAGTAATTTTCTTATCCTGCATACTGATTCCCTTTGTAGCATCAATCACTAAAAGAACTATATCGGAATTCTTCACTGCCTCCATGGCTCTTAGTGAACTGTAATATTCAATATCTTCTTTTATTTTAGTCTTATGCCTTAATCCTGCCGTGTCAATAAATAGGAGCTTTTGCGAATCTTTTTTAAACCTTATTTCAATTGCATCCCGAGTGGTACCCGGATAATCACTGACAATCAATCTCTCTTCGCCGAGAATGTTGTTCAGCAAGCTTGATTTTCCTACATTTGGCTTGCCTAGGATAGATATTCTTATCAAATCTTCATCATCTTCAAATTCAATATTATCTTCCGGTAATAGTGAAATAGTTTTATTAAGTAACTGTTCTATTTCCATTCCATGTTCGGCAGATACAATGATGGCTTCTCCAAATCCCAGCTCATAAAAATCAATAAGATTCTTTTCACTATCCCGTATATCACCCTTATTTGCGACTAAAATACATGGTTTTGCACTTGTTCTAATCATTTTCGCAACTCTAAAATCATCGGTATTGAGCCCTTCTTTAATGTCCACCAATAATAGGACAACATCAGCTTCTTTAATGGCAAGGTCTGTTTGCGAAATAATCTTATTATTGATGCCTTCTCTTTCCTCGGTATCAACACCTCCCGAATCGACTAAAATAAATTGTTTATTTTTCCAGCTGCATTCGGTATATATTCTATCCCGGGTAATACCAGGTTCATCTTTTACAATTGCTTTTCTTTTTCCGGCTATTCGATTGAATAATGTCGATTTACCGACATTGATTCTTCCAATAATGGAAACAATAGGTTTTTTCATAGGTACTTCCAAAAAATTATTTTATTTGTGAATCTTTACTTACAATTAATTATCATATTTTTCATTTTAATTATCGCTTCTTCCGGATTATCATTTTTGAAGATGAGGGAACCGGCAACAATCACATTTGCTCCTGATCTGATCACATCGCATACATTGGTAAAATTAATTCCTCCGTCTACTTCTATATCAATCAACTGAGGACTATTTTCTATCATCTTCCAGGCATTTCTAATCTTTTTAAGCATTTCAGGAATGAATTTTTGCCCACCAAAACCCGGATTCACTGTCATGATCAGTAGTTTATCAATTTTAGGTAGTAGGTATTCTACCGTGCTTAGGGAAGTGGACGGATTTAATGCTAAACCGCACTTTACACCTCTCTCCCTTATCCTTTGTACCATTCTATCCAAATGCTTCACTGTTTCGACATGGATTGTAATCATATCCCCGCCTGCTTCAATGAATGATTCAAGGTGTTTTTCCGGATTTTCTATCATCAGATGAACATCCATGGGAATTTTCGTAATCCTTCTGATGGATTTTACGATTTTTGGCCCAAATGAAATGTTCGGGACAAAACAACCATCCATAACATCCAAATGGAGTAAATCAGCTTTACCTTTATTTATTTTTTCAATTTGTTCTCCAAGATTCAGGAAATCCGCATCTAATATTGAGGGAGCAATTTTCCTTTGCCGCATATTAACCACCCCTTTCAATTGAATAAAATTATTATAATTTTTCTCGGGTATTTTATCATTATATTAAGTTATTTTCTATCATTTACTCATAATAAATACATTATATCATTTTTTTACTTAAGCCTTATTTTATTAAATCCATTACCTCTCATGTTAATTGAGCCATAATCTTCTATCAAGGCTTCTATATTGTATTGCTTCAGATAAATGGCATATATCGATATTCACTGAATTGTCTAAATCTGCTATCGTTCTGGAGACCTTTAAAATCCGATCATAAGCCCGGGTGCTCAAGCCCAGTTTTTCCATAGCAGTATAGATGAGATTTTTACCTTTATCGTCAATATGACAATATTGATCAAGTTCTTTTCTGGACATTTGTGAATTACTATAAATCTCTTTTTCCATAAATCTTTGCCGTTGTATATTGCGAGCGAATTCTACTCTTCTACGAATGTTTTCAGATTTTTCAGATGCTGGCTTTTTCATCACTTCCCGGCAATTCACCCTGGGAACCTCAATATGAATATCAATTCTGTCCAATAAAGGTCCTGATATCTTTGAACGGTATTTTATGATTTGTGACGAACTACAGGTACATTCTTTCACCGGGTCTCCGTAAAATCCGCAGGGACAAGGATTAAGTGATGCCAAAAGTATAAATGATGCTTTATAGGTCATTGCGCTTAATGATCGGGAGATGGTCACAATTTCATCTTCGAGTGGTTGTCTCAACGATTCAAGTGCACTTCTTGAAAATTCGGGTAGTTCGTCTAAAAATAATACACCATTATGTGCCAGGCTTATTTCTCCTGGTTTCGGTAATCTCCCTCCACCTATTAACCCTACATTACTGATGGTATGATGGGGTGCCCTGAAAGGTCTTTGAGTAATCAAGGATTCTTTTACAGGTAATAGATTGGCAATACTATATAATTTGGTTATCTCTATGGATTCTTCCAGTGTTAATGACGGTAAAATGCCTGGCAACCTACGGGCCAACATGGTTTTCCCTGAACCTGGAGGACCCATCATGATCACATTATGGCTTCCGGCAGCTGCAACCTCTAAAGCTCTCTTGGCATGTTCCTGTCCCCTCACTTCTTCAAAATCTGAGGAGTAAAAAACTTTTTTATTGAAAATATTTTCAACATCCAAATCTAATGGTTCAATAGAATGTTCTCCATTAAAGAATCCTACTACTTCATTCAACGATCTTACGGGAAATACTTCAATATCCTTTATGACTCCCGCTTCATTTGCATTTTCATCAGGAACAATCATTTGTTTTTTTTCATGTTCTTTTGCCATAATACTAATCGGTAGAACTCCGCTAATCGGTTTGACTGTTCCGTCTAGAGACAATTCTCCCAAAACTATAATTTCACTGAGAAACTTTTTATTGATTTGGTTACTGGCGGCTAAAATTCCCAAGGCAATGGGTAGGTCGAAAATAGGTCCTTCTTTTTTAATATCTGCAGGTGCTAAATTAACGGTTATTCTTTTTCTTGGAAATTCGAATTCAGAATTCTTTATCGCCGAGCGAACTCTTTCCCTGGACTCCTGAACTGCAGTATCAGGTAATCCTACAATATTAAAAATTGGCAATCCTGGACGAATATCAATCTCAACTTCGACCAAAAATGATTCTACTCCATAAGTTGCAGCACTAAATATTTTCGTTAACAATAATACACCTACTTTTTTATATTTGCTGTGAACCAAATGGGTTGTTATCTTTATGAATAAAAAAAGCATTTCTAATATGCTTTACTTCTTCTTTTTTTTCAATACCATTTGAAAAATCAATTAATATTACATCAAAACGGTAATTCTTTTCTTTTAATCCTTTTCCGGTAATATACCAGGAAGCTGTTTTTATGATTTTCTTTTGCTTTCTAGCATTGACTGCTTCTTCAGGATATCCATATCTTCTGGATTTTCTGGTTTTTACTTCAACAAAAACGATTTGTTCTTTGAATTGGGCGATAATATCGATTTCCCCCAAAACATTTCGATAATTTGTTTCAAGAATAGTATATCCCTGGTCAATTAAATATTTTGAGGCAATTGACTCTCCGATTTTTCCGAGTTGTTTCATTTTTGTAATCCGTTTTGAACAATAACGCCGGCAAAACTTTTTCTATGATAGCTTGTTGCTTTAAATTTACGCAATGCCAAAAAATGATCTTTTGTACCATAGCCTTTGTTTTTCTTAAATTGAAATTGAGGGAATTTTCTGTCAAGTTGAATCATTAGATTATCCCGGTATACTTTTGCAATAATGGAAGCAGCTGCAATGGAAATACTTTTGTCTTCTCCTTTGGTCAAAGCAATTTGAGGAATAGAGATATTTTTAATCTTGAAACCGTCGACTAATACCCCTTCAGGAATATATTTTAGTTGGTGAATCGCTCTTTTCATGGCAAGAAATGTTGCCTGTGCAATGTTAATATTATCAATGACTTCTGCACTTACAATTCCAATACCAACATCCAAAGCACGATTTAATATTTTTGGATATATTTCTTCTCTTTTTTTTGGGGTTAATTTTTTTGAATCTTTAACATCCGGAACAAAAAAATATTCCGGCAAGATAACAGCTGCTGCTACAACAGGACCGGCAAGCGAACCCCTACCGGCCTCGTCAATTCCGGCAATATATTTCATATCATTATTGTGAAAATCAATCTCATATTTATAAAGATTCTGAAATCGTATTCTTTCCTGAAAGAGCTTTTCTATTTTCTTCTGGTAATTACAAAAGATTGCCCTGGATTTTTTTAATTTTACATCAAATCTCATTAGAGACATAAATTTATCTTTTTTCTTTTACAGTGCTCTTTTTACCTACTCTATCCCTTAAATAATACAATTTAGCTCTTCTTACTTTGCCTTTTTTCAAAACAACAATTTTTTTGATATTTGGTGAATGTAATTGAAATACTTTTTCGACACCAACACCCTTGGATATTTTTCTCACTGTAAAAGATTCTCGTGTTTTAGAGTGATTTTTTGCAATAACAATACCTTTGAATACCTGGATCCTTTCCCTGGTTCCTTCTATTATTTTCTGATGGACCTCGACGGTATCACCTGCAATGAATTCTACCCCTATTTCTTTCATTTGTTCTTTTTCAATTTGTTGTATATAATCTATCATTTGTTTCATCCTTTCCACTTATTACTTATATATTTATCTAAAAAAACCTATTTAATCACTTTCGGCTAGTTTCTCAATTTTTTCGATAATTTTCATTTCTTCTTTATTCATTCTTTTATTGATAAAAATCTCCGGTCTTCTAATTAGCGTTCTTATAAAAGACTGTTTTTTTCTCCATTTTTCGATTTTAGCATGATTTCCTGATAATAACACTTCCGGAACCATCATTCCCTGAAATTCATCCGGTCGGGTATAATGAGGATAATCAAGACATTCACCATAAAAAGAATCATTCACTATCGATTCTTCTTTCCCGATTACCCCGGGAATCATCCTTGATATTGTATCTACAATGACCATTGCCGGTAATTCTCCCCCACTCACGACAAAATTACCGATAGATATCTCTTCTGCTTCCACTAATCTTGCAATTCGATCATCAATACCCTCATACCTGCCGCATATAATGGCAATTCTTTGAAATTTTGCTAATGACATTGCCCTTTTCTGGTTGAATAAATTACCTTGAGCAGAGGTCAGCAAAACCTTTAAAGGTTTTTTTACTTTTTTTAATTCCCGGATTGCCCTGTAAATCGGCTGTGGTTTTAATACCATGCCCGGTCCACCGCCATAAGAATAGTCATCAACGGTTCTATGCTTATCATCAGTATAATCCCGAAGGTCCATGATATTTATCTTCAACAGTTTCTTTTCCTGGGCCCTTTTTAAAATACTTTCAGAAAAGGGACCACTAAACATTTTAGGAAAAATACTAATAATATTTATTTCCAACTGAGCATCAATCATAATAAGCCTTCGATATATTGAATGAATATTTTCCTGCTATCTAAATCTATTTTTTTTACTACATCTTTTATTGCCGGAATTAATAATTCTTTACCATCTTTATCTTCAACAATATAAACATCATTGCTTCCGGTTTGGATGATATCATTGATCTTACCCAGGTACTTATCGTTTTCAATATATACGTCCATACCAATAATATCATGAATGAAATAAGAATTCACAGGCAACTTAATGGCATTGCTACGCTCTACTTCTGTATAAAAACCAACGAGATCTTCTGCATCATCTATCCCGGCTACTTCTGTAAGCTTTAAAATGATATCATTTTTCAATCTTTTTACATAACATATTTCATATTTTTTCTTATCGATCAATACATATTTTAAATGACTAAATCTGCCGATATCTTCTGTTAACGGTTTGATTTTTAGTTCACCTTTGTTTCCATGTGCTGAAATAATTTTACCTATAATTATAAATTTCTCGTTCAATGGGATTTCCTGATTTATTAAATATTAATTTAGAATCTCTATAATTGCATGTTTGTTGTTCTTCTGTGCAGCAGCATTCATAATCAATCGAATCGCTTTTATATTTTTACCCTGCTTTCCAATGACTTTACCAACATCAGAAGAGTCAACTTTTACTTCAAAAACAACAGTTTTTTCAGTATCTACATAATTAATCTCTACTTTGTCGGGAAAATCTACAATTCCTTTAATGATAAATTCAAATAAATCTTTCAAATCATTCACCTGCAATTTTAGTCTTTTTTCATCTTCTCTAACAGTCCGGCATTTTTAAATAATACTTTCACTGTGTTTGAAAGTTGTGCTCCTTCTTTTAGCCATTTTAAACTCGCTTCCTCATCAATGCTGACCTTGTAAGGGTCAAATATTGGTTGGTAATATCCTACCTGTTCAATAAATTTTCCTTTTGCCGGTTTTCTTGAGTCAATAACGACTATTTTGTAGAAAGGCTTTTTCTTTCCGCCTTCTCTTCTAAGTTTAATTTTTACAGACATTCAACTTGCCTCCATTCAAATGTTTTTTTACACGAAATATTACACATACAACGAATGATACTATATTTTTAACAAAAAGGGAAATTTTTTATAAATTTTCTTTTTTTCATCATGTTTTTTATCTGATTAAATTGATTTAATAGGCGATTGACTGAAGATATCTGCGATCCACTACCTTTGGCAATTCTCTTTCTCCTGCTTCCATTGATTATATTTGGATTGCTTCTTTCTTCTATAGTCATTGAACCGATAATCGCTTCGATTTTTTTTAATTCCTTGCCATCATAATTAAGCTTGTTCAAATTTAAGCGGGAAGCTCCGGGTATCATGCTGACAATCTGTTCCATTGAACCGATATTATCTATTTTTTTGATTTGCATATAAAAATCATTCAAATCAAAATCATTCGTTTTTATCATTTTATTCATCCGGCTTATTTCTTTTTCATTATAAGCGGATTCAACTTTTTCAATTAAAGTTAATACATCACCCATTCCCAATATTCTGGATGCCATTCTATCCGGGTAAAAAACATCAATATTTTCTACCTTTTCACCGGTACCAACAAATTTAATCGGCACATCCAGAACTTTTCTTAATGATAACGCTGCACCACCCCTGGCATCACCGTCAATTTTACTAAGAATGATTCCATTGACATTCAATCTTTCACAGAAAACCTTTGCAGAATTCACTGCATCCTGGCCTGCCATCGAATCGACTACTAAAAGTGTTTCGTGAGGTGAGATCTGCGTATTTATTTCTTCGAGTTCTTTCATTAATTTTTCATCAATATGTAAGCGACCGGCAGTGTCAATGATCAAAACATCATTTTCCTTTTTCTCTATGAACTTCAATGCGGCCTTGACGATATTAACGGCCTTTTCCTGGGTTCCCATTGAAAAAACTGGAAGTTTCGATTTTTCCGCAAATATTTTTAATTGTTCAATCGCTGCTGGCCGATGAATATCAGTTGCTACCAACATGGAACGATGTCCCATGTTATTAAGATAATTTGCCAGCTTTACAGCGCTGGTAGTTTTCCCCGTTCCCTGTAAACCGACCATCATAATAATAGTGGGTGGTTTATAATGAATCGTAAGGTCACTTTTTTCAGAACCTAAGGTATTGGAAATCTCCTGATGGACCATCTTTATAATCTGCTGTGAAGGAGATAGGCTTTCAGAGATTTTCTCATCAACCATTTTTACTTGTAAATCCGAGATAAATTCTTTGACAACTTTATAGTTTACATCTGCTTCAAGTAAGGCAATTCTGATTTCATGAAGACATTTTTTAACATCATTTTCAGATAATTTGCCCTTATTTTTTATTCTTTTAAAAATCCCTTTAAATTTTTCCGATAAATCCGAAAACATTCATTATATTCCTTATTTTAATCATTTTTTAAATGGTAATCTTTGAAAAAATTACCTTATAAGTATATAGAAAAATATTCATAGTGTCAATCAATTAGCGCATTTACAAACTTATCATTTTCGAAGTAATGCAGGTTGTCCAGCTTTTCCCCAAAACTGATTAATTTTACCGGAATATTTAAATCTTTTTTTATTGCTACAACGATTCCTCCCTTTGCCGTGCCATCCATTTTTGTCAATATAAGGCCATTGACACCCAGAGATTCATGGAATGATTTTGCCTGAAATATACCATTCTGTCCCATTGTTGCATCAATTGTCTGCAGGATTTCCAATGATGCATTCTCACCTGCTTCTTTTTTAGCGACCTTTTTTATTTTTTTTAGCTCATTCATCAAATTTACTTTATTATGAAGTCTTCCTGCAGTATCAATTATCACCAGATTATTCTTTCTGGCCTTTGCAGCATGAATACCATCATAGACTACTGAAGCCGGATCAGCATTTTCAGTACTTTTGATTATTTCTACACCCGCCCCATTTGCAAGTATGTCTAATTGCTTTATTGCGGCAGCTCGAAAAGTATCTGCCGGCACAAGCAGTATTTTTTTATCTTCCCCTTTAAATTTGAAGGCCATTTTTCCTACTGCAGAGGTTTTCCCGGAACCATTGACTCCCACAACCATAATAACATTCAACCGGTCTTCATTGATTTCAATCGAATTGGATGAATGATTCAACATCTCAATCAACATTCTTTTTAGTTGATCTTTAAAATATTCAAAATCATTTCTCGAATATTCCTTAAAGTTTATTTTATCGAAATAATTGACAATCTCTTCGGTTGCAGAAACACCGATATCAGACAATATTAACATCTCTTCCAGTTGTTCAAGAAACATTTCTTTATCTTTTGATTTTTTGATTAACTGTTCAATCTTACCTTTTAAGTTTTCTCTTGATTTTATTAATCCGTTTTTAAAGTTTGAAAAAATATTTTTTATTTCCAATATACCCTTTCCCTTTTTACTATTTTGTCAGTTTAACCGATACCAGTTTTGAAATTCCTGCATCCTGCATGGTAATACCGCATAATGTATCTGCTGCTTCCATGGTACTCTTTTGGTGCGTAATTACCAGTAATTGTGATTTTTTTAGATCGTCCCCTTTTAAAATAGTAGAAAGTTTTTCCGCATTTGTTTCGTCCAAGGCAGTATCAATTTCGTCAAAAAAACAAAAAGGGCTTGGATTGACTTTCCACAATGCTAACAATAAGGCAATGGCAGTTAATGCCTTTTCACCGGAAGATAGTAATTCTATATTTCTGTTTTTCTTCCCGGGAGGACTGGCAATGATGTCTATTTCAGATTGGGTAATGTCTTCATTTGTCGTCAGTTTAAGGATTCCCTCACCCCCTGAAAAGATTCTTTGAAATATTTCATTAAAATATTTTTTAACCTGGTAGAATGTTTTTTTAAATCTTTCAGCTGCGATATTGTCTATTTCTGCAACCAGTTTAATTAATAAACCTTTTCCCGTGAGGAGTTCATCATACCTTCTCTTCAAAGTATTGTATCTGTCTAATTGTTCTTGGTATCGATTACCGGCATCAAAATTGATCTGACCCATGTCAAGGATCTTTTCCCTCAGATCATTGATTTGTTGACTTGCTTCTTTTCTTGAACCGCAGTAACTCTTGTATCTATCCAATTTTTCAAAAGAGATTTGGTAATCTTTGCTTGCTTCATTTTTTACGTTTTCATATTTTTCTTCATATTGCACTTTCACCAATTCTTCCTTATGTCTTTTTTCCTTGATGATTTCACAGGACTCCTGAAGCATTTCTTTTTCATTCATTTTTTCTTCGACTAATTCGGATTGCCGATTGATTTCCCGCCTGACTAGAGTTGAATTACTTTGTTCCCGGGATGATTTATCCCGTAAAATATTTAATTCACCTCTTAATAATTCAATACTTTCTTGGAATCCTTCCTGTCTTGCACTATTTTCCTTTTGCTCTGTTTTTTTCCTATTGATCTGGTCATAAAGGTCATCCATTTGCAATTGGACGTCTTTCTCTTTATCCTTCAAGTGATTGATTCTTTCGCTTTTAACGACCAATTCATTTCTACCATCATTGATATCTCTTGATAAATCATTGACCGTCTTGTTTTTTTTACGAATAATTTGATGGATATTGTTAAAAGCATCTTCGATATTATTTTTATATTGATGAATCTGGGTATAGTTTTGTTCATAGAATAAAAGCTTACCGTTGATGTACTTCATCTCCTCAGCAATATTATTTTCTTCAAGGTTTATATTCTTTAAGCTATTATTTAAATCATTCTGTAATATTTTTAATTCATTAATATTCTCAGTTTTTCCGGTATCACGTTTTTTATATTCAATGATCTTTTTTTTTAACTGTTCATTTTCCTGTAATAGATATTTATGGATGTGTGTATTTTTTTCCAATAATTTCTGTTTTTCTTTTAGCAGAGCATTTACCTTATCCACCTCTACAATCAGCAAATTTTTATCCTTTTTCAGACGAAACAGATTATTTTTTTTATTTTTAGCATCACTGTTAAAATACAGAGTACCATCTTTCCTTATAATCATGCCTTCCTTTGAAATAAAACGATACATACCGGGATAGTTTTTAAATAGTTCGATTGCCAAACTGTCATCTTTTACAATGATTGAATCTCCGAGAATGGCCTTGAACACCCCCTTGTATTTTTCCCGGCAGTGAATCATCTCATTCGCATATTCCATTACTCCGCTAAAATTATATTTTATCTTATCCCTGTCATTGACCTTAATTTTTTCAAGGATGTCTAATGAAATAATTTTAAGATCTTTAAAACTGTCACTTTCTAAAGATTTGAGCAGATTAAATGCATTTTTCATATCATCTACAATAATGGTATCCAAACTATTTTTTAGGGCAACCTCAATGATTTCTTCCGCATCTGCTGGTACACTGTCTATAACATTTACCAGCTTTTCACAAATACTATCTGAATAAACCCTACAATATTTCCGGGTGAAATTGTTGAGTTGTTTTTCATTTCCCTTTTCCAGATCTTCAATAGCTTTGTTAATAAATGCAATACTCTCATCTTTCAGATGAATGGAATGCTTGCTCTTTTCTATATCAAAATGTATCCTGGAAAGAGTATTTTTTACTTCCTTTAATATTTCATTATTTTTTTCAAGAAATTCTTCGGCATGCTCCATCTCTTTCTTTTCGGATATTACTTTGTATTTTTCAATTTTATTTATGGTATCTTTTAGGTCGGATTCCAGTTTATTTTTTCTGCTTTGAATACGTTTTAGATTCGCCAATAGAAGATTTTTTGTCGTTTCAGCTTTAATTTTATTTTCCCGGAAAAATACAACTTTATTTTCGATATTGCTGAAAATTCTCCGGATATTTTCTTTTAACGAATTCAACCTAACCAGACTGTTTCTTATATCGGTCAACTTCCTTTTGTTTTTTTCCTGCAAAAGTTTTATAACATTGAGCTTTTCATTTAATTCTTTAATTTTTTTTTGGTTAAAGCTATTATTATTTTTGATTGAATTTATCTTTGAACTTATATTTTCAATATCACGGGAAATTTCTTTGGCCCTACGATTGGTCTCATTATTTTTTTCGATTTCTAAATTTAAGCGATTTTGTTCTTCATTGATCTTTTTCTGTAATTCCCCGATTTCCTGCTGTTTGACCTGCCATTGTTTTTTCTGCCTTTCAATTTTTTCGCGCAAAATATTTATTTCGTTTTCGCAAATGTGAAGATCTTCTATTTTTTTCAATCTGTCAGTTTCATATGTTTTGATATTGTTTTGAATTATTAGAAAACTATTTTTGTAAGAATTATATCTCTGACATAGCAGATAAAGTTCATATTCTGTGATTCTTTCTTTGTAATCCTTATAGGTGTCCAGATGAATTGCTTCCTGTTCAAGAACAACAAGTTGATTTCTTATCTCAGATAGAACGTTTTCTGCACGCACTAAATTATTTGAAGTTTCTTCAATTTTTTTCAAAGTATTTTGTTTTTCATATTTATATCTGGAGATTAACGCGGCTTCCTCAAAAAGATATCTTCTGTCAGAAGGTTTTGCACTTAAAACGATATCTATTTCACCTTGTGCAATCATTGAGTAGGTATTTTTTCCGAGACCGGTATTTAATAGCAGGTTATGAATTTCTTTTAATCTACAGGGAAAGCCATTGATAAAATTTTCGGTTTCCCCTGAACGATAAATCCTTCTCCTTATGCTTACTTCTTCCCTATCTATGGGAAATATTTTTTGTGAATTGTCAAAAGTAAGAGAAACTTCTGCTAAATTTAAAGTTTTGCCATTATGATTATTACCGGTATATATAATATCGGTTAATTTCTTGCCTCTTAAGGATCGGATATTCTGCTCTCCTAAAACCCAACGTACTGCATCTGCAATATTGCTTTTACCACAGCCATTTGGCCCCACAATAGCAGTTATCCCGGAATTAAAGGAAAATTTAGTCTTGTTCGGAAATGATTTAAATCCGTATATCTCTAACTCTTTTAAAAACATTTGACCTCATTCAATCATTTTTAATTTTTTTAATGTAGCTTTTGCTGCTTCTTGCTCTGCTTCTTTTTTATTTTCTCCAAAACCGGTTCCATATTTCTTTTCCTTTATCTTCACGTTGACACAAAATATTTTTTTATGGTCCGGACCATTTTCTCTAATTAATTCATATATTGGTAAACATTTATAATCCTTTTGAGAAAGCTCTTGTAAAAATGATTTATAATTTCTGATAAAACCATTTTTAACTACCTTTCTGATTTCATCCTGTAAAAAATGGAAGATGAATTTCCGGGCATTCTTCAATCCTCCATCAAGGTAAATTGCACCTAACAATGCTTCAAAGCATCCGGCCAGAATAGAAGGCTTATTTCTTCCACCTGTTAGGTTTTCTCCTTTTCCAAGCAACATAAATCGACCAATATCAATCGAATTAGCCCACTTCTTCAATGTCTCCGTACTCACAATTACTGATTTTATTTTGGTCATTTCACCCTCAGAAAAACCGGAGAATTTCTTATAGATAAAATCATTTACAATCAACTCCAGTACTGAATCACCCAGAAATTCCATTCGTTGATTGTTTTTTAACTCTTTTTCGGATTTTTTTATGTACGAAGAATGTGTTAAAGCTTCTTCAAGTAATAATCTTTTTTTAAATCTATATTCAATTATTTCCTCAAAATTATCAATATTGATGAAATCCGTTTGATTCATTACCAGGTACCCTTATTTCCCAATTAAATATTGTTTTCTCAAAACAATGGATAAGGGGCGAGAGATTCCCGAACCTTATCCATGATGATATTTTAACATATATTCTTTATTTTTATAAATCAAATAGATTCTTATTTTATTTTGATAAATAATTAACTGCATCTCCCACTGTTTTAATTTTCTCAGCATCTTCATCCGGGATTTCGATATCAAATTCTTCTTCAAAGGCCATAATCAATTCAACAATATCCAGGGAATCAGCACCTAAATCATCAATAAAAGATGAATCTATGTTTATTTTTCCTTCTTCTATACCTAATTGATCAACAATTATCTTTTTGATTCTGTCTAATGCTTCCATTCTCTTCACCTCCTTTCATCAAACACTCTTTAAATTCTTATAAATCACTTATTATATTTTTCTTAATTGTTCCAACATATCTGAATTTACAAAATCGACCGCATTCCAGATAGCATTTTTTATCGCTTTTGCTTTAGATCTTCCATGGCAAATAAAACAATATCCGTTGATCCCAAGCAGAGGCAAACCACCGATTTCCTTATAATCAATTCTTTTGACAATTTCTAAAAATATATTTTTCAATCGATTCATTTCATTGTTATTCGGTAAAGCATCAATAATTTTGTCTTTTATTTCCAATAATAACATCTTAGTAATTCCCTCAGAAAGCTTGATTAATACATTTCCGGTAAATCCGTCACATACAACGACATCAACTTTTCCTTTGAATACATCCTTACCTTCAACATTTCCATGAAAATTATCACATTTTTCTTTTAATATTTTATAAGCTTTTTGCGAAAAATCATTTCCCTTATTTTCTTCTTCCCCAATATTCAAAAGTCCAACCGTCGGATTTTCCTTTCTTAGAATGGATTTTGCATATCGGCTTCCAATTTGTGAAAACTGAAGTAAGTGTTTTGGTTTGCAATCTACATTCGCTCCAACATCAAGGATAATCACTTTACCACTCAAAGAAGGCAAAATGGTTGCAATTGCAGGTCGCCTGATATGTTCTACGCAACCGATGATTAGTAAAGCTGCTGCCATAACTGCGCCGCTATTTCCAGCAGATATAAATGCATCAACTTGTTTTTGTTTGACTAATTTAGAACCAATAACAATAGAAGAATCCTTTTTGTTCTTTAATGCAATTAAAGGCATTTCTCCACTTCCGATATTATTTTTACAATTCACTATAGAAATTCTATCTGGATTAATATCATGTTCTTTGAGTACCTTGCTTATGTAGTCTTCGTCTCCGAGTAAAACAATTTCAAAACTGTCCTTTTCCAATGATAAGATTGCACCTTTTATGATTTCTTCGGGTGCATAATCTCCCCCCATCACATCAACTGCTATCTTCATCTATTTCTCCTTATCCTTATTCTTTTTATCCATCGAAAATATGATTAATTTAGCAGTAAATACTTCTTCACGATTCACATTGACATGGATAGACACGAGATATTTATTATTTTTCCTTCGGGCAACCCTGGCCTTTGCAATCAAAGTCTGACCGGAATAGACCGGTTTTCTATAGCGAAGTCGGGCAAGCCCTGTCAATGCAACCTCAGCATCAATAAGTGAAATTGCCAAAGAGTCAGCTAGAGAAAAAATATAATGACTACGAACAATACCGGTTCTTCCAAAAACCATATCTGCAGTAGTACGCAACATGGCAATTCCATTTTTACCCAAATCAATATCAATCAATTCACCGATAATCTCATCTTTCTTTAAAGATTTTACCTTATCAGCAGTTTGATTATTCTTGGCAACCTGTATAATCCTCTCACGCATCTCCGGAATACCTAATTCCAGCCGGTCCAATCGAATTGTCTGTATACTGAAGTTGCAATGTTCTGCCAGCTGTCTGTCTGATAGAAAAGGATTCATCTTTAGCTTCTCCTTGATTTCCCTTTGCCTTTTCTCTTTACTCATATTTTGAATCATATTTTAAAATCCATCTTTTCATTTGATTTAGCACCTGATACTAACACCAACTAAATAAAAGTATATATTAATGTATTTAAAAAATCAAGAAATATTTTCAAATAGATTTGCTCATAAAAACAAGGAAAAAATATAGGAAAATCCTTTATATTTTGATAATGTTTGGTATTTTGAACCTAACTTCATAGAACTAATCTGTTCTATTACCAGGTTGTTTTAGTTTTTATTCTTTCATTGGATTTCAAATGCACCTGCAAGTCCGTTGATTAAATTAATAGTTCTTTAATAAATATTGTTTTAAAATGAAAAAGTGTCATAAAATTTTAAGTATATTTTATGACACTTTCAAGCTTTTCTATTTTTTTCAATTATTTTTTTGCTTTTTCTTTTTTCTTTTGTTTTTCATCGGTAGATTCAACTATCTTTTTACCATTATAATATCCACATTCCGGACATGCACGGTGAGGTAATTTCATCTCATGGCATCTCGGGCACTCTACTAAATTATTTTCAGTAAGATTCCAATTTGTTCTTCTTTTATTTTTCTTTGACTTGGATGTTTTCCTTTTGGGCTGCGGCATACTGCCTACCTCCTTCAGCTATGTATATGATAATAATTTTCTAATAACTTAAAAAGTATATTATTTTTTAAGTTAAAAAGCAAATATTTTTACATTATTATCCAAAATCATTCATATGACCAAAATTCATTAATAGAAGATTATTATTATTAAAATAGAATGTAGATACTATTTTAATAAACCGTTTCTTATTAATCATTAGCCTGGAGCACAGTGATTGCAACAACATTTACGATATCCTCTGCACTGCATCCACGGGAAAGATCATTAATCGGTTTCCCCATTCCATGTGATACAGGACCAATTGCTTCTGCGCCTGATAATCTTTGAACCAATTTGTACGAAATATTGGCAGATTGCAAATCCGGAAATACTAATACATTAGCTTTTCCGGCAATTTTACTCCCTGGAGCTTTTCTTTCACCAATGGATGGAATAATCGCTGCATCTGCTTGCAACTCTCCGTCAATTAATAAATCAGGTTTTTTCTCCCTTGCAATTCTGGTTGCTTCAACTACTTTATCTACCAGGGGATGTTTTGCGCTCCCTTTTGTTGAAAATGACAACATGGCTATTCTTGGTTCAAAACCCAGTAATGCTTTTCCAGTTGCAGCGGTGGCAATTGCGATATCAGCAAGCTGTTCTGCATCCGGATTAGGATTAATAGCGCAATCCGCAAAAACAATAAGTCCGTCATCTCCATATGGACAATCAGGAATGACCATAACGAAACAACTTGAAACAATGTTGATACCCTTAGCAGTTTTAATAGTCTGTAATGCAGGTCTAAAAACGTCTCCTGTTGCATTGATCGAACCGGCAACCAGTCCGTCTGCATCCCCCAGGTAAACCATCAGGGCACCGAAGTAAAGAGGGTCTTTTAATAAATTGCGGGCATCTTCCATGCTGATTCCTTTGTGTTTTCTCAATTCAAAATAGACTTCTGAATATTTTTCAAATTTGTCGGAATCTTCAGGATTAATTATTTCTACACTTCCCGCTAATTTTACCTTTAATTCATCAGCAATTTCATGAATCTTTTTTTCATTGCCTAAAAGTATAATCTTTGCAAAACCTTCCTTGATAATTGTTTCGGTTGCTTTCACCATTCTAGGTTCTTCACCTTCCGGAAGCACAATTATCTTGGGGTTTGCCAACGCCCTCTCCCTGATCATTTTTGAAATTTCCATTTACATCCTCCTGATTTTATAATATTAATTACCATTTCAGTTGTTATTTTTGTATAATTATAACATAAAATATTTTCTATAGCGAGATTAAAGATGAAAACATTGGCAATAATTTCCGAATACAATCCTTTCCATAATGGCCACCTATACCAGTTCTATAAGGCAAAAGAAATAACCGGTGCGGATTGTATTTTAATCATTATGAGCGGCAATTTTGTCCAGCGAGGCGAACCGGCGATTATCAATAAATTTGCCAGAACTGACATGGCTATTTCTGCAGGAGCTGATCTGGTTATAGAACTTCCTTTTGTCTTCTCCACACAGGATGCTAATGGTTTTGCTCTGGGAAGCATATCTCTATTAAACTCACTTAATTCTGTACATTTTTTATGTTTCGGATGTGAAAACAATGATCCGAATCTACTGATGAATACCGGTCGTTTTTTAAGTCATGAAAACGATATTTTCAAAAATCTCTTACATCATAAAAGTAAAAAAGGGGTTGGATTCCCAAATGCAAGAGCACAGGCATTATGCGAATATCATAAAAAACATGGTATCGATAATCTCAAGATTTTATCAAATGAACGATTAAACAAATTTCTTTCTTCTCCTAATAATATCCTGGCAATAGAGTATATTAAATTTTTATTCAAAACCAAAAGTAAAATTCAACCGATTCCCATCAAAAGAATCGGTGCTGATTACCATGATGAATCCATCGGTAAAATAATTTCAAGCGCTTCTGCCATTCGAAAAGAAATCTTTCGAACCATGGATTTTTTTGAAAAATCACCGGATGATATTTTAAGTAGAGTTCCCTATACCATGCCCTCATCTACTTACCGGATACTTGAAAGTGAGATTTCAGCCGGTAAAGCTCCTGTTTCGTTAAAACAGTACGAACAATATATTTTAGCTGAACTTAGAAGCATTTCACTTCACAAGTTGTCACAGATTAACGGTATCAATGAAGGTTTGGAGAATAGAATAAAAAGAGCCGCCTTAGAAGCTACAAACATCTCTGATTTATTATCACTGGTCAAAACGCGAAGATATACACTAACTAAAATCAAACGAATTCTTATCCACGTTATGACGAATCTTTCAAGAGAAAACATAGATATTTTTAACCAACAGGGTTCGATGTATGGCCGTGTTTTAGGTTTCTCCGCAAAAGGTGAAAAATTACTGAAAAAAATAAAAAAGAATTCTAATTTTCCTATAGTAACCAAGCTTTCCAATTTTTTAAGGAAAGTTTATTCAGAAAAACCACTATTTTATGAGACAATCATCAATATGATAAATTTTGATATACTTTCCGGTGATTTGTATAGCCTGGGTTTTCCAAAAGAAAACAAGAGGATTGGGCGAACAGATTTTTCAGAAAATATTATTCGAAAATAAGACTTTCCAAACTTACAACTGCGGACTTTTTTAAAAGAATGATCATAATTTTATTAACCGCATGATGGCATCATCAAAGTTTTCCACAGGAATAATTCGTATACCACTTTCATAGTGAGCGATTTCCTCGTAATTATCTTTAGGTACCAGAAAAATATCCGCATCATTCTTTTTTGCCGAGATTAATTTTTGCCTAACTCCGGTGACTGATGTTATGTTTCCATCTAAATCCAAAGCACCTGTACCTGCTATGGTTAAACCGTTACTTAAATCATTTTCTGTTAATTGGTTTAATATTTCCAATGCAATCATCAATCCTGCAGACGAACCTTTAATGTCTTTTATATTGATAGTTACCTCTAACGGAAAATTGAATTGCAAATCTATAGGAGTAAGAAATATTCCAATTCCCTGAATTTCTTTTTCCTTCTTATCCTGATTAAGATCTATAACAGGAACTTTTGTAGAATATAATTTTTCATTTCTTTTAAAATAAATCTTAACTAATTCACCGATGCAAAATCCGTTCAGACATTCCGAAAAATCGCTTAGGTTATTAACTTTTGCATCATTCACTCTAGTAATGATGTCACCGGGTAACAATTTATTTTTTGCCGGACTACTATTGAGTATATCGGTAACCAAAATACCTTCATTTTTTATAATTTCAGGAAAATATCCCGCTTTTTCAAGTGCAACAACCTTAGCAATCCTTTGGCTTTCCAGCATTAATTTATCCATCAACACATGGTAATCCCTCCAGTAATTCTGTCCGAAAATTCCACTATCTATTTTCAATAATTCGATTTGCCTATCGATGTAACTGTAAAGGTAAAGAAGGATATTTGCCCTGGTTACTGAAGTCGATGTGAGTATGAAGCTTCCCTTTGCATCTCTATCCCCATTTTCAGCATGAATACATTTATCCAGGTTTAGTCCCTGTCCGGGAATCACCAAATAAAAAGGTGTAGGAATAACATTGAAGACAACTATAAGTAATATGAATATAAATATGTAGTATTTCTTAAACATCTTTTATCTTATCATTAATTTTAACAATTATATCACCATTTTTTCATTTATTTATTCAACTAATTTTTGTTTTAGCCTTTTTTCTACAATTTCTGGAACTAATTGCCTGACACATCCTTTAAGGCTGGCAATTTCCTTTACAATGCTTGAATTCAAATAAGAATATCTGGAACCGGTAACCATGAAAACAGTTTCAATTTCAGGTGCTAATTTTTTATTCATCAATGCTAATTGGGATTCATGCTCAAAATCTGAAATTGCACGCATTCCACGAATGATAATGCTGGCATTTTTTGTTTTTACAAAATTAATCAGTAAACCAGAAAAAGACATGACACTTACATTTTCCAATCCAATAATGGATTCTTTTATCATCTCAATTCTCTCAGTTATTTTAAACAAAGTTTTTTTATTGCTTTCTTCGGCAACAGCAACGATTAATTCATCACTAATATTTTTTGCTCTTTTAATAATATCTAAATGCCCATTGGTGACCGGATCGAATGTTCCTGGATAAACTGCAATTTTCATTGTTCCCTCCTGCTAGTTATATTGAATAATTATTTTATTTACTGATAGAAGTATAAATTTTTTTTCATTACTTTTAGAATGTATGGTAAATTTTTCTATCACAGCTTCCTGTTACTATACATTATATGATATTTTTTAGATTATAATCTATCTATCCATGAAAAAAAAGTTCTCTTTATAATATTTTTTAAATTTTTTGTATTTTCTTTTATGGTCTGATACTTTTCAACAGCTCTTAACTCATTTTTCAAGTGAGATTAACTCAAAAAAAGTTAATAATGAACCGCCGTAGTGCTTTTGCTTTACCATTTTTAATGAATCTATTCTATTTTCGAGTACTTCTCTTCTATGATGTTGAACAATTACCTGACCATCTTCCTTTAGTATTGACATGTTGGAAATCTCTTTCAGGGCTTTTATTGCAAGTCCTTTATTGTAGGGCGGATCTAAAAAAATATAATCGAACCGATAATTCTTTTTATCCAATATTCTTAGACCAGAAGCATAATCACTTTTAAAAATCTTGCCATACTCTGCATTTCCGGTAATGTTAAGATTTTCATGAATAATCTTAATACATTTTCCATTATTTTCTATGAAAAATGCTTTTTCTGCTCCCCTGCTTAATGCTTCTATCCCGATAGCTCCGGTTCCTGCAAATAAATCCAGAAAAAATGCTTTATCAATGTATGGCAGGATTATATCGAATAAAGCCTCCCTTACTTTATGCGAGGTAGCCCTGACATTTGCATCCTTTAAATGTTTTAATTTCTTTCCCTTATTTTTACCAGCTACGATTTTCATATTTTTACCTTTCATTGATTTCCAAGTTATCTGTTTTGAGAATCAGGATTTCAGTTTCTGATTCTCAACATTCAAACAGGAAGATTGGCAGTCTTAACGAATCTACTAAACTTTTTAAATTTTAAGCACTCAACTTTTGATCTGTGTTTCCAAGTACATTACAATGATGTTATTCGCAATTATTCTGATACAAATGGATTATTTTTTTGGTATTAATTTGACTTTTACTTTATTAAAGAACAACATCAATATGCACAAACAACTTTAGCTCATATATTAAATAAGTGTAACACTTGACCTATGGTAAATTGTGTTGAAGGCTTGTATTTATCCGAATATAATTTACTCCGAATTTTTTTAATTAACGATCCTGAGAAATTGCGATTCTGATATTAATTTATAATTTTCCCGGTAATGAATTTTTATTAAACTAATAATTATTATAATTTTTTACCTATGACTTGCCAAGTTACACTTCAATATGTTAAAATGTCTACTGTTATCGATTTAACAAAAATGGAGGATTTTTAAAGATGGCAAAGTGCGACATTTGTGGCAAGGGACCACAATTTGGCAACCAAATAAGTCATTCACATAAAGTAACCAAAAGAAAATGGTCACCCAATATTCAAAAAGTTAAAGTATCTGTTGATAATACAGTAAAAAAGATTAATGTATGCACAAAATGCTTAAAAGCAGGTAAAGTTAAAAAGGTTGTTTAAAAATACCATTCTTCGAGCTTTTTTATTATTTCAGTTGTAAGATAATCAGGAGTAGAGGCACCGCTTGTTATACCGACTTTATCATTCTCAGAGAACCACTTCTTGTTTATTTGATGTTTAGACTCAATATGGTAAGTCTTTACTCCCTGACTCTTGCATATTTTGGCCAGACGAGAAGTGTTGGCACTATTTCTTCCACCAATGACCAACATTACATCTACATTTTTAGACAACTCAGAGGCACTTTGCTGCCTTTCCATTGTTGCAGGACAAATAGTATTGTATATTCTTAATTCCCTGGCTTTTTCCAGTAACAGACAAGCAATTTTTTTAAAATCAGCGATGTTCTTGGTTGTTTGAGAAATAAATCCAATTTTTCTATCCTTATTCAAAGATAAAATATCATCGATTTCATTGATAGCAATGGCATCATGATCCACCATGTCTAAAACGCTTAATATTTCCGGATGTTTTTTATCTCCAAAAATTACCAGAGAATAATGGTTTTTGTGTAGATATACTGCAATTTCCTGCAACTTTTTCACATTAGAACAGGTGGTGTCCACTAATTTTAACTTTTTAACCTTCGCTATTTCCCCTACCAAGGGCGATATTCCATGAGCCCTGGTAATAACAATGCTTTCATCGGGTACATTTTCAATATCATCAATTAATCCAACTCCTCTTTTTTGAAAATCCTCAACTACCCTCGGATTATGAATTATCGGCCCCAGCATGTAAACTTTGTTATTGTATCGACTAATGGTTTTGTTAGCTAGATCTATTGATTTTCTTACCCCGAAACAAAATCCCATTTTTTTTGACAGTATTATTTTCATGTTATCATTTTCCGATTTTTTTATAATTTTGAATATGTCGTAATAATATACTCAAGACTTCTTTAATATTTTTATGTGTTGAATCAATGATAATGGCATCTTCAGCTTTTTTTAACGGAGAGACTTTTCTTCGACTATCAATTCTATCCCTGTTAATTAGCTGTGTTTTAACTTCTTCATATCCTACTTTAAAACCTTTTCTTTTTAATTCTACATACCTTCGACGAATTCTTTCTTCTTCAGATGCAATAAAGTAAAATTTTAAATCTGCATTTGCTAAAATTTTCGAACCAATATCCCGGCCTTCCATGACAATGCTTCCTTTTGCTGCCAGGCTCCTCTGCAGTTCAATAAGTTCCAGTCTTACTTCTGGTAATTTTGCAATATCAGATACATTTAAATCAATCCGCGGACCCCGTATTTTTTGACTGATATCTTCATGATCGATATACAACCTGTATTCTTCTTTTTTCCAGTCGGTTGTTTGTTTATATTCAATTTTAGTTGACCTAATCATCTTCAAAATAGAATCTGAGTCTTTAACATTAATATGTTTTTCTAAAGCTTTCCAGGTAATTGCTCGATAAATTGCTCCAGTGTCGATATATATAAATCCAATTTTTTGGGCAAGCATCCTGGCCATGGTGCTTTTTCCAACACCCGAAGGGCCGTCTATGGCAATAATCAATCCTTTTTGCATTGCTCTTCCTTTTATAGATTATTCCTGTTGTAGCGGATTTTAAACTGATTCATTCTTTGTTTGACAGAACATCTTTAATTTCCGAATTTCATTGTCATTCAATTCTCTATATTTTCCCGTTTTCAAGTTTCCCAGAAGAATCGGGCCCATTTGAATTCTTTTTAATTTAATCACCCTATGCCGGATAAATTCTCCCATTCTTCTTATTTGTCTTTTTTTACCCTCTTTGATTTTTATTTTTAATACTGCGTTCCCCTTTTTTACTTTTATACGATTTATTTTACAGGGCATAATTTTATAGTTATCCCATAAGGTAACCCCTTTTCTAAGGCGGTCAAGCTTTTCCTCTTCCGGATTTCCTTTTAATTCAGCAATATAAGTTTTTTCAATTCCCTTTGAAGGATGGGTCAAATGATAGGTCAAATCTCCGTCATTGGACAGAATTAATAATCCTTCCGAGTAATAATCCAATCGTCCAATTGGATGAATTCGAACATTGATATCTTCCACCAGATCCATTATCGTTGGTCTATTTTGTGGATCTGAGAGGGTAGTAAGATATCCAACCGGTTTATTGAGCAAGATGTAAGTTAATTTTTTTTGCTTGAAACTTTTTATGGTCTTTCCATTGACCTTTACTAAATCATTCTGAGGATCGATTTTTGTTCCTAATTCGGTCACAATTTTATGATTAACTTCAACAGCGCCCTCAAGAATGAGAGTTTCACATTTTCTGCGCGAATCCACTCCCGCTCCGGCTAAATATTTTTGCAATCTTTCAATCATTTCAGTTAATTCCTATTTCTCTTAATTTTGGTAATTCAGAAATATTTTTTAATCCAAAATGTATTAAAAAATAATCAGTGATTTTATATACCAATGGATTTCCGGGAGCTTTTTTCCTTCCTGCTATTCTTATAAAACGATGTTTTAATAAATTATAGAGAACTCCCGAACAGCTTACACCTCTAAATTTTTCAATTTCCAATCGAGTAATTGGCTGGTTATATGCAATGATAGCTAAAGTTTCCAATGCTGCCCTTGATATTAATACCTTTTTCTTTGTTTCTGTCAATTTTTTTACCCAAACGGAATATTTTGATTTTGTTCCTATTTTAAACCCACCGGCAATTTCATATACCTTGAAAGGATGTTCGGGGCACTCATAATCTTTTATTAGTTCATTTACCAGCTGATTGATTTTCTTTTTTTCCAATCCTGTTGTTTCAGCAATTTTTTTAATGGTTATTGGATTTTCCGAAACAAAGAGTAAAGTAGTTAAAATGTTTTTCCATTCTGCTTGTTCGATTACTGGTTCGATAATTTAATGCACCCCCCTAAGTTTAAATTGTATATCAGCATAATTCTTTTTTTGAAAACAAATTATTTTTTTTAACTGTATTAGCTGTAAAAGCGCTAAGAAAATAATAATAATCTCTAATTTACTTTTTGCATTCTGCATAAAAAAACTAAATGATAAACCATCCTGGTTTTCACTCAGATGTTTGCATATTACTTTCATTTTTTCGGCAACGGTAAAAAATCTTTTTTTAATGGGAACATATTCTCTTGTTTTGCGGCTGGATAAGACCTTTTCAAGAGCAATCAGAAGGTCTGAAAGTTCCACTTTTTCAATGATAATATTTTCTTCATTTTTTTCGATAAAATCAGAAATCGGAAAAAAAACATTTTCTTGTTTTTCTGCTTTTTCCTTAAGGATATTAATGACTTTTTTATATTTTTCATATTCTTCAAGATATTTTTCGTTAATTTCTTTTTCACTCAGATAATCTTCCTCTTCCTCTTCTTCTGCTTTATTTTCATTCAGAGGATTATTGGGAAGGAGTGTTTCTGACTTCATTTTTAACAACAATGCCGCGTGATTAATCGTTTTACTAACACTGTTTATGTCAATGGATTCTTTCTTTTCTTCCAGGAAACAAATATAATCATTGATAATTTCAATGATTGGAACTTCATCGATCTCCATTTTATTTTCCTTCAAACTTTTTATCAACTCAACCGATGTTCCTTCGAACTGATTAAATTTAATCTTATATAAATCTGTTTTAGTATTCATATTTCATTTTCATGGATTTTTTAACTTCTGACACTGTATTTGCGGCTATTTTTCTTGCCTTTTTGCTTCCTTCTACAACAATATCCTGCAATAATTTAGGATTATTTTCATAATATTTTCTTTTTTCGCGAAATTCTTCAAATTTTGAAGTTAACACTGAAGCCAATATCCCTTTACATTTTACACATCCTAATTTCCCGGATTTACAATCATATGATATCTCTTCTGCCTGATTTTTATTAAATATCTTGTGGTAACTAAAAACACTACATATTTTCGGATGCCCCGGATCTTTTAGTTTTATTTTCTGTGGATCTGTAACCATAGACCTTGTTTTTAATTTCATATTTTCCTCTGTATCAGATATGTATATAGTATTTCCCAAACTTTTACTCATCCTTTTACCATCAATGCCAGGTACACGCGGTATTTCAGTCAATTTCACCTTGGGCAAAGGAAATATTTCTTTGTACATGCTATTAAATCTGCGTGCAATTTCGCGCGATAATTCAACATGATGTACCTGGTCTTCTCCTACGGGTACAGCGTTTGATTTATAGATAAGAATATCCGATGCCATTAGGACCGGATAACCTAATAGACCATAACCTATATTTTCCTTCAATCCCAAATCCCTAACCTGTTCTTTTAAAACCGGGTTTCTTTCCAACCATGATAACGGAGTAATCATTGAAAACAGTAAATGCAATTCAGCATGTTCTGGAACGTAAGATTGTATTAAGACGGTACTTTTTTCCGGGTCAATGCCTGCACTAAGCCAATCTATTAACATTTCACGAACATTATCTTTTAATTCATTAGTCTTGTCATAGCCCGTAGTTAATGCATGGTAATCAACGACTCCAAAAAAACATTGATATTCATCCTGTAATTTTACCCAGTTTTCCAGAGCACCTAAATAATTCCCCAAATGCAATCTTCCGGTCGGTCGCATGCCACTAAAAATAATACCTTTCACTTAAAACAATCCTCCTTCGTAATCAATCTATCACATTTTTACTCTTATTCCCTAAAATTAAAAAATATAAAGACTTACTTAAAAGACTAAAGCAAGTATCTATATATAAAAGAAACTGCCGGAAATAACACTTTTCCAATTATACCACTTAGCACAAGAAATAGTAAGATGACTTGCCCGTATGATTCAATTTTTGCATATTTATAGGCCAATTTAACAGGTAGGATTCCAATCAATATTTTTGAGCCATCCAATGGCGGAACAGGAATCATATTAAAAATCGCTAAAGCTAAATCAATAATAATGCCAGTTTGTAAAAAAAGCATCCACCCTTGTATAAAGCTGGTGATTAAATTTATAAAAGAGCTATCTCTTGTTATGCTAATCTCTGAAATCAAAGAAAAGCTAAGGCGAAAAATGATCGTAAATATTACTGCAGCCAGTAAATTCGCTACCGGACCGGCTATTGACACTAATACCATATCTCTCTTGGGTTTGGTTAAATTGCTGAAATTAACAGGAACAGGTTTTGCCCATCCAAAACGAAATACCAACAACATCAAAGTTCCAATGGGATCGAGATGCGCTAACGGGTTCAATGTTAATCTTCCGGCTTGAGCTGCAGTAGAGTCTCCCAACCGATAAGCCATGATACCATGAGCATATTCATGTATAGTAATAGCAATCAATACTGCCGGGATACTCCAAATAATTTCAAATATTCTGTCTAACATGACGTTTTTGTTTTTTTACCTTTCTACTTTTTTAATAATTTTTTTATAAAAGATTTCTCTTCTTCCTTGGTTTGTATTTGTCTATCCATTTTTGCATATAATGTCTTATTTAACAGCATGGAATAGATTGGCCCGGGTTCAACACCCAGGTGTTCAATGTCTTTTCCAGTAATTGAAAGCCTTATATGTTTTGATTCTTTCATATAATTAAGTATTCTATTTTTTATATTTTCTTCCCAACTGTTTAGCAGCAACATAAATATCATTTCATTGCTTAATTTTTTAAGATTAACATATATTTTACTAGGTGACAATCTATCCTTCTGAGCTATAAAATTGACATTTAAATCATAGTTTATTAAAATATCGTTAATAATGCAAGTATATGCATTTTTAAGCATAAGTTTTTTGTAAAATCTTTGTATTTTCCTCATTTCTAAATCTTCAATTAAACATATCAAATAAATCAACCATAAATTTATTTTTTCACCCTTGAAATGGTATAGCCAATCCTTGTAACAATCTCTTACCCTTTGAAATTTATTGACCATCTTTTCATCAATAACTACACCCGGCAAAAGATATTCAATCACTCCCAGTTCCATCATTCTAACCATTGCTTTCTCCGGTTCAGATTCCTTTAGTACCAGTATGAGTTCTTCAGCTATTCTCTTCCTTCTCAATTTAGCCAGGAATTTGTCATCAATGGCTTTTCTTAAAAAATACTCGGTTGATTTATTGATTTTAAAACCGAACCTCTGCTCAAATCGTATCGCACGGATAATTCTTGCCGGATCCTCAATAAAACTTAAATTATACAACACTCGAATTGACCCTGATTGCAAATCCTTTTTACCGCCAAAGAAATCAATTAATTTTCCAAAATGTTTTTTATTCAGCTGGATTGCCATTGCATTGATAGTAAAATCCCGTCTATATAAATCTTTCTTCATGGAGCTTAATTCCACCTTTGGAAGAGCTGCGGGATATTCATAAAATTCTCTTCTTGCTGTAGCTATATCAATTTTTAGTCCATCTGGCAAGATAATAATCGCCGTATTGAATTTTTTGTAACTCTTCATTCTTCCTTTTAATTCACTGCATAGTTCCCTTGCATAGTTGATTCCATTTCCTTCTACCGCAATATCAAGGTCATAATTCTTAATTCCTAAAAATAAATCCCTGACTATGCCTCCGACCATAAATACAGGATATTTTAATTGATCTCCAATTTTTCCAATATCATGCAGAATGCCCTGAATGTTTTCAGGGAAATTTTCTTTTATTAATTTTAGTTGATTATTTTTTTCTTTTTTATTGATGTTTTCAATATACGTAGAAAATGACCTTTTTGGAATATTATCTTCACCATACATGCTTCTTATTAAATCTGTTCTTGTGATAATGCCATTTAGTCTCCGGTCATGGTTTGTCACCAATATTCTGCCTATATCGTGTGATACCATCAATTCCTGTACCTTTGTGAGTGGATCATCAAGCTTTGCATCAATGATATGTTTCGACATAAATTTTGAAACAGCTTCTTTTCCAAAACCATGTCTTTTTGCCCTATTGAGTTCCTGCATAGTAATGATTCCTTTTAACTCCCCTTTTTCCATAACAGGTATGCCGTTATGTCCGTATCTCAATGAAATCTTTCTCGTGTCTTCTATGGAAGTATTCACATCAACCGTTTTTACCGGAGAAGACATGATGTTTCTGGCTGTAACTCCAAGAATGATTTTTTTCTCCATTATTTTTACCAATTCTTTTTCAATTTCATCCAATGCCTTATTTTTTACCACTGCAGATGCAGCCTGAAAATGACCACCGCCACCCATTTCGGTAAGAATAGTATCCACATCCACTGAATTAACCTTGCTTCTTCCCACAATATAAACATTTTCACTCATTTTTACCAGAGTAAAAAACGAATCACTGTTGTGTATTTCCATTAATTTATGCGTAAGAAAAGCCAGCCCTTCGGTATATTTTTCAGATTCTGCTTTAGCAATAACAATACTGACCCCTTTACAAATAACCTCCCTGGAAGAAGATAACAGTCGATTCATCAGATCTTTCTGTTCTTTGTTTAAGCCTATATTCATATAATTGTTCAGCACGTTTAGTTTAATGCCGTGTTTGAATAAATATGAAATACAATCAATATCATCGATAGTAGTATTTGAAAAAGTGAGAGACCCTGTATCTTCGTAAATCCCCAGTGCAAACAATGTCGCTTCAGCGGGTGATATTTCAATATTCATTTTCTTTATCTTTTTTAACAGTATGGTTGTTGTTGCACCTACTTCTTCAATTAAATTATATTTTCCGACAATATCTGCTTCTGAGGAGGGATGATGGTCATATATATGGATTTCAACATCTTTTTTCTGAATAATCTGTGCTAACGGACCTATTCTTTTTTTAATTCTAGTATCAACAATGATTAGTTTTTTTACATCCTGAATCTTCACATTCCTTAAAGGAATGATTTCAATCATATGCCCATATATAGAAATGTACTTCCGTACATTTCTCTCTACCGACCCGGAAAAAACAATTTTGGCATCCTTGTAGATTTTTTGAGCAGCGACCATGGATGCAAGCGAGTCAAAATCTGCACTTTGATGACTTACGATAATATCCAATTTATCTATCCTTTCATCTTGCTATTCAATCTAAATTATAGCATAAATATATATTCTCCGTGAACTTAAAGTTTTTTACGTTCTAACATATTATCAATATAACAGGTATCATGGGAAAATGGTCAATTTGTTAAAACATTCATGATTAAAAAATTATTTGAGGGTATAGGTTACAAGCGTGGAAATACCTATCAATAGGTCATTCGCTGTTAGAGTAAGTAAATATTTCAGGTACAGATAAAATAAACAGCTTATTCATGAGTCATTTTGCAGAAAAAAAACATCAACCAAAGGTTTAATAATCTTCCATCTTTATACCATTTTTATCAATAGTTGCTAATATCAACGAAGTTTTATCCGGTTTTTCCTGATCAATTTCAAATGCGGAAAGCAATAATTTCTTAGCCTCTTCCATCTTTTTAACATCATTATAATGAATTTCTACTAAAGTTTCACCGATTTCTATTGCATCTCCAACTTTCTTTTTTAATAATATACCGACTGAAAGGTCAATTATTGATTTTTTATCTTCCCTACCAGCTCCTAAAACCATCGCACTTTCACCAACATTTTTTGAATATATTTTTTGCATATAACCTTTTTGTTGACTTTTTAATGCCAGGGTAAATTTAGCGCATGGGAGTAAATCCGGATTTTTTACCATTTCTACGTCTCCATTTTGCTCACTAACCATCTCTATAAATTTTTTAAATGCCAAGCCATTTTTTAAAACAGATAATAGATGCTTTTCACCAGCACGAATGGTATCTACAATTCCTCCCAGTTTTAACATATGAGCACCAAGAGCCAGGCAGATTTTTTTTAAATCTTCGGGTCCCTTATTTTTTAGAATATTAATTGCTTCTTTTACTTCCAATGAGTTTCCAATGGCGAATCCAAGAGGTTCTTCCATATTAGAAACAATAGCAATTGTTTCTTTTTTCATTTCTGAGCCGATTTTCACCATGATTTTTGCCAGATTCAATGCGTCTTGCATATTTTTCATAAAAGCGCCACTGCCAGTCGTCACATCCAATACAATCTTATCAGCACCTGCAGCTATTTTTTTACTCATGATACTACTGACAATAAGCGGGATACTATCCACAGTTCCGGTAACATCCCTCAATGTGTAAAGTTTTTTATCTGCGGGAGCTAAATTTAAAGTTGGGCTTATGACCGATACCCCTATTTTTTTAACAATTTTAATAAAATCAGCAAGTCCTATTTCCGTTTTTAAACCTTTGATTGATTCTAATTTGTCAATCGTCCCACCTGTATGTCCAAGCCCCCTTCCTGACATCTTTGCTACGGGAACCCCGGCAGCAGCAACCATGGGTGCAAGGGCAATGGTCGTAGTATCTCCCACTCCTCCGGTGCTATGCTTGTCTACTTTTATACCTTCTATTGAGCTTAAATCAATGATATTTCCGGAATTGACCATCTCCATGGTTAAAGTTTTTGTTTCTTTTATATTCATTCCCTTAAAATAAATCGCCATCAGCATGGCAGACATCTGATAATCGGGAATTTTACCTTCTACGTATCCATTTATAAAATATTTTATTTCTTCTTCCCTTAACTCATTTCCATTTCTCTTTTTAATAATAAGATCAATCGCCCGCATATTTGTAAGCTCTCCCCCTATTAATAGATAAATCCTTTTTATTAAAATTATTATAACATTTTTAGTTGTTTTTTAAAAAAATAGCATGCTTTATTATCATTTAAAGCATGCTATTTTCTATGATTTTTTCTATTGAATCTTTTATTTTCTTATTTTATGAACAAAGGTACAAATACCAGGGCAACGATAGACATGACCTTAATTAAGATGTTCATAGAAGGACCAGCTGTATCTTTGAGAGGATCCCCTACGGTATCCCCGATAACCGCAGCTGAATGTGGGTCAGAACCTTTACCGCCGTAATTTCCGAGTTCGATATATTTTTTTGCATTATCCCAGGCACCACCTGAATTAGCCATCATAATTGCCAGCAAAACTCCAACCAGAACAGCTCCAATTAACATTCCACCCAAAGCCTCCGGTCCAAGAAATACACCAACAAGTATAGGTGAAACAACGGCTAACAATCCGGGGATAATCATCTCTCTTAGCGCACCTTTTGTACTAATATCGACACATCTGGTTGGATCCGGTTTCGCATTGCCTTCTTTTAATCCCGGTATTTCCCTAAATTGTCTCCTTACTTCCTCAATCATCAATGCTGCAGCCTTTCCGACTGCATTAATAGATAAAGCAGAGAACAAGTAAGGAAGTGCACCACCTATAAACATCCCGGCCACAACAATCGGATCTGTGATGCTAATTGAAGTTATTCCAACTGATTTACTATAAGCTGAAAATAAACCTAAAGCAGTTAATGCTGCAGAACCTATGGCAAAACCTTTACCGATAGCCGCAGTAGTATTTCCAACCGCATCTAATGAATCCGTAATTTTTCTAACTTTTGGATCTAATCCTGCCATTTCGGCAATACCGCCTGAATTATCTGCAATTGGACCGTATGAATCTACCGACACGGTCATACCGACAATGGATAACATTCCTACAGCCGAGATAGCAATTCCATAAATTCCCGCAAACTTATAAGCTATTAAAGTAGTGATAGCAATTAATATCAATGGAATGAATGTACTTTGCATTCCAACTGCCAAACCGGTGATGATTGTGGTTGCGGAACCGGTTAAGGAAGATTTGGATATTGATTTGACCGGTCCATACTCATATGAGGTGTAATATTCTGTCACAAGTCCAATCATGATTCCGGCGACCAAACCTGCGGTTGTTGCATAAAAAGCATTGAGATTTCCAAATAATATATTCGAAAGAAATGCTGAACATATGGTGACTAAAATACCACTAACAATTGTTCCCATGGTTAAGGCACTATGTAATTTCTTTTCATTTTTTGTTTTAACAAAAAATGTCCCTATAATTGCAGCAATTGCACCACAACCTGCTAGCAACAATGGGAACAGTACCCCTTTTGAACCTTCAAAAAGAAGTGCTCCCAATAACATACTCGAGATAATGGATCCAACATATGATTCAAATAAATCTGCTCCCATTCCAGCAATGTCACCAACATTATCCCCAACATTATCTGCAATAACTGCCGGATTACGCGGATCATCTTCCGGAATTCCAGCTTCAACTTTTCCAACAAGGTCTGCTCCAACATCTGCAGCCTTGGTGAAAATACCACCACCAACTCTGGCAAAGAGAGCAACCGAACTAGCCCCTAAAGCAAATCCATCAATGATTTTTGGGTCTCTAAAAATATAATATAATACTCCCAGACCAAGTAATCCAAAACCAGCTACCGACATACCCATCACAGCACCACCGGAGAAAGCAACATCTAAAGCCTTGGTAATACCTCCTTCTTGCGCGGCAAAAGCAGTTCTACTGTTTGCCTTGGTAGCAATTTTCATACCAGTAAAGCCTGCTAAACCTGAACATACGGCTCCTACTATGAAAGTCATTCCTGTAACATAACTTCTAACATAGGTTAAAATAATACTTACCAAAATAATAAATATCACTAATACAATGTATTCACTTTTCAGAAATGCCATTGCTCCTTTTTCTATCATTGTTGAAATTTCAACCATTTTTTCATTTCCGGGATTTTCTCTTATCACCTTTTGGTAAAGAAAAATTGCAAATATCAATGATAGGATGCCTATTATTGGGATTAACAATTCAATATTCATTCTATTTTTTTTCCCTCTCTTTTTTTAATTATGCTTTTTATTTCTAGTGAATATACTATTTAAACATCTTCAGTCTTATTTATTTTTTGTTTCCTTAATGGCTGCTTGTGCGGCAGCTAAACGTGCAATGGGAACACGATATGGGGAACAGCTCACATAATTCAGTCCGGCTGAATGACAAAATTCAACAGATTTTGGTTCTCCGCCATGTTCTCCACAAATGCCTACTTCCAGGTCATGACGGGTTTTTCTACCTAAACTTGTGCCCATCTTCACTAATTTCCCAACACCTTCTCTGTCCAGCACTTCAAACGGATTGTCTGCTAATATTTTTTCATCAACATATCGTAACAGGAACTTTCCTTCTGCATCATCCCTACTGATACCAAAAGTCGTTTGCGTCAAATCATTAGTTCCAAAAGAAAAGAATTCTGCTTGTTTTGAGATCGTATCAGCAGTTAATGCAGCTCTTGGAAGTTCAATCATGGTACCAACTTTATATTTTAAATTAATTCCTGCTGTTTCAAGCTTTTCATTTGCAATTTTTCTGGTCATATCACTTAAAATACTAAATTCATTAATATGTCCGACCAATGGGATCATGATTTCCGGTTTTACTTTAATATTCTTTTTAGTCAAATCAATCGCTGCATCAATAATGGCTTCTACCTGCATCTGATAAATTTCCGGATATAAAATTCCTAATCGACATCCCCGAAGCCCCAACATTGGATTTAACTCACGTAATGACTCAACTTTTTCCAATACTTTTTCCTTTACTGCAATTTTTCTGGAATTTTTCCCTGTCATTTTTAGTTTAGTCAATTCTACTAACAATTCCTCATGTTGCGGTAAAAATTCATGCAACGGCGGGTCGAGTAATCGAATGATAACTGGAAGACCTGACATCGCTTTCAAAATGCCATAAAAATCACTTTTTTGCATTGGCAGTAATTTTTTAAGTGCAACTGCTCTTTTCTCTTTGTCATCAGCCATGATCATTTCCTGCACGATAGGCAAACGTTCTTGCGCCATAAACATATGTTCTGTTCTACAAAGCCCGATTCCTTCAGCGCCTAATTCACGTGCTTTTTGTGCATCTTCGGGAGTATCTGCATTAGCATAAACCCCTAAACGTTTTGCTTTATTTGCCCAGGAAAGAATGGTCTTGAATTCTTTGCTGATTTCCGGGTCTATTGTCGGAATCTTTCCAATAAATACTTCTCCAGTCCCGCCATCGATAGTGATAAAATCATTTTTCTTAATTACGATGTCGTTCACTTCGATAGTACCTTTTTTAGTATTGATATTTAATTCACTACATCCCGCTACACAACATTTTCCCATTCCCCTGGCTACAACAGCTGCATGACTGGTCATTCCACCTCTACTGGTTAAAACACCCTGGGCTTCCACCATGCCGTGAATATCATCTGGAGTGGTTTCCGTTCTGACCAATATAACCATCTCACCTTCTTTACCAAGGGTTTCTGCTTCGTCTGCGGTAAATACAACTTTACCATAAGCCGCTCCGGGAGAAGCCGGCAATCCTTTAGCAATAACATCCTTTTTTACATTTGGATCAATTCTTTTATGTAGAAGTTGGTTTAACTGATTAGGATCAATTCTTAAAAGCGCTTCTTCTTTATCGATGATACCTTCTTTTACCATGTCAACCGCAATTTTTACTGCTGCCTGGGCGGTTCTTTTTCCAGTTCTTGTCTGTAGCAAGTATAGTTTTTCTTGTTCAATTGTAAATTCGTAGTCCTGAACATCCTTATAGTTCTGTTCTAATATATCAACAATACTGGTAAGTTCTTCATAGACCTTTGGTAGATCTTTTTCCAGATGAGAAAGTGCCAAAGGAGTTCTTATTCCTGCAACAACATCTTCTCCCTGTGCATTTAAAAGGTATTCACCGTAATACTCTTTTTTCCCGGTTGATGGATTTCGGGTAAATCCGACTCCTGTTCCAGAATTTTCTCCCATATTACCGAAGACCATTTCTTGAACATTAACCGCTGTACCCAAATCATCAGGAATTTTATTTATCTTTCGGTAAGTAATTGCTCTTTTATTATTCCATGAATTAAAAACTGCACTAATTGCCATGTCCAGCTGATCTTTCGGTTCTTCGGGAAATTCATTTCCAGTCACCTTATTCACCATTAATTTATACCTTTTAACCAGCTCCTTTAATCCGTCAACATCAACTTCGGTATCTAGTTTCACATGTTTCTCTTCTTTTACCGCATCAAATATCTCTTCAAATTTTTCATGCCCTATGCCTAATACTACATTTCCAAACATCTGAACAAATCTCCGGTAACTGTCATAAGCAAATCTTTCATTGTTTGTTTTTTTAATAACACCTTTAATTGTATTGTCGTTTAATCCCAAATTTAATATAGTATCCATCATTCCTGGCATCGATATCGGTGCTCCTGAACGAACAGAAACTAATAATGGATTTTCTTCACCACCAAATTCCTTTTCAGATACCGTCTCAAGTTTCTTTAGATGAGTATTTATTTGTTTTTTTAATCCTTCAATGAATTTAGATTTGTTTTTGTTAAATTCAATACATGCTTCAGTGCTAATAGTAAATCCCTGAGGCACTGGAAGACCGATTTGGGTCATGGCAGCTAAGCCGGCCCCTTTACCCCCTAAAACTAATTTACTCTCCCCTTTACCATCATCAAAAAAATAAACATATTTTTTCATTTTACGTTTCCCCTTTTCATAGTTTATGTGTTCAGTTAGTAATAATTTCTAATATTTTATAGATACTATCTTTAATTTTGACAAATTTTAAAAATCTGCTAAATAAGATATTTCTATTTTCTAAATATACACATCATTTTTATTCCAAGATTTGATTTTATGAGATTTTTACTCAAATTCGTGCCAGTCATTAATCACTTTGTTATTGATTTACAAAAGAATGATAATCAATTTGCTATTTTATAACTTTTTACAAGTTTTAGCAAACATTACAAAGATTTTTATCGCCCTATTTATTTTAAAAATACAAAATATTTTTCGATGATCTCAAGATAAAGTGTACCCAATAACCTAAAAGAACATTATTGCTTTATTTTGATATTTTATACTTTCATCTTACAATAGATGATATAATTTCAACTTTTTGATCTTGTCATTTTTTAGGATTTCTTATCATCTTTTTTTTGAGAGATTTTAGATAGTATAGCAACATGATTAAATAAATTACTTAGTTTTTTAATTAATCCCACTCTGTTTTTTCGGACCAACTCATCTTTATCCATAACGAGAACCTGATCAAAAAAATCATGGATATAGGGACATAACTCTCCTAGTATCTCATAGGATTCATGGTAATTTCCGTTTTGAATAGTATCCTTGAATTGATTTATGTGTTTTATGTATTGGTGGTATAGATGAATCTCATCTTCTTCCTTTAATAAAGATTCATTGATCTCAATCTCATGGTTGCCTTTTGAAATGTTCATTAATCTTATTGCAGAATTAATAATGTTACCAAACATCTCTGAATGGTATAAATCCTGAATAGCATGTATTCTTGACTGTATATCATGAATATCACATTCTTTTTCAGCTGATAGAACTGCATCAATAACATCATAAAATATTCCTTTTTCCAGTAAAACATTCTTTAATCTTTGTTGCAGGAAAATGATAATTTGATCCACAACTGTTTCTTCCCGATCTTTAAGATCTATAAAAATATCTTCTTTGAATATAGATAATGATATTCTGATACTTTCTATTAAAGAAATTTCCATCCGACTTTCAATAACTGTTCTGATAATTCCCAATGCCTGACGTCTTAATCCGTAAGGATCTTGTGAACCTGAAGGAATAAGTCCAACTGCAAAACAACCGACAATATTATCCAGTTTATCAGCAATGCTTAAAATGATTCCTCCGTGTGTTTTCGGAAGTTTATCTTCTGCAAAACGAGGCAAATAATGTTCAAAAACAGCTTCAGAGACTTCCTTTTTTTCATCTGATGCAAAGGCATATATTTTCCCCATGGTGCCTTGCAGTTTTGGAAATTCTTTCACCATTTCTGTGACAAGATCAGCTTTAGATAAAAAAGCAGCTCGCGATATTATTTTTTTCCCATTTTCATCCAAACCGGATAATCCCGCTATAAACCGACTTAATTCGGTAATCCTTTGGGTCTTATCAAAAAGAGTTCCCATATTCTCTCTGAAAATAACATTTTTCAATTCTTCCACCCGATTCTTTAAAGGTCTTTTTAAATCTTCCTGATAAAAAAAGTTTGCATCCTCCAAACGCGCCTTTAACACATTTTCATTTCCTTTAATGATTTCTTTATCGTTATGTCCGGTATTATTGATAACAACAATAAATGCATTATCCAATTCTTCTTTGTTCCGATAAATCGGGAAATATTTTTGATGAACTTCCATGACGGTCACCAAGACCTGCAGGGGTAATTTCAGGTATTTTTCTTCAAAATATCCCAAAATGGCGTGAGGATACTCAACCATGTAATTAATTTCTTTTAACTGGCTTTCATTTATAATCTCATGTCGATTGTTTTTTCGTATATTATCTAATATTTCCTCTTTTATTTTCGCTCCTCTTTTTATCGGATCGATCATGACAAAATTTTCTTCAAGGATTCTAAAATATTTTTCTATTGAAGGAACCTTAATCTGCTCTGGTGTCAACAATTTATGTCCAAAGGTCATGTTATTCGAAGAAAGGCCGTCTAAATCGAAGTGGATTACTTCTTCGCCCAGTATGGCCAGTATCCATCTTATCGGACGTATAAATTTTAATTTTCCCGTTCCCCAGCGCATCGACTTTGGAAAATTCAAACTTTGAATAATTTTCGGCAAACACTGTTCTAGTAACTTCATCGATTCCTTGCCTTTTATCGTTTTTTCCGCAAAAATGTATTTCCCCTTTTTTGTATTTTCGATAAACAATTCATCGATATTTATACTTTGACTTTGGGCAAATTTTACAGCAGGTTTTTGGGGTTTCATAATCTCGTCAAAAGCGATTGCAGCTGCAGGTCCTTTTACTTTAATTTTGACATCTTTTTGCTTCTCATCCAGGTTGGATATCCATAAAATCAATCGTCTGGGTGTTCCAAATGATTCCACTTTGAAGTAATTTATTTTTAAATTATTAAATGTCTTTTCGGTTGTTTTTTTTAACTCTTCTAATATATTTTCCAGACAACTTGCAGGAATTTCCTCGGTACCTATTTCTAATAATGCATCAACCATATATATTTTTTTCCTTTTTTATTATTCTTTTTCCATTAAAGGAAAATTCATCTCTTCCCTTTTTTTGATCTGTACTTCTGCACACTCCCTTGCCAGATTCCTAACCCTCGATATATAGCCGGTTCTTTCAGAAACACTGATTGCACCTCGGGCATCCAACATATTAAAAGCATGAGAACATTTTAGAATATAGTCATATGCTGGGATAGGCAATAATTTTTTTATTAAATGACTAGCTTCATTTTCATAGGTATTGAAAAGTGAAAAAAGCATGTTTATATCTGCACATTCAAAATTATATTTTGAATGTTCGTATTCTGCCTGCCAATGAATATCCCGATAAGTAATCTGATTATTCCATTTTAAATCAAAAACATTTTCCTTGTTCTGAATGACCATGGCAATCCTTTCCAGACCATAAGTTATTTCTACAGGTATGGGATTTAGTTCAATACCTCCGGCTTGTTGGAAATAAGTGAATTGGGTGATTTCCAGACCATCAAGCCACACTTCCCATCCTAATCCCCATGCACCTAGTGTAGGGGCTTCCCAATCACCTTCGATAAAACGAATATCATGATTCTTTCGAATAATTCCTAATTCCTCAAGGCTTTTCAGATAAACTTCCTGAATATCATCAGGAGAGGGTTTTATGATGACCTGAAATTGATGATGCTGTTGAACCCGATTTGGATTTTCACCATACCGCCCGTCAGCAGGGCGCCTAGAAGGCTCAACATAAGCAGCTTTCCACGGTTCAGGCCCCAATACACGTAAAAATGTTGCCGGATTCATCGTCCCAGCACCAACTTCAATATCATAAGGTTGACATAGTACACATCCCTGTTTGCTCCAATATTTCTGCAGATTAAAGATAATTGTTTGAAAATTCATTTGATACTTCCCTATTTTTAAATAAAATTCCCTCTCAATCCTTTTTATGCTAAAAAGAGGTTTTTTCACCGAGAGGGATTTCACATTTATAAATTAATATAACAAAATAGGTCTTAAATGTCAAAGAAATGCTCTTGTAACAGTGTACCGAAAAAAAACCATCTTTATAAATGGGTGAATTATTTTATTTCATTGAAATGAATGAATTAACTCCTCATACTTAATAATCAGAAGAGCAAGTCTGATAGATCTGTCGATAAACCCAAAATTACTGAAATGTCTTTTTTAGATATTGATAGTGCTACTTTTAATAATTTGATTAGGAAGTAGTTGTAAATACAGCAAATCAAAAGAAATAGTATTTGATTATACAGTTGGAAATCATTGAGCAGTGGGATCATTGAAAATCATCCATATTTCATTTAACTGAATCATTCATAAACTGTAATAGTTTTTTTAAGTTGACTTAATATTTCTTGTATAAGACAATTTCCAAAACAGTATTAAATAGTATATTTTCCAATATTTTTTCAATTATCGTATTGATGATCTTGGCTTAATTGGATATTTTTTAAGAATCTTTCTGATTTAAAAATATTATCTGAATAATAGTTTAAATAAATATTTGTTAAATTTTCTAACTCTTTAATGCGTTCAATAGGAATAGAAGCTTTAGATATTAAAGATAGTGGAGTGATAAATATTCTTCTTAATAACCTGGTAAAATATTCTGTGATTTTTAAGTATTCACTTTTATCTCTTATAGCACATTGATTGCATGTCACTCCTCCATCAGCAATCCGAAAAAACAATGCCTTGCTACCTTCATTCTTTTTTCCGCAAATGTAACAATGACTAAGTGAAGGTTTATAGCCGATATTATGCAGTACTTTCCATTTATAGGATAGTGCTAACAACATAGGATCCTTTGCAGTTTTCAGGTGGATGAGTAATTGCTTGAATAACATGTAAAGACTTACATTGACTTCTCTTTCAATGGTTAATTTATTGATAACTTCCGCGGCATTGATTGCCAAAGCATATTTATTTAGATCTCTGCTGGTTCTAAAAAAAGAATCGATAATCTGTGATTGGTTGATGATGTCCAAATTTCTGCCTTTATACATCAAGAAGTTAGCACAGGTCAGGTTTTCTATACTGCTTCCAAATTTACTTTTTGTTTTTCTTACCCCTTTTGCAATTGCCATTATTTTACCGTTGTTTTTAGAAAGTATAGTGACGATTTTATCGGCATCCTGAAATTCAGAACTCCTTAGAACGATTCCCTCGGTTTTATAAAGCATGATAATTGTATACTCCGTTATCTCAGGCTATTTCTGGTAAAGGCATCCGGTAATAACTCACTTATTTTTTTTGTGACTGTTTTACCTTCCAGATTTGAACAGATTATGGTGATATCATTTCCAAATTCATTGATAATTTGTCTACATGCTCCACAGGGAAAACAGGGGTCCGCAGAATCGCAAATAATTGCCATTGCCATGAATCGATTATAGCCTTCAGAAACTGCTTTAAACAGGGCAACCCTTTCTGCACAAATGGTTAACCCAAAAGAGGCATTCTCAATATTACAGCCACTAAATATTTTTCCTTCCCGGGATAATACTGCAGCACCTACTTTAAATTTTGAATAAGGGACATATGCTTTTAGTCGGACTTTTTCAGCTTCCTTCAGTAAAGTTTTATAGATTTGTTTCATGTAAAACACCCTCTTCTTCTATAAAATGATTGAATTTACCTGAGCCTATTTTATCCAAACCTCTGTTTCTTTGGATACAATTTCGATCCATGTTTGTCCTTTATTTAATTTTATCATGTTACCATTGCCATCGTAAAATAAAGTATTATGGTCTTTTGATTCTTTGATCCACTTTGCGATTAAATATTCTCCACCGGAAAAAACCTTTGCTATCCCTTCGCCAATCACTTCAACTTTTAACCGCCCTTCTTTGTCTCCAGAAATTTTATTTACTGGTACATATTGAACAATAATGTTTGATGCATTGATTAATTTAGATGTCTTGGAATCCAGATAGCTTTGATTATTCACAAATCTATTATATGTATTTGAATTATCAATATATTCATATGAAACGGTATATTTTTGATGATATTTTATGGTAATTTTCCTCTTTTCTCCACCACTTTTAGCCTTTTCCCTAAAATTTAAAAAATTCTTTTTTAAATTTACTGTTCCCGAAATCCCTAGTTGTTGACTTTTTTCCCTTATTTTATCGGTATCCGTAAAAAGATTAATCCATCCACCAATATTTTTGTCCCTCCAGAAAGGATATGAATACCTCATCTGGTCAAGATTTGATATCTGTTCATTTTTTAAGGTTTGACCACCACAATGCGTAAAAATAGTTGACCATTCCGCGGCAATTCTGGAAAAATAAAAACGACTGCTCCTGACCGGACCAACAATCGAATGTTCATCATCTAGGAAAATAGCCATCAAACGGGTAAATGGAAATTCCACGTTCATCTCATAAATAACATCTGCATCTCCAATTCCGGTTTGATGTGTAATTTCTTCAGGAGAATTTCCTACCATAATCGCTATTGGCTTTTTCATTGTTTCTGCATGTAATTCATAGCAGTTATTCCAGTGCATAAATAAAAAACAGCTGATAGAACATATTATTACTAAATATCTTTTAATTTTTACATTCACTCAATCTTCCTCTTTCCTATGATTTATTTTATAATTTTACTACTCTTTTATAATAATATTTAGTCAAGTCCATATTAGTGTGTAAATTCCTCGGCATTTAGATTTCATGCTGCAATATGATTTGATTTAGTTTTGCAATCATTGATAAACTGATAATAGTCACTCATATCAAAGTACTTTCTACCCGTTGACCACTTTTCATCCTGTTCTATCAATAAGGCACCAATTAACCTTATCACCGACTCCACATTCGGAAAGATGCGAATCACCCGTTCTCTCCGCCTTATCTCCTCATTGAGCCTCTCGATGCTATTGGTTGTCCGGAGTCTTCTTCGATACTTTAAAGGTAAGCTCATGACTGCCATGATATCATCAAAACCTGTTTCTAGAACGGACATGGCCTTTGGCGCTTTGTCTTCAAACTCCGTGATGATCCGGTTGCACATGGTTTTGGCTGAAGCCAGATCC
>Ga0272441_10000985_pt1 | contig 61617 bp, 51 predicted proteins | sample SSMProp6N_FD_193582 | JGI IMG/M metagenome (GOLD analysis project Ga0272441, IMG submission 193582) | Marine sediment archaeal communities from Little Sippewissett salt marsh, Falmouth, MA, United States - SSM-Prop-6N | ecosystem: Environmental > Aquatic > Marine > Wetlands > Sediment ... | reverse complement strand
TAACGGTCTTTGAGATTCATAATAGCCTCCGTGCTTAAAAATAGTTTCAATTGACTACTATGAACTATATCGGTGTTTACATGCTAAGCGCATTAATTATTCGTAATACGTATAAGAGCTACCGAAGGCGCGGAAAGCCGACTTTCGCACGCCTTCGGTGCACTCCGCACCCGTAAAAAAATGTAACAGCCCGTTCACAAAACAAATTTAATATCCTTACATCCATTCTCCTTAGAGCACTTCACCATACATTAGGCGTTTCTCAGAACGCAATCTTGATTGGAAAAATGAATTTTTTTGAATATTTTTTTATTTTTCTCCGGCATAAGCCCTGTAAAAAATATATAACTCTATATATATAAAAGATTAATCAAAATATTTCTGCCTCAGGCTGTTTGTTGACCGGGGCGGTTTTTTCGGGTAATATTTTTTAGAGAGAATCCAGACCAGCATAAAATATTTCAGTTGCGTTGCAAAAATTAAGGAATTATAAAATGTTTTACAAAATTATGTTGATTAACATCCCGGTTTTGGCAATGAGTTGGTTTGCATATTGGTTGATCGCTATACCGGTTCTGGCAATAGGCTGGATAGCATACTGGCGGTGGCAGCGCAAGATCGAGGAAGAAGAGAAAAATCAGCCAAAACAGGAATCCCAGCGGCTGACAAAGACCAAAAGCGAGGTTTCCGACTGGGCGAAGAAAATGGCCGAATTCGAGTCACCCGCCGAGCAGGCACGCAAGAGAAAACTGGCTCAAAAAAAGGCTCTTGAAGAAAAACAACGACAAAACGAACAAAATACCGGGCAGTAATTTACAAAACACCGCAGAAAATTCAATAAATCTTTATTATGGAATGAGGACAAATATGACGAACAGTTTTTTAACCGAAGATTTTCTTTTACAAACCAAAACCGCCAGAACTCTTTACCACGGACATGCTGAAAAGACGCCTATCTACGATTATCACTGCCACATACCAACGCAGCAAATCGCGGCGGATCATAGGTTCGACAATCTCACACAGGCCTGGCTGTACGGCGACCATTATAAATGGCGGGCGATGAGGACCAACGGTGTGGACGAAAAATATATTACCGGCGATTCAAGCGATTATGAAAAGTTCGAAAAATGGGCACAGACCGTTCCATGCTGCTTCCGTAATCCGCTGTATCACTGGACTCACATGGAACTGAAGAATCCCTTCGGGATAAAAGATAAGCTCCTTGGCCCCGAGACCGCCAAAGAGATATACGAATCTGTAAGCGAAATGTTACGCTCGGCGGAATTCAGCACTCGCAATATCATGCGGAAAATGAACGTCAAGCTTGTCTGCACGACCGAAGGACCGCTCGATACTCTGGAACATCATAAAAAGATCCGGGCGGATAAATTCGAGATAAAGGTCCATACAGCCTGGCGGCCGGACCAGGCCATGGCAACCGAAGATATGAAAGCTCTCAATACATTTATCGAAAAACTTTCATCCATCTGCGATATACAAATAACCGATTTTTCAAAGTATATAGAGGCCCTGAGGCAGCGGCATGATTATTTCCATCAAAACGGCTGCCGGCTTTCCGACCACGGCATCGAAACCGTTTACGCCGAGGATTATACCGAAAGCGAAATTAAAAAAATCTTCGAAAAATTCCTGCAATCAAAAAAGCTCGATTTGGCGGAAGCTCTGAAATTCAAATCTGCAATGCTTGCCGAATTCGCCCTCATGGACCACGAAACCGGCTGGGTTCAGCAGTTTCATTTAGGGGCGCTTAGAAACAATAATACAAGGCTTCTTACAACTCTCGGTCCGGATACAGGTTTCGACTCCATCGGGGATTTCGAGATAGCCCGGCCGCTGTCGAAATTCCTCGACAGGCTTGATGCGGACAATCAATTAGCAAAAACCATCCTTTACAACCTCAATCCGAGGGATAATGAGCTTCTTGCGACCATGATCGGCAATTTCCAGGACGGTTCGGCCCCCGGTAAAATGCAGTTCGGCTCGGCCTGGTGGTTTCTCGACCAGAAACACGGGATGGAAGAGCAAATCAACGCCCTCTCGAACATGGGCTTATTGAGCCGGTTCGTGGGGATGCTCACGGATTCCCGGAGTTTTCTTTCTTATCCGCGGCATGAATATTTCCGCAGGATACTTTGCAATATGTTGGGCAACGACGTCGAAAACGGCCTTTTGCCGAACGATATGAAACTGCTCGGTAAAATGGTCGAAGACATCTGCTTCAACAATGCAAAGCAGTATTTTCCTATGGAACTTGATTAAAATATTGACAGCAAGCTGTTGAAAGTTTAATCTGTCCGCCAAAATATATGATTTGAAATGGGTCGGTGCCCGAGAGGCTAAAGGGGACGGGCTGTAAACCCGTTAGCGTAAGCTTACGTTGGTTCGAATCCAACCCGGCCCATTTTTTTGCGGATTCATAACATTTTTTTCGAAAAAAAATCCCGGAATCACCTGATAAAAAGAAAGCATTCCCTGATAATTGCTTGAGATAATCCTCTAATTATTTTGCCGAAAGTGCTTTTTACGGCTATTGTTAGATACATATTATAAATCATCAAACTCACTGCCGGATCGCTTAAAAACTGCTAAAACTAAAAAAAGCGTTAAATTCGGAAAAAGCGTTACATTTATCAATGTTACCGGCACTTAATTGTAAAAAGAATGACCTGGGCAGATTTACCTAACACACACACTATCATTTAAGCCCCTGCTTTCCTCTACCTCCTCCTCCTCCTGGAGCAGGGGTTTATTCTTTTTGGACCTATGCTTTCGAATATCCAGCTTACTTCATTACGAAATGAAGAGCTATACAAGGAATGGCAATATACATCTATCTGTTTTGCAACAGTGCACTTAAGTTCTGATACTATGGTGGCTTCGTGCCTGCAGCTTTTTGGCCAACGTAGAAACAGCCTCGAGCTCCCGAATATCCAACGGCGTTCCTGATTCGTTAGGCCTGTTGTTTGTCATATTACGTTCTCTAAGTATCCTGTTCGTACGTCCGTAAACGGGGATATCATAATATTGCCGCTTTTTGTTAATCGTTAAATCAGACTGTGATTTCACGTACTCATCGGGATGCATGCGATCCGTTATTTCGTACAGCAGCTTTTCAATACGCTTTTTACCTTTTTCCCACTGACCCGAGTTTTTTTGTATGGTATCCCTTCGCCTGTTATTAAATAACAGTACACTTTTTTCTTTCGCTTTTCTTTTTCGCTTCACTATAAAAAACAGCAAAGTCGGCACAGTTATCGTTATTATCAATAATCCCCACTTTGCAACTGCTACTTTGCCTGAAATAAATGAATCGTATCGAACAATCTCCCCTATCAAGTGTGCCAAGGCCATCTTCGTCCCCTTCCATATATTGGGATCATAATAAATCCGTTCGCTATTTTTAGAGTACAAGACCTCAGTTCAGTATTTGAAGTTCAGAAAGCTTTTTCCCGAAAATATAATCAATTATGCCTGCCTTTATCTGTGTTTATTTTTAAAGTCAGGATTCAATGCTTTTTCAGATAAGTGAACGAACATTTTCGGGATTTATACATTCTCCTACGAAAACAATTCTGCGGCGGAAAGCTCGGTATGATTCGGAAAAGCTTTCTCACCACTCCTCCAAACACTTCAACAATAATCTATAAACTTGTTTATTATATGTCAAAAGAAAAAGTCCTATAAATATAAATTATATTGACTGAAAACTACATAAGTTAATATGGGATATCTGCGCAATATAGATGGCTGTTTTTGTCGGCAAGTTAATTATAAGATTTTATTTCCAGAACAAAAAGCTTCATTTTACATAGATTTTCGCCGGGAAACGAACAAATCTTCTCCCGCCCGGCGTTCCAAATCTTTCATTTCTATATAAATATTGAATACACCTCCTTTTTTTTTCGATATATCAGTGTTTCTGAAAAACGCATATAACTATCACTGATACATGGAGATCACGGAATGCGAATCAGATATGCCGTATCGACGATGATATTTTGGGGACGTGAGCACCCGCTTTCTTTCGAGCAGGAGTGCCAGTTTCTGCGGTCTTATGGATTTGGTATTGAATTGTGGCCGAACATCAAAGGCCAGAACGAATGCAGATACGACAAACGTAACTGGCCCCGACTTATCTCAGGCACCCAGGATATGCTGGTCGTGATGCGCTCCCGCGACGATAATCCGACATTAGAACAATGGAACGAACAAATAGAATGCGCCAAGCTGCTTAATGCACATATAGTAACCGACTTACGCAGTATCGGTATCCCTGACGGGACGGAGCTTAACGGTACGGGCTTTACGGCCGAAATTGTCAAATCAGCCGAACAAAACAACGTTAAAATATGCCTCGAAACAGGCCGATTGCCGTTACTCAAACAAGCCGGAGAGAGATTTGAGTCATTATGTTACTGTCTCGATACCGGTTATGCAAACCTCGATAGCGAATATTCATTCAAAGAATATGTCGATGAATTAGCCCCGAGAGTAACCCACCTGCATCTGACTGATAATTACGGCCAGATAGACGACCACGTACCTCCCGGTTTGCAGGGAGGAATGCCCCGGGAAAACTGGGATTATTTATTAGAAATCCTCAGAGAATCCGACAACGATATTATCGGTTCGCTCGAAATGTGTCCGTGCATGCCTGCTGTTATGATTCGTCAGGCAACCGAGTTCCTCTTCGATGTATTGAAATGGCCGAATCGACCCCAAAAACTCCATAGTTCCTTTCTCGATTATTCATAGCAAAAAGATAACTAAAGACCCCTTCAAAGTATGGCTCCCGCATTTATTAATGAGCAGGATAAATACCAGCCTCCGGTTATTCTGTTTCCACGAGCAGATAAACGCACACAAAAAGCCAAAAAAACGTACAAAAAACCCTGCTTTTTTTTATCACCAAAAAAACGCAAAAACCGATAATCCCTTTTATTATTCAGCCAAATCGAGATATGACCCGGGCAATGCGAAAAAAGAATTGACATTTATGCCGGAATTCCATATACTATACACTGTATAAAGAACTCACCAAAATTATTCTATGGGAGGTACGGTGATGAAAATCTTCGTTTACGTCTTATCGATAACCGCTTTGATAACGGGTGGCTGCGTATCGAGAAGCCATTCCTTAAGTTCCGGCTATGACTATGACCAGGTAGAAAAAATTGCAATTGTAGCTGTCGAAGGTGCCGTGACAAGCGATACGGCCAAAGATCAAATCGCGGACATTTTCGCGATGGAACTATTGGACAGGGGCTATTCACCTATAGGAATGGCACAGGTCAGAGCCAAACTCCGGGAGCAGGAGCTCGAATCGGCCGAACTTACAACCATCGAAGCGGCCGTTGAAGCGGGATTAATTCTAAAAGTTCCGGTTGTTATGGTTGTTAATATACCTCATTTCCACGAGGAAATAGCCATGACCGCCAAGTTAATTGACGTCGAAGACGGAAGTATTATTTGGATGGGTAAAAACACCGGCAGAACCGGGGGTTCCGTCTCGGGATCTTTTATGGGAGTCATCACCGGAACCGGATCCGGAGGAGGCACAAGAGGCGGCTATGATAATAATATGTTGATGAGCGGTCCAATAGCTGAATTATTCGGCGGCGAAGTAAATCCGGCCTTGACACCCGCTCAGGAGAAAAAAATCCAGCGAATAGTCAGGTACATTTGTTCCAGCTTACCGATTAGAACGACCACGAGCTGGTAAAACATATTGATTCCGCCAAGACCCGGCGGAAATTGACGAGTATATTACAATGCCGGGGACTATTAATATCCCCGGCATTTTCTTTTTTAAACCATATATCATTCAAAAAGTGATGTATATTTCTTCGCAGATTCATAAATAAACATTTTTACCCCGGGCAAAATATTAAACTACAGGATATTTCCTGCCTGTCACCAATTCACATTTATTTCTATATATAAGAAATCTTTTAAAACTAAGTTATTGCGATTTGACAGTTTTTTGATAGTATCATCGATAACTAACGGAGCTGAATGAATTCGAGTTTTATGAAGGAAACTTTTCAAGGATATTAGCCTTCTAAAGAAGATTTAATTAGTTTTTTTAACGTACTTTGCCGATACATAAATGACAGCGTTAAATAACCGGCAAAAAGAGGAAACAATATAAATCATGGGCAACAGGAATTCGGACCGTATTCTATATTTGTTTTTTATCCCCTCTCTTTTGATCGCAGGATGCAACGCACCAAAAAGCAACCTTTTGAAATTTGACTCTGCTTTTAGATCAGGTTACTCGGCGTCTTCCAGCCTCGAAAATCCCATAAACATCGCACAGTCAAAAATAAGCAAAAGTAAGAATCCCAAGGGCGAAGATTTGCTTTGGTCAATGCAACTCGGCAGCCTCGAGAGAATTAATCAAAACTTCACTCAAAGCAACGATTACTTCGATAAGGCCGAGCAGATGCTGAACTACTTCGATTACCAAAACGAGACTGTCGATTCGTTTGCCGCAATCGCCACAAGCGATAACATTATCCCTTACGTCGGCGAAGAATATGACGGCATAATGGTCAATACCTACAAGGCCCTGAACTTTATGGCGCTCGGTGACAACGAGCTGGCAAGAGTCGAATTTAACAGGGCTCTCGACCGGCAAAGAAGAGCAAAGGAAAAATTCGCAAAGGAAATAGCGAAGCTCCGGAAAGAGCTGGATAAAGAACAGGCAAATGAGGATTCGCAGGTCAAAGAAAACGTGGAAAATCCCGAAATCAAGCAGATGATATCCGACAGGTATCCCGGTTTATACAACTTTAAGGCCTACCCCGATTTCCTAAATCCCTTCACAACCTATATCGCCGGAGTATTTTTCAATCTCATCGGCGACCATTCGAAAGCCGCTCCTTTGCTCAAAGAAGCCTACGGGATGGTAAGTGACAACGAATACTTAGCCCAGGATATAGCGATAACAGAACAGGTTCTCGACGGTCAAAAAAAACTGACGGATACGGTTTGGGTCATATTCGAGAACGGTATGGGGCCCGTTAAAGATGAGTTCAGAATCGATATCCCCCTGTTCGCCAAAACGGAGAGGGTTAAATATGTCGGAATCGCCCTGCCAAAACTCGAATTCAGGGAACAGGCATATCCCAGCCTTTCGATAACAGCCGCAGGTCAAAATTATACAACCGAACAGGTAGCGGATATGGACAGGGTAATCCAGACAGAGTTCAACAAGGATTTCAAAGGTATTCTGACCAGAACCATCATATCGACGACGTCAAAAGCGGCCGCCCAGTACGCTTTGGATAAAAAAGGTGATTCGTCGGCAAAGCTGGCGTCCTTTCTCGTTGCCGCTTATCAGTTCGCAACAACCGCCGCCGATGTCAGGATATGGACCACACTGCCAAAAGATTTCCAGGTTGCCAGATTTCCCATACCGGCCGACAGGCTGATTACTATAAATCCGTCCGGCGGGCAGTCTTTTCAAATAGAAATACCCCCTTGTAAAAATTCACTCGTCTATGTTAAAATACCGTTCCGGCAGGCAAAGCCTGTATATGACATTATGACATACTAAATCGTAAAATAATTTTTAGGGAGAACAGATATGAAAAGATTAGGAATCTTATTAATGGTGTTAGCGGTGCTGGCCTGCGGCTGCTCGAAAACGGGGGATTCGAGAATTCACATGAGAGAAGGCGTCAGTAGTGACACGCTCGGCAGTAATATAGTCACCCGGCCGGTTACGCATGCTTTCAGCGCCCTGATAGGCGAGGGTCTCGAAATTACCGAGGCCGTGACCCGGAGAAACGATGCCGGTTTTCTCGAGCTTTATGTCACGGGAAACAACAAAGCCTACGGCACAAAACGTTTCCAGTACAAAGTAGAGTGGCTTGATGCCGACGGTCTTGCGGTCGGAACCAAAACAAGTACGTGGCTGCCGATGTCGGCGACGGGGAAAAACACCTTCAGCTTCAAGGTCGTCGCGCCGAGAACGGAAGCCGTAGATTTCAGAATGGACACAAGAAAGTGGGAGTAAAACATGAAGACAAAAATATTTAATATCGTAATGTTGGCTTGTATTTTCACAGCAGGTTGTGGTGAGGAAACGACTAATATTGACATCATGAACGATGAGGCTGGAGCGGTGATGGCACTGGACTACAGGGACTTCGACCAGGCGGCAAGCAAGATGATTCAGTCGATGCTCGGTTCCGGCGCCCTTAAAAAAGAAGGCGGCGGCAGATACGTTGTAGCCACCGGCCGAATCAAAAACGATACCATGCAGAGAATCGACACCGACCAGCTAATGGTAAAAATCGAGACAGAGATATTAAACAGCGGCCAGGCGGTTATGACTTCCGCAGTCGGATCGGAATCCGACGAGCTTCTCAAGGAAGCAAGGCAGCTAAGAGACGATGATGAGTTCGATACGGGCACGACGGCCGCAAGGAAAACCCTCATCGCACCCGAGCTGACCATTGCCGGCAAAATCTTCCAGAGAAATATTAAGCTCAGCAAAAACCGCCAGCAGGTCGAATACTATTTCCAGCTACAGTTGAGTGACGTAAAAAGCGGGCTGCGCCTCTGGCAGGATGAAGTGCTTGTCGGTAAAAGAGGTTCTGACAGGTCCGTTGCATGGTAAAATTAATTGAAAGAGGATTCTTTCGGAGACTGGAAAGATGAAAAAGCTAATATGCATGTTCATGTTAAGTTTGTTTGTCACCGCGGCAGTAATCGCGGCTCAGCCGGCAGAGGAGAAATCCGCCGGCCAGGCCGGCGATAAAACCGAGGTATCCAAAGGGCTTTTGAAAACCGGGACGAAAAGCACAACCACTCGCGAAGTCACCGGCCAGGGCCGCAACAGGGACGAAGCCATAAAGAATGCCCTGTACAGGGCCATCGAGCAGGCGAGAGGTGTTAAGGTCGATTCCGGCACATACGAATTCGGATACAGGGGTACAAGCGCCGATTTCAATACGCAGCAACCGGGCCAGAGAAGTATCAATATCGATTCGATGGATTTTTCGACGCAGGGAACGGTTTATACGACCGAAATCGGCGGCCTTATCAAGAGTTACGATGTCATCGAGGAAAAACAGATAGATCCCGAGACTTACCAGGTCAAACTCAAGGTCGCCGTTTACGATTATGCCGCCCGCGGCAAGACTGCGAGAGTCAAGGTCGCCCTGATGCCTGTCAAAACGATGCAGAGAAGCTACCGCTTTCTGAACCAGGAAATATCCGGTAATGTCCTTTCGGTACTGTTCTCTCAGCGGCTTGCAATGGGGCTAATCCAAACCAACAAATTCGCCGTTCTCGACCGTGAAAGTATCAGCGACTTTGTCGGGGAAAAGAAGATGCTCGTTTCCTTCGACGCCCCCCTCGGCGAACAGGCAAAACTGGCCGAAACTCTCGGTGCCGATTATTTACTCGTCGGAACCATAACCCAGGCCGTCATTGAGAGAATTGACAGGCGCTTAGAGGTCGCCGAATATACTTCCAGCGAATTCAAAGCAAGATTGAGTTTTAATTACCGTCTTGTTGACAGCTCCACGAAGCAGATTATCCTGGCCTCGAATGCGCAAAAATATCTCGAAAACGAAGAAGTCAGAAAACTCGCCGATGAACAGAGTCCCGACGAATGGGACCCGGCCCAGGTGCGCGATGCTTTTATTTCCCTTGTGGTCAATGATGTCATCGAGGCGATCATCGACCGTGTGTATCCGATTAAAATCGCCGGATTGCAGCAGGATGCCGGTCAGGTAATCCTGAACCAGGGCGGCGAAAGAATGACACAAGGTATGCAGCTCGAGGTATTTAAGCCGGGCAATGAAATTATCGATACCGACACCAAGGAGTCACTGGGGACGGTTGAAACTCATGTGGCCACTATCGAGGTGCAAAAGGTCACTCAAACCATGTCGTACGCCACAGTAGTCGAAGGTGACATATCGAAGATATCCAAGGATCTTGTCTGCCGTGTTATAAAGATGAAAAAGCCCGAAATCCCCGGCAGCAAATCCAATATTAAAAGGACCGAGAGCGGCGGAGTCGTACTTCCATTCGATTAAAAGTGATTTCTTTAAGTCGTTCAGGTTATGTGTAATTTCTGAAAGCGGCAATTAACGGAGACACTAATTATATCCGGCGGCTTTCATAAACGCTTCGATATTTTCTGTCGAGACGCCAAAGGGCATTCCCCCGCCGCACGAAAGGACAATACGGCTTTTGTCACTCACGGACTCAAGCACCGATTTGACGCTGTTGCGTACATCATCGGCGGTCCCTTCGGCAAGTATGTCACGGGGAGGAATATTCCCGAGCAAAGCCACGGAACTGTTCACAAGCTCCTTCATCTGCTCAATAGGATGCTCGAAGCTGAAATTGAACAGGTTGATCCCGATTTGTTCGAGATAAGGCGCCGATACGATACCGGCGGCATCGTTATGGAAAAACTTCACACTTACATCGAATGATTTGTAGATTCGTTCAAGATATGGCATTGCCGTTTGCTTAAAATCTTCCTCTCCGAGGAAACCCACGATATCATCAAGCATGAAAATTCCGTCAATCGAAGGAAATGTCTCGATTTGAAGTTTGAGCCAGTCAACGATGAAATCCGTCACCGTACCGAGAAGTTTCTCTATCTGGTCCGGGTCGGTTCGAATTGCCATCAAAAATTCCGTGCTGCCCATCAGGAACGAAGCTATATTCAACGGCCCGCGTGATATTGCGAATTTAATAGCATGGCCTTCTGCCTCGATTTGTGACTGGTAATGTTTGAGCCGCTTCAGGACAAACGGCGGCATTCCGTGTTTTCTCGGATCGGGTTTGCTTAAAGAAGAAATCTGGTTAATATCGCTAATGACCTTCTCGGGGAACGGCATTTCATTTTCCTGCCACGAGCTTTTCGCCCCGAAAGCCGACGGCTCGGTGTACATGCCGAATTCCGACCAGAAACCGGGCAAAAAGATAATATCGGGAAATCTTTTGATGACCTTCATGTTGGCTTCGAACCACATCTGCTCGCTGGAGAAATAATCGAGCATAGACATTCCCGCCCAGCCCGGAAGCCAGGGACTGTCGATCACGAATCCTACCGGCAAGGGATTAACCGATTTAGCGTTTATAACATCCAATAATGTCTTCCATTGTTCATTTGTCATACTGTTTTCACCTTAGGACGAAGGAAATGTACAATAATACAAAGAGCGACAAAGCCAACAAGTAATCCTATGCCGCGCCACTGCAGTTTCGACCAGAGGCTCCAGATACTCCCGAATGAGGCAGCGCCGGCCGCCAATGCCATCAGAATATTCCAGAGAATGCGTTTGCCACCGATAGGCATGTTTTCGCCGAGAAAGCTTTTCTGGTTCATCAACAGGAAAAACGCAAAGTATGCAATAGGTAACAAAACCATCGCAAAAACAGATGTCGGTACCGCTAAATACGGCGCTGCATCCTTCCAGAAAAACGGCCCGAGCGCCCCGACGCAAACCATCAGGGAACCGACTTTCTGCGGCCAGCCCCGCGGCGGCCTGCCTAAAAGCTCGGCGAAGCAAAGCCCGTTGATTGTCATCAGCATCGTCGCCGCACTCAACGCCATCCCGATAACACCGAGACCGAAAAGATATTGGGCGATAACCGGTCCCGTCAGCGGCGCCAGCGTGTCGGCAAGGTTAAAGGCATCGCGCTTGACCAACATAGCCGCCATCGTTTTATCCGCCAGGGGCAAAGCCTCTACTTTGGCATCCAGGGTAGCCTGTAGTTCCGCCTGTTCTTCCGGTGTAAAATCCTCAAAGCCGGATGTTTTTACCTTTTCGAATCTCTCATCTGCCAACGCCAATTCGCTAATCGCCCTGTCCTTTAATAGGCCTTTGTAAGGACCGACAAGGTTCGGAGCGGGTTTTATTAATTCACCCTGTTCATCTTTCTCCCCGAGAAAACCGGCCGCAGGGGCGGCATGGAACTGGCTGCTCGATGCTATTACAACGCAGCCGGTCGCGATAATAAAGGGAATAAACAGTCCCGTTGACAGATCGAAAATAGCCAAACCGCGGAAATATTTGTCCCAACCCTTGCGGAGCATCGAGTACGGCAGTAAAAACGTCATGTTGATTCCGACCGCCGTCGCAGCAGCACTTATCATCACATCCCGCTGCTGGCCCACAATCATATTCGTCCAGAACGCCTGGAACGGCTCGGCGACCTGTTGGATGTGCGGCATGATTTTGTCGGTAGGTTTGACGAAAAGGCTCAAATCGGGAATTAGCCCACCGAGGATTTCGCCCCAGAGAATCTTTCCCTCGAGGCTAAGCTTAACAACGACACCGACGAAACTCAGAACGATGATACTGACGATTGTTTTTATCAGAATTTCAAATACCTTTACACCCCTGCCGCCGGCGCTGTAGGTAAAGCTTGCGGCAAGAGCAATTATCAGAAAGATAGCACCGGCAATCATTTTCCCGGGAATCTCACCCATGACCGTCGGCCCGATCAGAGAAGGCAGGAGATTCTGCCGTAATGCCGCGGTTCCCAGGGCGAATTGCGGCAGCGACCATACAAGATTCGCCATCATCGATGCGAGAAGCCAGCCCCAGCCGAGTACCGGACTGACATGCTCGTTTATGCCGCGTAAGGGACGTTGCCCCGTTGAAAGCGTCACGTAAGCTATCGCACTGAGCATGATAATACCCAGAATCATCGCAAGCGGCTGGAGCCACATGAAGCTGAAACCAACCAGCACGCCGAGGTAAAGACTCGAAGACAGCGAGCCTCCGCCCAGGGTTATACCGCTCTGCAGCCAGCCGGGACCGGATAATCTCAAATACGCCAGGAAGGTCGCACCTTTGCCCTTTTTCTCCGCATCCAAGATCATTTGTCGATCCTTTTCGATGCGCGGATTCATGTGCATCACCTGCTGTTGTTTGACCTGTCCGGTCTGATTCTGGTCAGGCGTCATATTTACTCTCCAAAGAAAAAAAATTTCCTTCACTGGGATTTAAGGCTTTATTGTCGGATTGGATGGCCACTCTGTCAATTACTTTTTTCTCATGAAATACTATATCTTAAAGCGGGACAAGAAGATACGGCATAAATGCAGGAATAGACGGTTCTTTATCCCGGTCGAAGGGATATAATAGAGAAAATGAAATTTCAACAAATTTACGCGCCCATTTTGAGCAACAAAGATGGTCTATAGTTATGAAAGCCGAATCAGCTAAACGATCCTGATATTGATTTCGGGGTAACAGAAAGACAAGTTCAACGTGCAAGAGCCGGATATAACATTAGTCGAAGCAGCGATTGACGGGGACGCAGAGAGTTTTACCGAACTTTGCAAGCGTTACTATCCGGCGATGGTGGCAATCGCTCATTCGATACTGGGTGACAGAGACCTCGCTGAAGATGCCGCACAGGAAGCTTTTGCCAGGGCCGCGGTAAAATTGCCGCAGATAAAGGACTGTCGAAAATTTGCCGGCTGGTTGGCTGTCATCTGCAGGAATGCGTCAAGGGGTTTAGCCCGTCACCAAAATGGCCGTAAATTCCCGGATGGATACACTGGGACAGTTGATAAACCGGAAAGGGACGATTCTAAGGAAGCTGTGAAAGCGGCACTGAATAAGCTCTCAGATTCGGCAAAGGAAATAATATATCTTCGCTATTACGATGGCCTGTCCTATGAACAAATTTCTTCGGTTCTGGGCATTTCCGAGCAGGCGATAAACGGCAGAATTCGAAGAGCGAAAAAAAAGATGGCAGAACATTTAAGACATCAAAGTTTTAGTGAGAAAAAAAATGAACGAGCAGAAAGAAGATAAATGGCTGGAGGAATTGATATCCCGCACTATCAATACAGAAAAACCCGAATTCGACGCCGAGAAGTGGAAGCAAAAATTCCCGGACGAATTCCAGGTGCTTCAATCACGTGCAACCGATAAATCGTCACGATCTTCTAAACGGCCGATCCTTCTTAAAAATTCCGCCCTAAAATTCGCCGCTGCAGCGATAATCATCGTGGCGATTGGATTTCTTATTATACGTCCTGCACCTGATAAAAAGGTTGAAATTGCCGAAACGGCCGGCGCGAATAAATCTCCGGCCGAGATGTTGACTCTAAGATCGCTAAAAGTCGCTTATCTCAACGGCGGCATAGAGGCGGTGGAAATCCAATGTGATAATGCTATTGAAAAACTCGGTCCAAAATCAAAAAAAATAACCGTCCAGGAATTACTCACAGAAATTAACGGTGTATAAATAGAAAGGGTATAACGATGGCAAAAAAATATAAAGTTTATATGCGGATAACATGCTTATTTCTGGTACTGACCCTGTCATCTTCGACTGTTTTAGGCTTTCCACCCGAGAATGCGGCGGTCCTTTATCTGCGCGCTTTCATCGTTTATGAGGAGCCGGATAATGATTTAAGCAAAAGGCTTGACGATTTGCGTGACGGTAAAACCAAACCCAACGAGCAGATAAGACAATTCTTTGAAAAAAATCGGCCCGTAATAGAGCTTGTTACAACCGCTTCGCAAATTCCGGAATGCGACTGGGGAAGGGACCATTCGAAAGGTTTCGATCTGATGATGCCGGAGCTTGCAACAGTAAGGAAGCTGGCTTTTATGTTAGTTGCCGACTCAAAAGTATATTTAAATGACGGTGACTACAAAACATCGCTGGAAAGATGTTTGACCATTCACAGGATGTCCCGGCATATAAGCGATGACTTGATAATATCCAATCTTGTCGGCATCGCGATGAGCAGCCTTGCTAACAAGCATATCAAGATAATACTTTCGGAAATGCCCGCCGATCCGGAGACTTTGGAGTGGCTTAAAACTCAGATGCTGGATATATCAACCAAAACTCCTTCACTTATATCAGCTATAAAATCCGAAGCCGAAATTTCATTAAGGGAAATGCAAAAGGAAAACAAAGATAAACTTTTAGGTTACGTCAATACCGAGGATATCAAGGTAATTCGAAAAACAGACGCAGATACAACTCCGAGCGACGGCGTCGCCGAGGAGAAAAAGAAAAAGGTTTACGAAGAAAATGTTGAAAAATTACGTAACGGCGATGAAGGATATTTTGCCCAAAGCAGAAAATATTATATGGATTTTATCGCTTCGGTTAAGGCTGCTTTTGCCCTGTCCTACGAAGATGCTTACAGGGAGCTTGAAAAACTTAATGAGACAATTGCGAAAGAAGCAGAAACGAATCCCGCAGCTTTTTTAACTTCCAATATGTCGCCCATGATTTCCAAGCTCTGTACCAATGAGATGGTCTTTAAGACAAATTTTAACGCCTTTATTACGGCAATAGAAATTTATATTATAAAGGCCGGAAGCGGCAAACTGCCGGATGAATTACCCCAAGGCTTACCGAAGGATTTATTCAGCGGAAAGGATTTTATATATGAAAAAACAACCGATGGTTTTATACTGCGCTGTCAGGGGAAAGACCTGCAAAAAGACAAATTCAACGAGTACGAATTCGAAGTAAAATAGTTGTTATATATAAAACAAGTGAAAAAGCCGGGCCGGATGGCTCGGCTTGTTTAAATTTCACATCAAAATAGAAACTCCCTCTTGTTAACGGCTCGCAATTAAATTTTCTAATTACGCCTGACTATAACTTTCGAATATAGAGCGAAAATGAAACCCGCAAATAGCAAGCGTAACGGCTAAATGAAAATGCTGCGGCCTTCTGATAAGTGACCAGAAAATGAGTTTCCAATATGATAATCGGCCTTTATCTATTATTCCGAGACGCCAAATAGATTTCACAAACGCCTTAATATCACAATATCTGTACCTTGCCCTGTTATTTTTCCCGGGCTTGTAGTCCCTCAAAAATGTCAGGATTCTTTCATAGTAGTTCCTGGGCGAATATATCGTACTTACGACTTTTTTATACCCTTTGAGAAGATTTTCGATCCCCATTTTAGGGATAAAATTTATCGAGAAATCCGTATTATCACCTGTTGCGGTTACCGATGACAGCCTGTTCTCAGTCATAAGCCTGTGATAGAGTTTTGTTCCCCTGGGAGCGTTGAGCAGGCCGACCATAGCGGTTACTACCCCGCTTTTTTGAATAAACTGAATCAGGTTGTCGAAAACAGAATGTTTATCACTGTCGAAGCCGAGAATAAATCCCGCCTGGACCTGCATTCCGACTCGCTGGATTTTTTTGACACAGGCAACCAAATCCCGTCCCTTGTTCTGGACTTTATTGCATTCGCTCAGACACTCTTCATTTGGGCTCTCGATCCCGACGAACACACAGTCAAAACCGGCCTGTACCATCAAATCCATTAATTCATCGTCATCGGCGAGATTGATAGAAGCCTGTGTATTGAAAGCAAAAGGGTAATCTCTCTTTTTCATCCACTCTATTAAGGCGGGAAGTAACTTTGTTTTAAGACGGACTTTGTTTCCAATGAAGTTATCATCCACAAAGAACACTTCGTCCCGCCAGCCCTTGGCATACAGACTCTCTAATTCCTCCAATACCTGATCCGTCGTTTTTGTACGAATCCTGTGCCCGAACAACGTTGTAACATCGCAGAAATCACAATCGAAAGGACACCCCCGTGAATATTGGATGCACATCATGGCGTACTTTTTCATCTTGATCAGATTCCATAGGGGTATCGGTGTTTGATGCAAATCCGCTTTGTCGTGCGTGTTGTACACTTTTCTGGGGCAACCGTTTTGGACGTCCTTTACAAAAAGCGGCAAAGTCAGTTCGGCTTCTTTGAGCACTAAGTGATCCACATGGATATACTCTTCGGGAAGACTCGTAAAAAGAGGACCACCTGCCACGACTTTTGTTCCAATCTTCCGGCATCGCTCGATAACCTGATCGGCAGATTTTCGCTGGATGAGCATTGCAGTAATAAATACGTAGTCAGCCCAGAGAATATCCCTATCTCGCAATTTAGTTGTAGTCATATCAACCAGTTTCATTTCCCACTGGCGCGGCAGTATCGCGGCAACCGTCATTAATCCAAGAGGAGGCACAACGGCCTTTCTTGAGATGAACTTCAGGGCTTTTTTGAAACTCCAGAAAGTAGGCGGCATGTCCGGATTGATAAGAAGTATCTTCATAATAGAACTCCTGACTGATATATCAATAACAAATAGAGTGGAGCAAAAGGGGGGCTTTTTGCGATATAGCCAAATCAAAAGGAGGTTAATGATGCGTTCAGAGAAGTTGATCGCCCGCTGATTGGGACTTTAACAAATATAAGTCTCATATCGGAATGAATTACTATTCGCATCTAACTGCTTTTTCAAATTCGCTTAAACCGGCCTAATTTCCTTACTCAGGCATTTAATAAAATAGCCAACTAATTTTGTGTCGGCTTTAGTGTGGTATATTATACACAAAATGTGTGAGATGAAAAGAGAAAAAAGGCATATTATTCCAAAATCCTGAAATTATGGGTCTTAGTAAATATTTAAAAAAATTGCCTTAATGCGGAAACGTGGTATAATAGTCAAAAAATAATACAATACAAAAGATTAGAAAATCTTTGAGCCGCAAAGGAAGATAACTAACCTTTGTGGCTTTTTCATTGAAGGGAGTAAGAATGAAAAAACCCCTAAAAACTTCACCTGACAGCAGAAAATGCAGTTTTCCGGGCTGCAATTGCATCTTGAGCATCTATAATCATGAGGTCTTCTGTCGTGTCCATCGTGACAAAGTGCTTCAGGAGCAAAACCGAAGATTTCAACTCATCTTGAAGTGCCGACCGAATAATACCGATAATGCTGGAAGCTGCTTTTTATAAGACAGAAATTTTTTTTATTTTTTATTGAGCGGAACTGTTTATTATGTTATATTAGTGTTTTAATTGGTGAATATTCTTTCATCTCTCAGGAGTATCCCCCATAGATTAAAAGTGAGAGATACTATTTTGTTGGCCGACACATTGGCCAAGGAGAAGTAAAAGTGAGTATAGGTACAGTAAAATGGTTCAATTCGAGCAAGGGTTTTGGTTTTATTAATCCGGACGATGGCGGAGAAGATTTATTCGTCCACCATTCGGAAATTAAGACCAGCGGCTACGCATCGCTCGATGAAGGCCAAAAGGTCGAGTTCGAAGTTGGACAGGGCAAAAAGGGCCCGTGCGCAACTAATGTAGTCCCCTGCTAATTAGGGATACAGCTTGAAAACGGAAAGGTCGAGCCTGGCTCGGCCTTTTTTTATGCGCTTTTTGGGCAGAATTACATGGGAAATAGACTAAAATAGACCCGTGATTCGTTATACAAGTAAGAAACGGCCGTTAGCTTAATTGGGTAAGTAGCTTTGATAATTGAGGACAAAATACTTGTATGGAAGTTTAACCACGGCAGTAAAGATGCCTTTCGACGTATCTATGAAAAGTATAAAGACGACCTGCTTGGTTTGGCTGTCACTTTGCTGCGGGATAAAAGCATCGCCGAAGACGTAGTGCACGATGTCTTCGTGTCGTTCGCCGGGACTGTCGGGGCTTTTAATCTCAGCGGGACTCTGAAAGGTTTCTTATCAACCTGCGTGGCCAATTGTGCCCGCGACAGGAACAGGTTGAAGGTCGGCCAAAATGTCACGGCAGGTTTTACCGAAGCGATGGAAACAGTTTCGGATGGGCCGCCTGAGTATGCAATTGATTGCGAGCAATCGCACCGTCTGATGGATTTGCTCGCCCCGCTTCCATACGAGCAGCGTGAGGTTATTGTGCTGCACCTGCATCAGGAGATGCGGTTTCGTGAAATTGCCGAGGCGCTCGGCCTTTCGATTAATACGGTCCAGAGCAGGTACCGCTACGGTCTGGAAAAGCTTCGTACGATTCTAAATAACACGGTGGAAAAATGAAAAATTTCGATGACATTGAAAAATTCGTAAGACATGGGAAACCTGTTGTGAAAACCAACCGACAATTGGATAAGCGAACACTGGATGATTCCTATGCAGTCATAGAAGAAACTATCTCCACATCGAATGATTACAAATCAAGTATAATAAAATTCGCCATTCAAAATAAGGCGGTAAAACTTCTCACCGCAGCGGCTGTAATTATCGTGGTAATCAGTCTGTTCTTAGGCCGAAATGGGCATACGCCGGACATCCCGGCGCCAACACCGCCAGAAACGAGATTAATCTCCATGATGTCTTTGAGAGCCTCTTACCAGCGAGGAGGATTCGATGCATTAGACAAGCAATTTCGAGAGACACTCGATATGTTGGGACCGCGGTCGTCAAGTGTTTCGATGAAAGAGCTGCTTGAAGGGACAAATGGTTCGTAAAACTGAAAGGATAAAAAATGAAAAGAATACACAATTTTTTTAGAGTTAAGATGATATTGTTTGGTTTAGTAGTAATATTTGCCGCCTCACCGGTTTGGGCGATTCCGCCTGACCCGGACAATGCGGCACTGTTGTACTATCAGGGATTTCTTTCGTTGGCAGAGCTTGGCGAACAGGCTCGAGACCATATTGCGGAGGTGGCCAGGGGTGAGGTCGCACCGGATGATGAAGTGCGGCAGGACATCAGCAAATGCAAAGGGGCCATTGAGTTTGCCGAGGCTGCAGATCGAGCGATGTTTTGCAACTGGGGGGTGCGCTACTCGCAGGGTTTCGAGTGCCTTTTGCCCCAGATGGCACAGGCACGGTATCTGACATTTGTCCTGATTGCCGATGCGCGATTACACGCTTCGGATGGCGACTACAAAGAAGCACTTGAGAGGTGTTTGATGGCATGTAATTTTGCCCGCCATATCGGTGACGATACGACTATTTCATATCTTGTTTCTTTATCGGTCAGAACGCTCAGCTACAAGTGTATGAGGGAAATAATCGGTATGGCCGCTGGTGACGAGAAGCTGCTGAAATGGTTCAGGAACCAGCTGGTGACATCCGAGAACTATACACTTTCTGTCGTCAGGCCGCTGAAAATTGAAATCGAAATTGTCACTGACCTGATGCGAATGGAGAATGTCGAGAAGCTGACCCGGGTTCTTACCGATTCCGGCATCGGAATACTTAACGATTCCAATCAGAAGGAAGTGTCGGAAATTGCAAAGGCGATTGACGAAAAGACCTTGGAGCGAGCCAGGCTGATTTATTCTGAGCGTATGAACTCAGCCCTGATGGTGTTAAGTACAGATATGCCATATGAATCGGCTGATGCACAATTGAAACAGTTGTCGGATGACTTCGACCCGAATAATCCGCCGGAAGCATTGGCAGGAACATTCGTACCGTCATTTTCCAGGATATATCATCAGGATATAATGCGAAGAACATCATTAAATGCTACTATTGCAGCCGTTGATATCTGCCTGAGTCGGAATAAAACCGGAAAATTGCCGGATAAACTGCCCACCGACCTGCCGAAGGACTTATTCAGCGGCAGGGATTTCGATTACGAAAAAAACAACGATGGTTTTATTCTCCGCTGTCCGGGCAAGGATTCGGATATCTATGAATTTAAATTCAAGATAAAATAGTAGTATTAAACTCATATCCGCTACAATCGGCCGAGCCAAACGCCTCGGCCTTTTTTATGCGCTGAAAAATTTTCCGGTTAAAAAGAAGTTGCGCCGAGAGGGGCTTTTTCGTCTATAATAGTGAGTACGTTAAAAGTGAGCTAAAGTACTTAAAGTGAACTAAAGCGGCACGTATGTGCCATCCTGAGGCACATTTGAGACCCTTGGGAGAATTTTTGGGAAAACAACACAAAGAGCTTTTGGAATTATTGGATAAGTCCGGAGCGAGTCTCTATACGCTTCTGACCCGGCTGACACTGCGCGAAGAAACTGCCGAGGAACTAATGCAGGAATTATTTATAAAACTCAGCAACTCGAAAGGATTCGAAAAATCCACCAGCCGGGATGCCTACGCCCGCAGAGCGGCAATAAATCTGGCATTCGACTGGCGGAGAAAATTCCGGCAAAAGCCTAATTTTTCACCGGTGGTCTGCGAGCCGGTCTCGAACGAAAGCTCGCCGTTAAGCAAACTGATCCGGACCGAGGAGCTGGAAGAAATGCTCGATGCAATCGGCCGATTAAACAAGTCATGGCGTCAGGCAATTGTCATGAGATATATCCAACAGCAATCATACGATGATATCGCGGAACAAATGGAAAAAACGCCGCATCACGTTCGGGCTATATGCTCCAAGGCAATAAATCGGCTTCGTGATTTACTCGGTGCAAATCGGCAAAAACTAACCGAAAAGGAGATATACAATGTCGGAAAATCAAGAACAAATTCGATACAGACTGAAAATCCTCTCGCAGATTGAACCATCCCCGGAATCTTCCCAGCAGGCGGTTGAAAATGTCCGCCGGTCTCTGGCGGATACAAAACAACAGCGCGAAAGTATTGGTACGAAAATTATACGGATGGTCTCGAACGGTCATGCAGTGAAATTCGCCGCTGCGGCGATATTACTAATCGCTGTAGGATTCATTGCAGGCCGGCTTCTATCGCCAGAGCAGGATATAGAAGCGCTGCAGGCTTCTTTGGAGCCGGTTATTACTCATAGAGTACTTTCACAGATAAACGACCAATGGCAGAAAGAATACGCAAGAAATTACACTCAAATAAAGGATGATTTGAGCCGACAGATGAGCCAGGAAATGGCCGAGTTAACCGAACAGACATTGGCTGCTTCGAGCAATATCACCGAGCAGCGAATGAAGGAATTAATCCAGCTCATCGAAGCCGCGAGGGTAAAAGACCGGCAGTGGATTGCCGCCGCCCTGGAACAAATAGAGCTAAATCGGCGGCAGGACAACGCCCGAATCGGCAGTCTGGTAACGTTTGCCGCTCGAACTAACCAGCCACAGCGAATCGAGCAAAATTAGAAAACCGCTGGAACAATAAATAAACGAAAGGGATAAAAATGAAATCTTTCAGTAGATTAGTTATCATAGGCATTGTCACCATTTTAATAACGGCAGGTATTACCTTTGCTCAGGATACACCCGAAACATTCACTATTTCAGGGAGTGCCGGAATTGACGGTGTGGCTATGCTGGGATTGCCGGGAAATACGGGCACTGACCAAAACGGATATTATAGCGTTTCTGTTCCATTGGGCTGGGCTGGCAAGGTAACACCTAATAAAAAAGGTTACAAGTTCATTCCACCAGTAAGAATATATTCTGCCGTTAACGAAGATATGACAAATCAGGATTATAGAGCTGAACTACTGAGCTATACCATCACCGGTTCGGTGGGTATTGATGGCGTGGTTATGCAGGACCTGCCGGGTAACCCTGTAACTGACCATAGCGGCCGTTATAGAGCCACGGTTCCTAACGGCTGGTCAGGCAGAGTAAAACCGAGTAAAGAAGGTTATACATTCGTACCCGACCAGAGACTCTATCACAGAATGAGCAACAATCTGGACAATCAAAATTACGAGGCAACACAGATTCTTCTGGTTATATCCGGCGAAATCAATATCCCCGGAGTTTTCTTAGAGGGTTTGCCGGGTGCTCCAATTACCGATAAAGATGGCCGATATCGTGCCAGAGTTCCATACGGCTGGAGCGGAACTGTGGTACCGGAAAAGGAAGGCTACGAAATGACACCTCCAGGTCGTTCATATTCAGCGGTAACGAAAAACCTGAATGACCAGGATTTTTTCGCCGAACCGCAGATGTTTACAATCTCTGATACAATAATGGTAGATGGGGCGCCAATTCCCGGTGTTAAAATCACTACTGATGATGGTATCTCTGCCGTAACGAATGCTCAAGGCAGATACACCATCAAAGTTCCTTACGGCTGGAGTGGCGAGATTACTTTATCCAAAGAAGGCTATACATTCGATCCGCCAGGTAAGTCTTACTCGAATGTATTGACAAATTTCATAGACGGAGCACCGGTGCCGACTGCGCGCCGGCCGGCCGAAATGTATGCCTACAATGCTCGTCGAAGAATGCAGGCAACAATACCGTCTGCAATCGGGCGCACCGGTAGCCGGAGAATTCTCGTAGTCCCCGCTGCCGATATTGAGCCGGAAGAGCTCGCCGGAACAGTGGAAGATTTGTATGTCTTTTCATATATCCTCGACGATAGATTCAAGGAGCCTCGAATGATTCAGGGAGTTTTCCGGGATTTCGGCGATTTCTTCGGACGGGATAATCGCGAAACGGAAGCCATTTATATGCAGGATTATGGAGCCGTATTTATGATGGAAGTAGATTATACGTTCACACCCGTTGCTCAAACACAGGAACAGGCCGAAGATGAAACCGCCGAAGATGGTGATCCGACCTGGCAGCAAACAAGAGAGAGGATATTCTCCGGCCGCAGACGAATTAACAGGACCCAGGCAGGGCCGGATGAAGGCCGGATGGTCGAAGAATTAAAAGCGGAACTTATCCGCACACTTAAACACGCAAAAAATATCCGAAATTTAATGCCGGACGAATGGGTGATTCTCAGTGTCACCGGGAGGGGCCCGCAATCCGGCATGGGCATGATGGGTGGATTCGGTGGCTATGGACAAAGCTCCACCCGGTTTCGGGCATCATCCTCGTCAAGAGTCAGCGGATACGGCGGCGGAGGTATGGGAGGATATGGCGGCAGCGCCGCGAGTGGAGGATTCGGTGGCAGTGCCATCGGTGGAGGATATGGAGGTGGCGGCATGGGTGGCTACGGCTCAGGGATGATGGGGGGTAGGGGAGAGATGTACGGAGGCTCAGAAATGATGGGCAGTATGGGCGGATATGCTGAAACGGGGATTCCTCAGGCCACGATTATGACTATCCGCGTTAAAAAAACCGATGTTGACGCCTTTGCAGAAGGAGAAATGACCTTCGAGAAGTTCCGGCAGAAAGTACAGATTTTAATGAACTGATTCGGTAATGAAAGGAGATAAAAATGTCACGGCGAAAAATATTTTTATTCATAATTGCGGTTTCTTCAATCACTGTGTTTGCCGGCCAAAACTCTTCTGAGAAATCTAAATCTGATGTACCGGAATACCCGCAGGATTTTGAGGAGAGCCAATCATCGACTCCGATTCAACCGCCGAATTTATCTCAGAATAGAACGAATCGGCGGATGACCCAACAGTGGAGGGATTTTTCCGAATGGAGAGATTTTTCCGGTTTTAATCGTTTACGAAATCTAAGGCCGGAAGAAAGAATCAGGGAAATGCAAAAAATGGCCGAACAGCAACAAGAGCAGGCCATGAAGCAGGCCCTCGGTGTCAACGACGAACAGTGGAAAGTCATCAAGCCAAAAATTGAGAAGGTCAAAACTTCTCGCGAGCGTGCAAATGTAAGCATCGGCCCGCCCTTCAGCAGCAACTTCGTAAGCAGCAGCTCACAACAAGGCGGGGGGTTCGCAGGCGGTTTTCAGTTTGGTAGTAGTGGTGGTGGAAGTAACATGATGGCCCCAGATTCGGCTTTCCAGAACCAATCCAATTTTCAGAGCCAATCCAACAGGCGGGAAACTCAAGGCGAAAGAATATGCCGTCAGCTCGATGCACTCTTGAATGATATGAATTCGTCTCCCGAAGCAATCAGACTCAAAATGATCGAGCTGCAGCAGGCAAGAAAAAACGCCAAAAAACAATTGGCTCAGGCACAGAAAGAATTGCGTGAAGCTCTCACATTACGCCAGCAGGCAAGATTATTATTGATGGGAATACTCGACTAATATACCACCAGAGTTTTATACGGCAAACTCACATAAAGATTTTCGGATTTGATCAAATCAGTTCAATAATCACCGTGGAGCTTTTGTCTGTAATCGATTAATCCGGCTCCGATGTAAGCCACGGGTCATAATCAACGGCACCGGTAAGTCGTGCCGGATTGGGGGGTGTTATACCCCACCAGTTATTTTCCGCCTTTATGCTTATACCCGTATCATTATCGATATCGTAACCGGAAGTATTGGAGTAAATCGAATTCCGGCCGGCAGAGCTGAACGTTCCGCCACCCAAATCGCAATCGAATATTCCTCCATTGATATTATCTAATTCGATACCGTCGTTTGTATTCATTTTGATGGTATTATTCTCAAACATTGCATTCAGTGTTCCGGTATCGTTACTAAGCCATACGCCTCTTACAGCATTGTTAGTTATCGTATTACTGTAAAGATCGACGGTTAAAATACCGGTTGTCTGATTAACTATGTAAACGCCATCGGAACTATTATTAACGATTGAGTTACCTGTCAATGATGCATTATATGTCCCGTCGGCGTTATTAAGGTTTACGCCTCTATAACCGTTACCCTCAATTGTATTATTGCTTAATGTTAATTCGAGCGTGCTGTTCGGATCGGTATCCTGGTCGATTGAGATACCGAAATCATCCGTAGTCGCCCCGCCGCCGCTGTTGTTGCTGATGTTGTTATTGGCGATTGTCAGAGTTGTTGCGCCCGCATCGGTGACATATTCAAGGCCCCCGGCCTGGTTACCGGTTATGGTGTTATCCCGGGCAGTAAGTGAAAAAGTGGTTCCCGAGTTATAGAGATACAATCCTCGATTGATATTGCCGGTAAATCTGTTGCCTGTTATATTTGCCGATAATATGCCGCCATCCAGGACATTGGAAATACGTACTCCCATATCCACGGTGCTGTTGATAATATCATTGTTATTAAGAGTCAGGTTCAAGGTGCTCTCGCTGTTATAGAAGTATATATTATCATCCTGACTGTCTGACATCAGATTGTCGCGAACCGTCGCCGTTACAGTACTGCCTGTATAACCGTACATTCGCAGCCCTTCGTTCGTATTTCCCGTAATCTGGTTGTCGTAGATATCAATATTTCCCGTGCTGCCGTTCGAGGTGTAACAATATATACCCTGGGCACCATTGCCGGAAACAGTGTTATTTTGAAAAGAACCCGTGAAGGTGCTCGTATTCGTATTTACACTGTAGAGGCCGATGCCGAGGTTGTCAGTGATTTCGTTATCGAAAATATCAATCTCGGTTGTGCCGCCGTCCGAGTTATATACATATATACCCTGAGTGCCGTTTTCGGAAATTGTATTATTCTGGAAAGTTCCCGTGAGGATACTTGCATTCGAATTCAGGCTATAGAGACCAAACCCGGGATTGTTGGAAATGTTATTATCAGAAATGCAGGCCGTAGCACTGCCTCCCCCCGTGTTGCTCAGGTATATTGCATTCGTGGTATTATTTTGTATCACACTGCCCGAAATAGTTATGGTCCCGGAACTGTTGGCAAGATTGATTGCATTATTGCCTGTATTCTGGATAGTGACATCTCTGATGGTCGGATTATCAACATTCAATCCATAAACGCCGTTATTTCCGCCTGAGATATTTATACCGTCGATGATATTATTCCAGAGCATCTTTACGACATCGGCTCCATCGGGACGGCTCAGGCTCGGACGCCCCGCCGCCGAACTCACATTCAGCGTAAGATTATTCGGCAATAACACATCCCTGCTCGTATTATCCCCGATGCCAAGAAGCTGCTGATTGGGTTTCAGGGTGAGAGTTCCGCCGGAGATAGTGTTGACATCGATACTACCAGAATCATTCAACAGAAAAATAAAATCGCTTATACCGGAAGTATTCTCCGCCTGTACGATTGTCATGGGGTTTTCCTGTGTACCCGTACCTGCGGCGCTGCCATCGGCATCAACAAAATACATATCGACTTGCTCGCCGGTGGCATCGTCGATTAACGCACCTTCCGTATCGGAAGCAATTTCCGGACCACCGTCAGTTCCCGGGGATTTGTTAATATCATCAGTATTAGTTATCACATCGACATCACGTATTACAGGCCGCATCATACGGCTCTCGATATCTCTTTTTTTGCCGGATTCCCTCCAGGGATCACGCGGTGCACCAAAAGGTATCGATAAGGAAATACAGGCGAAAGTATCATTTTTACGTATCTTATCATGTTGAACCTCAACACCGATGGCAAGGGTGCTCTCGGGCATTCCAAAGACGTCGTTCAACTCGCAATGCAGCCGCAGGCGAGGGCCGGAGATTTCAGGAGAATCGCTGTGATTAAAATTAAAATATCCGCCGTGGACCCACAGCTTGTCTTTTTGCCCAAGATTAAAACCGTACCCGAGTTCGGCATCGAATCCCGGCAGTGCCCGCTCACGAGCAACAAGAGATTGATTACGCACCATAACTGTCGTGCCGCTGAGGCTGACACTATTAATTGTTCTGCTTCCCACGATATAGCTTCTATTTTCGGGAAGGTATATGTTCCCTCGCAGTTCGAATTTGTTTTTAAGCAGTTCGGCGCCAAACATTCCCTGATTGAACTGGTTATCCGCCGAGCTTTTTAATCTGTCGTAGAATCCATAAATACCCCATATAAAGTCATTGTTATCGATGCCGCGTATAATACGGCGAAATCCAAATCCTATATTGCCTTCGAAGTTTTCATCGTTATCAAATGTGGATCTGATATCAGAAAAAAACATCGAGTCCGGGGATTGCCATACCGGGCACATAAAAACAAACCTGCCGATCCGACGGTCGTCACCGGCTTTCGTAGTCAGATGTAAATAGGGGGACCATTTCGAAGCTATTGTTCTTTGTTTTTTATTAAGATTTATTATTTCCTGAATGTAATCCAGTTGACTTGCTTGTTGTTGACGATTGTATGTGGTTGTGGTTTCTGTCTGTGTGCTTTGATTCAAAAAATATTCCCGGAGCTCTTCGGCAGGCTCGGCAATAGCAGGCTTCACAATGAAAAGTGACACAAGCACCGCGTGCAAAGCGACAAAAAGAACTGCCCGCGTACCTGAGGAAAGGTATATATATATACTTTTCTTCATATAAATCCTTAAGAAAAACAAAGTATGTTCTGCCCAGATGCAATTTTCTCTTAGAAAAGGTAATAGCCACCTTGATGCTTCCTCCTTCTTTTTGAAGAACTCAATATGACTATTTTTATCCCTTATTAGGGGATTAATGAATTACTTGTCGGCACAATCCCGACTTCTCGTTATGTGATTTTCTGAAAAGATGGGTTCAAAAACCTTACACTTAGACCATAAGGCGGCTTGCCAATCGGCGAGTTTTCGGCTTTAGCGTAATAAACAGAAAGATTAAAGACATCCTTTTCATTATACCTTCTTATATGTCCAAAGTTTTAATACAGTTATCAAATCAGATTTTATAAGACCATCTTTTGCTGTATAAACCTTAGGTATAATCAAATTAATTGGATTATTCCTTATTTCAGGCCTTTGCACGATATTGACAATATCCCTTTTATTTCTATTGAAATATTCATAGTCTCGATCACTTGTGCAATAACCTCCGAATTAACATATAGTTACATAACATGCCGGCGACAGGATTTTATTTCGCTCAAACCACATATGAACCGGTATTTTATAGAAATGAGTTGACGTAAGTCATTTGCGTCGTTACAATCACCCGGATTTTTTTTGAACTGAAATAAATTCTCCCAGGAGGTAATAATTAAATATGAGTAAAACAAGAGAAGTTCTGAAAGAAAAACTGACGGAAGAGAATTACAACAAATTGTTTGCACTTAACAATCCGAAGATGCACGAATTTATCACCGACGCGATCGAACTGACCGGGGCCGCTTCGGTTTATGTATGTGCGGACTCAGATACCGACAGGGAATATATCCGCCGTCGGGCTGTCGAGCTCGGCGAAGAGATGCAGCTCAATACCGAAGGGCACACCTGTCATTTCGACGGATACAACGACCAGGCACGTGATAAATCCAGAACCAAGTATCTGCTGCCTGCCGGCTCGGACCTTGGGGCAAGCTTGAACTCCATCGAAAAACAGGCAGGTGTAGAGGAAGTTCGCTCTTTTCTCAAGGGCTCGATGGCAGGGCGCGAAATGCTGGTTCTGTTCTTCTGCCTCGGACCGGTTGATTCGGATTTCTCCATCGCCTGCGTACAGATTACCGATTCCCCCTATGTCGCACACAGCGAGAGTATTCTCTATCGCAGCGGCTACGAGCAGTTCAGAAAACTCGGCGATTCCCCCGACTTCTTCAGATTTCTCCATTCCGAAGGCGAGCTTGAAAACGCCGTTAGTAAAAATATCGACAAACGCAGGGTCTATATCGACCTGGACGAAAATCTGGTTTACAGCGTAAATACACAGTATGGCGGTAACACAATCGGCCTGAAAAAACTGGCGCTCAGGCTGGCAATAAATAGAGCATCAAACCAGGGCTGGCTGGCCGAGCATATGTTTGTTCTCGGTGCTCGTGGTCCCGGTGGTCGAATCACTTATTTTACCGGTGCGTTTCCTTCGGCTTGTGGAAAGACTTCGACCTCTATGCTCTCGGGACAGACTATAGTCGGCGACGATATAGCATATCTAAAAAAGATACACAACCAGATGAAATGTGTGAATGTCGAAAAGGGTATTTTCGGTATCATTCGAGATGTCAATCCGACCGACGACCCGATTATATACGAAGCCCTGACTAATCCAAATGAAGTAATATTTTCAAACATTTTGATAGATGACAATAAAATGCCGCACTGGCTTGGTATGGGCACGGAATTACCAAATGAAGGAATCAATCATTCGGGCCGATGGCACAAAGATAAAAAAGACGACAAAGGCAATGAGATTACGGCCTCGCATAAAAACGCTCGCTATTGTCTCAATATTGCAGATTTAGATAACCGCGATCCCCTTATTGACGATCCAGAAGGTGTTTCGGTCGGCGGTATCATCTACGGTGGACGCGACAGCGATACGTGGAATCCTGTTGAGCAGGCTTTTAGCTGGGAAGAAGGCATTATCTTAAAAGGCGCTTCTCTCGAATCTGAAACGACCGCAGCAACGCTCGGACAGGAAGGAGTAAGGACATTCAATCTAATGAGCAATCTTGACTTTCTCTCAATTCCTCTCGGCCGATATATTCAGAATAATCTGGATTTCGCCGAAGGTGTCGAAAAGCCACCGCTGATTTTTTCGGTCAATTATTTCCTGAAGAACAAAGACGGCAAATATCTCAACGGTATGGCCGACAAGCTTATCTGGATTCTCTGGGCAGAGTTGCGAGTAAACGGCGAAGTTGATGGTATCGAGACTCCGACCGGCATTATACCGAAATATGATGATTTGGCCGGACTATTCAAAGAAAAGCTCAACAAAAAATACACCAAGGAAGACTATGTGGAACAGTTTAAGTATCGCATTCAGGAGAATCTCGCCAAACTTCAACGTGTCGAGAAGATTTATACCGAAAAAGTCTCCGATACTCCGCAGATTGTCTTTGAGACGTTTGAAAAAACCCGTGGCCGTATTCTGGCAACCCGTGAAAAACACGGTGATTACATCTCACCTTTCGACTTGGCATAAAAAATCGCCGGAGTCGATAAGACATTTGATATCGAAAAAGCACAGTTTTCCAACTGTGCTTTTTTTTATTACTCAGTCACAAAAGATTAACTATAAATAGTATTCTGATCTTCAGGTATTATTGAGACAAGTATTTGTCTGAGAATTTTCTTGCAGCAGAACAGAGTAAAGTCTGGCCGTTCGTAAGAGCTTCATCCAGGGACATTATATCCGGCATGCACGATATGGCAGTGACAATCCCGGCTTTTTAATACACTTCCGGCGTAACTTTCACCCGGCCTGCAAGAACCGCCACACGGGTTTTTGTCTGCGCGGCTGCTTTCAAGATTCCCGAGACGACTTTTCCGGAAAGTGACTGAAAGTCGAAACAACCCTCACCGGTAATAATCCAATCGGCCGACTCGAGCTCGGCACAAAGGCCGCTTCGGGCGATGACTGTTTCGATTCCGGAGACGAGCGTCGCGTTCATAAAGGCCATAGCGCCGGCAGCCAGTCCTCCCGCCGCACCTGCACCGGGAACGTGACATATATCTCGCTGCAATTGTGCTTTTACAACGTCGGCCAAATGCGCAAGGGCATTTTCCAGTCTTTCAACCATCTCAACAGTAGCTCCCTTTTGAGGGGCATAAACTCTTGCCGCCCCTAATTCGCCGCACAGGGGATTATCACAGTCACAAAGAACTTCGACCGGGACGAGTTTTAGGTCTTCAGGTTCGATTACTGTAACAAGCTTCTCCAGGCCTGCTCCCCCCAGCGGAATTGATTCGCCCTTTTTATCGAGAAACCTCCAGCCCAGCGCCGATGCCGCACCGAGCCCACCATCGACAGTAGCGCTGCCGCCGACTGCAAGGAGTATTTTATGTGCACCGTATTCCATCGCCGCGACGATAAGCTCACCCGTTCCGTATGTGGTCGTCCGGAGCGGATTCATTTGTTCGGGGCTAAGAAGTTCGAGCCCGCTGGCGGAAGCCATCTCGATAAGAGCGGTTTTATCTTCGAACCAGGCAAAACCGGCATCAACCTTCATCTCCGGCAGAGGTCCGGTCACTTTCCGCTCTATCCATCGGCCGTTACAGGCCCTGATCATTGCCCCTGCAGTTCCTTCACCGCCGTCGGCCATCGGTTTTTTCACGAGACAGATGTCCGGGACGCATTCACGAATAGCATCGGCGATGATTTCACAGGCCTTTTCGGCTGTTAGAGTGCCCTTGAATGAGTCTGATGCGATTACAACCTTCATAAAATCCTGTACATTTGGAATCAACTTCGAAAAACAACATTTACAAGTGTTTACCCGGCCGTGCGATGAGTGTCAATTTGTTTTTGTCCTTTCATCAAATCAATAAGATATAACAATTGATAAAATAGGTTTGACGGCGATTTATGTGAATATTATACTTGGAATCTTAATTTAATGCAAAACGGCGATTAAAATATCTGGAGCAAACAATGGACAAAAGTAAAATCATTTCTGAAGGTATAACCTTCGATGACGTCCTGCTGGTACCGGCTAAAAGCGATTTCATACCAAGCCAGGCGGATACTCGAACACAGTTGACCAATAACATCACCATCAATATACCGATCGTCTCTGCCGCAATGGATACCGTCACCGAGGCTGCCCTGGCAATCGCCCTGGCCCAGGAAGGCGGGATCGGTATAATCCACAAAAATCTCCCGGTCGAGGCCCAAAAACGAGAAGTAGCAAAAGTCAAACGTTCCGAGCACGGCGTTATCCTCGATCCTGTTACATTGTCTCCGGATCAGCCCGTAAGCAGGGCCCAACAGCTTATGACCGAACAGAACGTCTCGGGTATTCCCATCATAGAGGGTAAAAAGCTTGTCGGTATCCTGACCCGCAGAGATTTGAAATTTCTCAAAGACTACAACGTCGAGATAAGCACTGTTATGGTAAAGGATAAACTTATTACCGGCCCGGCGGGGACTACACTGGAACAGGCAAAAGAAATCCTGCAGAAACACAAGGTTGAAAAATTACTTTTAGTTAACGGCAAGGGCGAACTGGCCGGCCTGATAACAATGAGGGACATCGACCGCGTTCAACAGTACCCGATAGCCGCCAGGGACAAACGCGGAAGGCTGCGTGTCGGTGCCGCTGTGGGAGTTAACGATTACGAACGCATCGAAGCCATGATAGCCGCCGATGTGGATATAATTGTTGTCGATACGGCACACGGTCATTCGCAGAACGTCATTGACACGCTAAAGAAAATTAAAGCCGAATACGATATAGACGTGATTGCCGGTAATATCGCAACTTCCGAGGCGGCGGAGGATTTGATAGAAGCCGGAGCAAACGCCCTGAAAATCGGAATCGGTCCGGGAGCAATTTGTACGACAAGAGTAATCTCCGGTGTCGGAATGCCGCAGGTTTCTGCGATAATCAATTGTGCCACAGTCGCGCGAAAGCATAATATTCCCGTTATTGCCGACGGCGGAGTAAGACAATCAGGTGACATTACGAAGGCAATTGCCGCCGGGGCTTCGAGCGTGATGATAGGGTCACTGTTCGCCGGCCTGAAGGAAAGCCCGGGACAACTTGTAATTTACAAGGGCAGGCAGTTCAAAGAATACCGAGGCATGGGCTCTTTAGGAGCAATGGTCAAAGGCTCGGCGGACAGGTACGGCCAAAGCAGCTCTACCGAACAAAGCAAGCTCGTGCCCGAAGGAGTGGAAGGACGGGTGCCATACCGCGGGACATTAGGGGGTTTCGTCTATCAGCTCGTCGGCGGCCTGCGGGCCGGAATGGGCTACTGCGGTGCGAGGAATATACAAGAGCTTATGAAAAGCGGCAAATTTGTTCGCATCAGCGCCGCTTCGGTGCATGAATCGCATCCGCACGATATACAAATAACAAAAGAAGCACCGAATTATTCGGCGTCTCTGCCGTTCGAAGACTAACGAATATCCTGATCCGGGCGTGTTTTCCATAAAACATATTAATATAAAGGATACCGTATGATTAAATTTTGCCGGAATGGACTCTGGCCCAGATTGTTTTGCGTGTTCCTGGTTTTTGCCGCCGGTTGCGCAAATACCAAACCAGCAATCTCTGTAAAAGAATCCGATATCTCCGAGGAACGAGAAACAACAGATAAGGAACAAGGGACATCGGATGAGGGACAAGAGATAACAGAGCTCCCCAAGAAATCCGAACCGCTCTGGCTCAGGACGGTAAAACAGGATTGGGCCGAATGGCCAGACAGGTTAATCGCCGACTCGAAAGAAACTTTCTTAAGACCGGACAACATGACGGCATTACTATTGGCCGGCGGGGCCAGCGTCGCAATGCATCAGGAATCGGATGAAAAAATCGCCGATTATTTCGCCAGGCATCATAAACTTCATAATTTCAAGGACGAAAGTCTTAATTTCATCGGCCATCCGACCACACATTTCGCTGCCGGTACTATCTGGTATTTCCTAAGCATACATAATCACGATGATTTGAATAAAGAACGTGCATGGACGATGAGAACCGCCCTGACAATCACCTGGCTGGCAACAACGTCACTAAAACTAATCAGAAACAATGAGACACCAAACGGCAAGGATTTTGCCTGGCCGAGCGGCCATACCTCCAGCTCGTTCACGGTCGCGTCAGTGCTGGATGAATTTTACGGCCCGAAGGTCGGCATCCCCGCTTATGCGGTAGCGTCACTCGTCGCTTACAGGATGATGGACACGGACGACCACTGGGGCAGTGACATTGTCTTCGGAGCGACTCTCGGCTGGGTCGTCGGACATACCGTAGCGGGAAAACACAAAAAGCTCGAAATCGCCGGATTCAAAATAGTTCCAATGACCCCCATCACTCAAGAGCCTGCATTCGGTATCGGTTTACTAAAGAAATTTTAATATGGATACCGAAAACTATAACTTGATTTAACACAGGCATTAACCTATAATACATAAACCGGTCAGATTGAGACGTAAACAAACAGGTTTGAAGCCGAAAAGCCTCCCGTATCTGAGCAAATGGGGTTTGAGTCTGGAGTATTAACAGTCGCGGTAAGGAGGTAATGTAATGACACGCAAGCGAAACGCCTTCACCCTGATCGAGCTGTTGGTAGTAATCGCCATTATCGCGCTTCTGATGGGGATATTAATGCCGGCACTTCAAAGAGTGAAACAACAGGCGAACACCGTTTATTGTCTCAACAGTCTCAGGCAGATTGGTATTGCCATGCAAACTTACGCCATGGAAAACGACGATTTAGTCCCGCGTGCCCTGGACCACGAAGTAAAATGGATTCTCGCATTCATTCCGTATCTCGGCAGTGAATACAGGAATATTCGGGATTACCGCGAGGTCGCCGTATATCAGTGCCCTTCCTTCCCCCGTACAGGAATGGGACAAAACAGATACAGCAACGCCGAGCAGACAGTAGATTATGTCGTAAACGCATGGGATATGGACGACCCGCAGCTTACCAACAGCGAGATGGGAAATCAAATGGATCATCCGACCGGGCTCTCGGATATCAAATCTCCCGGCAAGAGAATTTATATGGCGGATAACGAAGCGGGTCGATGGCGACCTATCATACGAGACAGATACGAGCTGGATATATTATCCAGAATGAATGTTCTGGATGTCTGGTCAACCTCGCATTTACCGGCATCGGACAGAGAAAACCTTACCAGCAATCTGACCCGTCGGATAGCCGCCGATCGTCACCGAAGCGAAGGCTGCAATAACCTGTTCTTCGACGGCCGGGCAGAGTGGCTGCATAAAGACGATAACACCGCCCGATACTGGTGCGGCGAAGATGACCCGACACTTAATTAGCAACTGAATGAGCTACCGAGCAGCTGCCGGAATAAATATCTCCTCATTCCAGCTCTGAATCCAAAAGAAAACGTTATAATCCTTAAGTCAATTCTCATTCGGATCGATTATTTCATCTTCGACAATTTCCCACCACAAACGCGGATAATCCTTTCCCTCATCTATCCACCAGATATCATCGGTACCGTCGTCTGTCTCACCTACGAGTCCACTGCCGACAGGATGGCCGCAACGAGGATATCAGCGCTTGTCACACCGACGAATCGCTGTATCTCAAGTCCATCCCGAAACAAAATGAGAGTTGGGATTGCATTGACCTGGTATCTTTGTGAAATAGCATGTGCCTTGTCGACATCCAGCTTGGCCACACGAGCCCTGCCCTGAACGAGTTCAGCGACATCTTCGAGTATAGGGGCCTGCGTCGTGCAATGCGAACACCATGTCGCAAAGAAATCTACAAGAACGACACCATCAGCGATAAGGGCATCGAAGTTCGTGTCATCAAGCTCGATGACACCGGCTTGCTCAGCCTCGTCGCGTTCCCACCATAATCTGGGATAATCCTGTCCTTCATCAATCCACCAGATATCTTCAGTGCCGTTTGCCGTCTCACCCACGAAGTCCCATCCGGTATCCGTGAAAGTGCTTTCAGTCTGCATCTCAGCCGTGGTCTTGCCAAATGAATCATCACAGCCCGTTGCACGTTCAGCTTGATCCCCGCACATGTTTATCAAGCCGCTAGTCTCCACATCCCAAAGACATGAAGTAATGCTGCCGAGTCCGCCGTTTCTCCCCACGAGTCCACCAACATCTTCATTTCCTGTCACCAAACCGGTACTGTAGCAGTCGGTGATTTCACCTCCGTCTCCATAAGAGTTGAATCCCACGAAACCGCCGACATATCGATCTCCATTGACTGTACCGGTACTGTAGCACATGGCGATATTACCCCCAGAACTGCCTCCATTACCGCCCACAAAGCCACCGATGCATCCGTCTCCACTGACCGTAACCGTGCTGTAGCTTGCAGTGATGCCCTCGGTGATATTGTAGCTATATCTATCATTAACACCGGCGAGTCCGCCGACAAGCCAGATTCCGGTAACCATACCAGTGCTGTAGCACATAGTGATGTTGCTCCGATTGCTGCCCACAAGTCCGCCAATTTCATTGTTTCCCGTTACCTTGCCGGTGCTGTGACACGTATTGATGTTGCCCTTACTTATCGCTGCTAACGAACCTAAACAATCTGTGCCTGTAATATTTACATCTTCGATTCCCAGGTTTTTGACCTCAGCCGTGGAGCCTAACTGGCCGAACAATCCTAAATATTTTTTGCCTGTAATTGTGAGATTGGAGATGATGTGATCATTGCCATCAAATACTCCAGTGTATATAGGAATTACTGCCTGTTCGAAGACTTGTCCGTCCGGCAGGTTTGGATCCAGGTCGATGTCCGCACCAAGAACAAAGCTTTTATCCCAGAGGATGCTCGCTTTACCAAGCAGGATAAGTTGATCGGCATTGATAATTCTATAGGGTTGTTCTGTTGTGCCATCTCCTTCGAGCCAGTCCATTTCAGGCTCGGGGATTATTTGTCCCGGCGTGCTCTCCCAGGCTAATCGCGGATAGTCGAGACCGGGATTCAGAACCCAGTTCGGGTCGTCGGCAAATCCGTTCAGACCGAGCATATTAGGATCCATCATCTCGGCCGTAGTCAGACCGGCACATCCATCACTTCCAGCCTGGCCGGAGGCTTCTATATCCCATATGCTGTTTACGACAGTACCATCTCCTCTTCCAATCAGACCGCCTGTCGAAGAAACCCCGGAAACTCTTCCTGTTGAATAGCAATTGCGGATCCTTCCACCAATTAAGTTTAATCCCGCTAATCCGCCGACATCAATCCGGCCGTTAACCACACTGTGACTGTAACAATTGATCACAGGTCCATAGTTACAACCCACCAATCCCCCAACATTTCCATCACCTGTCACTGTGCCAGTGTTGAAGCTCAATGAAATACTTCCACTACGTTGAGTATTGAACCCAACTAAGCCGCCGACCGAGTCATTGCCGCTAACATTAGTGGTACTATAGCACATTTCGATGTCACCATAATTACCGCAGACAAGACCGCCGACATCTTCTCTGCCACTGACCTTGCCGGTGCTGTAGCACGAAGTGATACTGCCAGAATGCGATCCAACCAGACCACCGATAAATTCTCCGGTTCCATTTATATCAACATCATCCAGACCCAGAGCAAAAATTTTCGCCCCGTAATCTAAACACCCGAACAGACCGAGATATCCGCTGCCTTGTATATGGAGATTGCTTATAACATGACCATTACCGTTAAAGACACCCTTGAAAGGAGTCCCCTGAAACCTGAGTTCTGTGTCATTAGTCTCCGGTGCGATGACGGCCTTATCGAAGACCTTTCGGCCGAGAAGGTTCGGATCGAGGTCGATTTCGGCGGTCAGGACGAAATGCTTGTCGTAATCTTCGGGAGTCTCGCCAAGCAGTATCAAGTTTTCAGCCGTAGCGATCTGGAAGGGATTGTTCGGTTCGCCTGTACCGCCGTCGTATTTTCGCCGGGCAAGAGCATCCAGATTATAAATGAAGAAATCCGCACTGTTGGGAGGCGGAATGGTTTGGCCCGACAGATATACCGAATTATCTGTAAGAGTCAATTGAATGTGAATATCGGTATTCGTATCATCGGCGGTTTTTCCCCGAAATTCTATTGTCGTATCATCCACAACAGTGCCGGCAAGCTCGGTCATATTGAAAAGCTCGCCGAGATGCTCCGGCTCAGCAGAGCTGACCGGACTCAGAAGGAAAGCCTCCACATAGTCAAATGAAGCAGTGCCAGTGTTGACATCCACTGTAAGCTGAAACAGGCCATTAACGAGATAGGTTTCGTGCACACCGGCAAAACCGCCGGTCTTTACAACGTTGCTTTGGTTGGAATCGAAGCTATAGATGCTCTTTTGGGCCTCGGAGGATTGGCCGAAAATACAGACCGCAAGCAGTATATATGCAGGAATCGAGAATCTGCCGCTATTTCTCTTCATAGAATGTTTCATCATTCAACCTCTTTAAGCATATCATACAATATTGAGGGTTCCCAAGTCAAGGCCGAAAAAGTCTCCGGCTTTTGAACGATATGAGGATTCAAGGACAAAATGACTTGAAAATTTATGCATTCGAGATAGACTGTCCGATTGTATTGTAAGAGAAGTTTTTCATAGGACAGATTATGCCAGAATTTAAGATTGAACCGGCACAAAGAATTACACGATTACCGCCCTACCTGTTCGGACGGCTGAATGCATTGAAACTCGCCAAACGCCAGCAGGGAGCGGACATTATCGATTTGGGTATGGGCAATCCGTCCGACGGTGCACCGCAGGTGGTTATAGATAAACTCTGCGAGGCGGCACGCGATCCACGCAATCATCGATACAGCGCTTCGAAAGGTATCACGAACCTGCGAAGGGAAATTGCCAAAAAGTACGAGCGTAAATGGAACGTCCGGCTCGATCCCGAGACGGAGGTTCTGGCCTGCATCGGCTCGAAGGAAGGTTTCAGCCACCTGTGCCTGGCAATGATGGGCCCGGGTGATACGGCGATTGTACCCGACCCGGCCTTTCCAATCCATAATTACGGCGTAGCGCTTGCCGGCGGAAACGTCGTATCCGTGCCTCTGGGCAACGACGAAGATTTCATCAAAAATGTAACAATGGTCATCGAGCATATGTATCCGAAGCCGAAGCTGCTGATTCTCAATTACCCGCACAACCCGACGGCGATGACTGTGGATGAAGGATTCTTCGAGCCGGTCGTCGAAGCGGCGAAGAAATCCGGAGTCGCCGTGATTAATGATTTCGCATACGGCGAGACATGCTTCGATAATTATAAAGCCCCGAGCTTCCTTTCAGTCAAAGGAGCGAAAGATATCGGCGTCGAATTTATCACCATGAGCAAGCCGTACAGTATGGCAGGCTTTCGTATCGGTTTTGTTGCCGGTAACAAGGACATGATCAATTATCTGGCCACAATCAAGGGCTATTACGATTACGGAATTTTCCAGCCGCTACAAATCGCGGGCATTATCGCGCTGCGGGAGTGCGAAGAGTTTATCATCCGGCAGAACCTGAAGTACCAGTCACGCCGAGACGTCGTTTGCGACGGCCTCAGAAGAATCGGCTGGGAAGTGGAAAAGCCCCGGGCGTCAATGTTCGTATGGGCGAAAGTCCCGCAGGAACATTCACAGGGCAAAGGCAGCATTGATTTCGCACTGGACCTGATGGAACATGCCGAAGTGGCCATCGCACCCGGCAGGGCATTCGGCGAAAGGGGCGAAGATTATATGCGTATCGCACTGGTTGAAAACGAGCAGCGCCTGCGTCAGGCTGTTCGCAACATCAGCCGGTATGTGCGCAGGAACCAGCCGGAAAACGGTAAAATCCAGTAGAAACGGGCGCAAATTCAGCCTTTTTTCTTTCAAAATTAATCATATCCCTTATCGGATGTTCGGCCGTAAATGGCCAATAATAATCCATCTTCGGCAAAATACAGCAGCTTTTTCGATCTTTCCCGGCAATGCCGAAAGTCGTAAGCTATAGAAATTACTTGACTTTACATACTTTTTTTGGTTTAATAATAACATAAATGATGTCAAAGCTAATTATTTAATATGCCCGGCGAGACATTGGTTTTGTTGATTTGACTTAAATCACAAAAGGGGAGGTAGAGTGATGAAAGTTTGCAGTCCGACATATGTTGGATGGAGGAGTATTCTGACCATAATCATTGTTGTGGGAGGTTTGCTTACACCCGCTTACTGCGCAGCATCGGATATGACACTTTTCGTTCAGCAAACTCCCGACAAAGGCGGTGCAACATATCCAAACTCGGGAATATATCACTTCTCGCCTCAGTCCGAAGTGACTTTAACCGCTACACCAAGCCCCGGCTATCAGTTCGTTTACTGGCTCGGCGACGTAAGCAGCCCCGAGGCCATCAGCACAGTCGTGTACCTCGATAAGCCGAAAATCGTCATAGCAGTATTCGAACAGGCCGACTACAACTTCACCGGCGGAGGCTCGCCCGGTGGCGGCGGCGGAATGACTGCGACCGGCGGAAATATAAGCGCCGGCGGCGGTCTAAGCAGCACAACAGGTGCCAAGCCTGCGAAGATTGTATATGCACCCAGCGGCGACGCAACACCTGAAATTCCGGAACCGGCGACGGGGATTTTGTTAGGTCTGGGAAGTGTGCTTTTGCTGAAAAGCCGCCGGAGAAAAAGATTCAACTCTCATCGAAGCTAAATCCGCACGTTTCCTGCGTAATAAATTCCGATTCCGTACGGGGATATTTTCTGCAGTTCAAAGGCCGAATCTTATAAATCGAGCAATATTGTTTACCGTCTTCCGCATATTTTAAGAATCGACAGACATTCGGCAGCTTACAGCACGCCCCGCAATTGACACACTGGCCCTTGCGTTTTTTCGAAACCGGCAGGATGGATGTGACGGTCCTTTTTGCCTTCGCCGACCATGTATTTTTATTCACTACAGCCATAACCCATTATTCTTTAAGTTAAACAACTAATACAAAAGGACCTAAATATATTCGCTTTTTGTTTTCATATGGTTATATATATGAATACATTTTTATAAGTTATTGCATCGTAATCTTTTATACGTACTCTTTATAGTAGCATCAGTATAAATTATATGGCGCGCATTTTTTTGTGGCCGTTGGTATAAGGGGTGTACTATACAAAATTATATTTGTACTGTGAAGATTATTTTTCAGACTACGGCTTATTCGGATCGATGGCCAGAACATGAACAGCAATCTGGTTAGGTATAGATTTTTCGTTCTTTGACAGGCTAAAAATCTTTTTGGCTAATTCTTTTGCTTGGCTGAATTGTTTCTCCTCGACATAAACTAACATCTGAATCGTCAAAGCAGTTAAATTATCTGGCTTAGTTTTTAACAACTCTTCTGCATACTTCTGTGCTTTGACAGGTTTTCCGGATTCAATAGCATATATGGCAAACGCTTCTAATCCGGCCTCCCTGCCATTGTTCAAATTAAGTTTTGAAAAAACATCGATAACGTTTGTCATGATTGTGTCAGCTTCCTTCTCATAGCCCATCTTGAAAAGACAATTGGCAGCATATCTATGCTCTTTCAGAAACTCAGTGTTATCTTCAGGTAAGGAAAAAAGCAACTCATTTCCACGAAGCAGGTTAAACAGCATTTGTTCATAATCCTGTTTTACAGAGACTGTTTTGAAGGCTGTTATATACTTTTTTCTGCCTTCCTTCGCATTAGAAAAACCCTGATAAGCGTTAAGGCGGACATTCATATCCTCGCCGGTGACATTTTTTATTGTCTCCAAAAGATCGCGGCCGGTCCTCGACTTCTTCACCGAGACCTCATCCAAAATTTTGTGAACGCACTCGATCCCATGTTCATCAATCAGCCTTCGAGCCTCAAATGTGGCATAAGCATAACGAGCAAGGTTGAACTTCTGACCTTTTTCAGTTGGCATATCCCTATATAAAATGCAATAGTTAGCTATCATCCAATATCGTAGGTTGATTTCCCTTTCGATATCTTTATAATCATTGACATTATAAGATTTTAAAAAATTATCTGCACCTTCCGGTCCAATGTATTTTTCCAAAATGTTGATTGTTATTGCGTTAGCGAAGCCTTCAGAGAACCAGCGCCAATAAGGATCGGTAGGGCTGGCTCGCAAGAACAAGCTCAATTCAACAAATTCATGAATAGCTGCGCCTGAACTAATATCTCCCAACATAAGCTGGAAAATTTTTAGGTTTTCTCTAATATCCTTTTCAAAAGTTTCTATCGATTCTATTAGAAAAGGAAATTCAAGATTTCTGGGATTTTGGTCTTCACTCGTGAACTCAATATTGGGTTTGTACTCTACATAATCTTTGGTTTGATCGTAGGTAAAATTCGGAAGCTGTTCACCTGTACGCAGAAAATCTTTTATAGTACGCTTCTTTACCAGATATAACGGCTGTATTTCCAAAGAGGCAAAAGTATCAAGTGCCTTTGAAAATGCTTTATTCTGTGATGCATTATTAACATCTTCTATACCAAGTATTTTATTAATATCGGCTAATATCGAATCTTTTTGCGATCTGACTGTATTAATTATGTTTTTTTCAAACAAAAGCTGTTTATACATTTTTTCAAAGTAAGGGAGATTCGGCTCGAACGATTTCTCGTAGTAAACCTTTGTACCGGCGATGGTGGTTGAGTTTAGGTTCAGCTTCTCCCAGCTATTGGGGTCCGTTTGCGCCCGGACAAAGACAGGCAAGCAGCATAAAAGAATAAACACAATCCAAAAGTGACTCTTTGCAGCCATGTCAAATACCTCCGCTTTGAGTATTTAAACTTTACAAAAAGTGCTATACAGATTCTGCGATAATTGTATGTATTCCTGCGGCAACAGTCAAGACAGGCAAATCAGGTTACTTAAAAAAACATACGTCCTGTTGATAAAAAATAACACAACAGCGATAATCCGTTATTTATTAAACTATATAACCGGTAGTAAAGCTTACATCGCGCCTGCTTCGGTGGGCGGGATCGGGACGGTAAGTGTCATATCCGGCAATGCGTTCACCGCGTTACAAATTTGAACGACTAAAATCATCAATATAATAAAAGCCCCGAGACCCGGCAGTATCCCTATATACGGCACTGCCGAGGCCACAGAAAGAATTGCATAGGTTAAAAAAAGCCCCGCCGGCAGTTTATTGACTGCGATCGAGTGACTTTCGATATACGTATTATAATCCACTGAAAATCCCCAAAATGCCTGAAAAATCCAGTATAAATTGAAAAACGGGATAAAGAGAAATCCTACGGCTTTTCCCGGCGTGGTGCGTGCATGGCCGTCCTGAATAGCCTTCCACATCTTATAGACCATTATAGCCATAATCACCGACGAATATATTACTGCACAAAAACCCATCAGAATAATCAGTACACCTGGAAATGGTTCTTCTGTAGCGAAAATTGATATAATTCCCCCTAAGTACAAGATAATAAATAAAACAGCACCACCAAGTATCGAACCCAAATAGAATCCTTTTGATAATACAACCCGTTCCTGCATTGTCCTTTCTCCTTAACACTAAAAATAGCTTTTTATTCGAACCGGGACTATATCACGATTTAGAACATATAACAATCACAAAGTTACGGCGAAATAATCACGGCAAAAATCAACCAACATAAAAGATGACATACGCCCAGTTGGCGAAGAACAGCACAATAATCAATATCCAGACAAATATCCGCTCATTATTTGTCAGGTTTATTTTTATGCCGCGGGCGAAAAAAACACGGATAGCAGTGGCGCCAGCAAACAAACCGATCACCGAGAACAGCAAAGGATTATACAGCCAGGCCCGAATGATATGGCCGTGTAATAACGACAATACACCGCGAGTAGAGCCACACGTCGGACAAGGGTATCCGGTCAGACGCTTGATCAGGCAAAGCTGCACCGGGCGATTAAGATGATCGCTTAACCATATTGCCGTAGCACCAAGACCCGACCAAACAAATACTATCAGCACAGCCCATAGTGGCCATGGCGGACGCCGGGTAACATGGACCATCTCTATTTTCATTTCGATGAATTCACATTGCTTAGTAGCCTGAAGTCGAAGCCACACCACCTAATATCACTAATAACAACCAGATGACAAATCCGATGATTTGCAGTATTACACTGATCATACCACAGATTTTACCTGCCTGAGTCAATCCCCGGCCGGACGGATCCATCCTGCCTGCATCTATTTCTCGCAAGTCGCCATTTCCCATTACCCAGGCGATAATGCCGCATATAAAGCAGCAAACGATACCGAGTATCCCAAGAACCAAAATGAGCACGCCGCGATGGGGTCTTAGCGGCATTTGTTGTTGTCCCTGGGGGACCGCGGTGACTTCCTGTTGTTCTACCATAATAATCTCCTGTTATTTCGGATCTCCAATTTAGAACAGACATCAGGTTCTACAACGGCAAGACTGTTCCTTTCCTACATTTGTTTCATTAAATTGACGGACAATGTTAAGATAATATACCCCCATATAAGGGAAGTGCCAAGAATCAATTCGGAATTTTATTACAAAACATTTTACTTGTTTGAAGCGATTTAAACTCGATGTGAAAAAAAGAAGAGACAATCGACCACGCGGATGATTGTCTCTTCGGCTGAAAAATACCAGGTATTGATTCGTGTTAGTTATCTTGTTTTAACTCGTTCATTATCTCATCGGGCCAGCTCTCACTCAAAACCCGGCCTTTAAGCGCGGCTCTGTCCAGAACGATGATTTCATATCGGCCCGGTTTTCCCCGCTGCTTTTCTTCAAAATAATGACTGTCTCCGGAGACAAGGAAAGAGATTTCGTTGTTGCCTTTAAAGGTCGGGACCAGCGCCGAGAGCTCTTCTTCTCCGAATCCCTCATCATCGAAAATCGGCATACCCGCCTTATCAGTCCCGAACTCATAATCTATCAACCTGTTGTGCCTGATAGGTAAAAGAACTTTCATTCCGTCCGGCGAGAGCTCGAACTGCAGCATACTCAAAGACTGGCTGGTATGAACCGATACGCTCTGCGGCAGCACGTTTGTGACCATACCGGTAACCGAATCATAGCAGAACAGAGACCAGCCGGGCTCGTCCCTTGTACTCATGGGCAACGGCATAAGACAGGTCGAAAAGAATATCCGCCCGCCAAGCCCGTATCTGACTTTCAGCCAGGGATAAAAAACCAAACCGGCCAGAGACGAGACATCATTGTTGCATTTGTACATCTCTACCGAGCCGTTTTCATCCTTATCCAATTCTATCGGTTTGGCTAAAAGATTATTTTCTTCATCGGCTACAATCCTTTCCTGAAGTGTTCCGAGGACCATTTCGTCTTCGCCTAAATTCTCCGTATCCGCATTTATATAGGCGATAGCCCTCGAATCCTGACGCCAGTCGTAGCCCAGAGCTGCACGTTCATCGACGAGCAGGTTTTTGACTTCACTTTTAAGGGATGCAACATAAAGGGAATACTCCATCTCCTCTTCCCCGTGTTGCGTCTGCATAACATAGGCCACATATCGTTTGTCCGGTGAGATACGTGTCATAAAGGTTTTGAATATAGTGGAAGCGACAATATGTTTATCTTCGAGATTGTCTCCTGGTACGACAACAATCTGATAATAACGAAGGTCTTTTTCCCTGGCTAATTTAATTCCCTCTTCTCCCAATATTTCCAGGAGCTTGCTATCGGCATTTTCAACCATATACCGTATGACCCAGTTCTTGTACTCTTCGGATTCGAGAAGCTCGTCATAGGGTTCGGGAAATTTGTCAGTCATGCCGAGACTGCCTGCCTCTAAAATCTCCTGACCCATTCTTTTAGCGTTATATTTAATCATCTTAACCTGCCCGGGAGGCAGAATCTTTAAGCCTTCAGACAGACTGTTACAATCAACCTCCGGGCTGTAGGCAATCAAACTGCCGTCTTTGGAAATACCCGGCCAGGGCTGGACACATTCTTTCGTAACTACCGTCAATTGGCCGTTCTTACCATCGACCAGAAATAACACCCCATCGACTCTCAGCAAACCGACCGAGCCGTCATCCGACCATTCGAGTGAATTTTCCGGAATACAACCTATGAAAAAAACCATAGCAACGTAGAAACCAATTAATCCCAAACTCTTAATGCGATTATTCATAATTTTTCTCCTTAATATATTCTCTGTACCTTTCCCATAATCCCGGGCCGGTGACAAAATCCGCCTGTATGCCATTGGAACGAGATGCCATCATTGCAACGACTTTTTCCCGCCAGAAACTGTCACCTTTATCATCCAAATCGAATTTCTTCTTCTGCACATCTGCTCCCGGATGAACCACCTTTGCTCCCGGTCTTTCTACGAGAACGGGCGATTTGGACCAACGCCCTGCTACTATCCCAATGAAAGCCGCCAAAATAATTACTGCCGCCCAGCGCGCTATAGGCAGCCATAAAACTCTCGTATGGGACTTTATATTTATTTCCGTCATGTCAAAATCCGTCTTGACGGCATGTTGTGTTTTCGCAGTGATTGCCGCATCCGTCTTTTTATAAATCCCCAGCATGTCTTCAACATACTTTTTTACTTCAGGATGCCCGGTGAGGAATTCATCGAACAGGGCCTGCATATCTTCGTTCAGCTCACCGGCCGCCGAATCCATTGCTAATCTCTCTATCTGCTCACGTTCCATTTTCCCGTTCTCCAACAATATCTTTTACGGCTTTCAATCCTCTATGCAATCGCGACCTTACGGTGCCGATTGGAATTCCAAGAGTATGCGATATCTGTGCGTAATCCAAACCTGCCGCGAACCTCAAATGAATAACCTCACTTTGTTCGGCAGTTATATCTTTCACGGCATTCCAGATTTTTTCAATCTCGTTGTAATCCGGCTTTTCAGCACGGGCTTTATGCAGTTCATCTATGTCTTCCTGACAAAGAGCAGCACCTCGGCGTTTTTTTCGCCGATACCAGTCAACACGTGTTCTTCTGGCAATTCCGAAAAGCCATGCCTGCCTGCTTGCCCTGCCGTCGAACTGGCCCCAGGCCCGCAATGCTCGAAGGCAGCAATCCTGTGTCAAATCATCTGCATCGTTCCAATCTTGACAGGCGTAGAACATATACGCCCGAACCTTGCCGGCAATCCTGGTCCAAAACCCCTGAAATTCACTCGTGTATTTATCTTTCATTCAACAGTATCCGCAAATAATGTCGGCGCAACGGCGAAAAAGTTCCGGAAGACCTTCGGAAAATTATCAGAAACCCGACTTAAACTTACATTCATTATCGTACCGCCCCGCTCAGGATAGTGCAAATAACCGTTTATAGATAGAGGTTTTTATGTCCCATAATATTTTCAGATGGATGTTTTTGTGGCCAAGACATGCTTTCATTAATATACGCCGAATCGTTTTTATGGGCAAAATTTCTAATTTTCCTCTGCAAATGGAAGATTTATATCTTGAGAGATTAGAAATATTAACCGATTCTCCTTTTAATACACAGGGATTGCGAGATATCGCTTTCAAAAATTGAAAGGGACCAAAAATGTTCGCCGAACACGCGGGTATTACCTTCCTTTTAGAAATATTTATGTGGATCGTTACGGGAATCGCAACGGTCGTTCTGCTTTGGAAAACTTTCGAAGATGAGGGCTGGCCCGGTATATTAGCCTTACTGCCGATTATCAACCTGATTGTTCTCGGGATGATTATGGCAAGGGTCGGATGGTGGGCCCTGAGGCATACTTTAATTGAAATCATCCTTATTACGATTCTGACTATTGCAAGCCTTTATTTCATGCCGATGATTGTGAAAAGCAGCCCTACTCTATCGGGCATTATTATACTGATGCCGCCATCGATCATTGGAGGCTTTTTGGTATCGAGAAAGCTCGGCTGTCATTCATACAATCTCTATATTCCCGCCGCGACAATCACATTTTCTATCCTTGGCATGACAGGTATTTTTATCCTATTAATGACATTTGCTGCGAAATCATTAGGGGCCGTTGGGATACACAAAATCCTCTCTCAAGCAGTATCGGTAACAAAAGATATGGATGCAGATACTGCATTAACGATATTTAATACGGGACTATATATTATTGTGTTGATAACGATAGCCAGCATACCGTCCTTATTTGTATGCGGCATTATTGGCGCCTGGGTCGGCGAGAAGATTCGCCTGCAATTTCCACACACCCCCACGGATGAGGTCTTTATTAAAATTGATACTAAAATCCCGCCGAGGCCTATGGTTGATGTAAGTACCAGTATTAACTCACCGTTGAGATCTCGCGCTCAAAATACGGCCCAAGAGCCGGCAAACACAAAAAAACCGGCAAAGATGACTATTATAGACAAGTTAAAAGCATAAAATCCTCGGAGCGGAGGATTTGTTTTTTCGCAACTTCGGAAGAATGTTATGATTTTCTAAAGACTGCGACGACGTTCTCGACCTCTACAACGAAAAGCCGGTTGTCGCCTTCGAAATCAACGGGGATGGCACCTTTGGGATTGAAAAGCACTTTGTCATACTGACGCAATGGAATGTCCGGTGAATTTTCTATCTCGGCCGAAATAGACACTACCCGCCCGGTAATAGTAGGAATCTCGATATTGTCCGGCAACTGGATGCCGCCCTTGGTCTGCTTCTTATCCTCGTCCTTGCGAATCAGGACCCGCTTGCCTATCGGCTCGACTATCTCAAGCGGCGGTGATTCTATTTGTTCCTTCTTGTCCATTTTACATTTGCCCAGCAAAGCAATTATCTATTAGCTATTTTACTCGTTTGATACGCCGCTTTGCAACTAAGCTCCTCAATTCTGTAAATAGTCAGTTGTTATTATTGTATGCTTTATTAAAATATTCTCTCTGAAGTTCCAGCAGATCAGTTGATATACTATCATTCACAGATATCTTTAGATAAAAATTATTATACAACCTTTCTTGTATGACTAATGTACTCAAGGCACAATTATACAAGATGGTATCTTTAGCCTCTTCATGGTCGTAACCATCCGCTAAAAGTCTTTTGAACAGATAATCGAACGTAAACCTGTCATAAACTTCGTAATTTTCTTTGATGTATTTTGGCGGATATTCGTCTTCCATCATTTCAGACGCCCGGTATTTGTTATTTTATGGTATGTCATGACGATTTGCTCATGAGTTTTTTCAGCAGTGCCCGCTGGAAGTGCAGGCGGTTTTCGGCCTGGTCAAACATAATCGATTTGGGTGATTCGACGATTTCATCCGTGATTTCCAAGCCCCGATACGCCGGCAGGCAGTGCATAATTTTAGCGTGCCCCGGTGCGGCCTTGAGAAGCTCGGCGTTGACCTGAAAACCGGTAAAATCTGCTATGCGTTTTTGCTTTTCTTCCTCCTGCCCCATACTGACCCAGGTGTCAGTATAAATAACATGTGCATCGGTAACCGCCTCTTTCGGATCGCGAGTCTGCCGGACAGAACCAGAAGAAATCTGATTTACTCTTTCAATAGTCTCGGCATCGAGCTCGTAACCCGCCGGTGACGCAACAACCATTTTCATATCAAGTTTCGCGCAGGCGTGGGCCAGCGAACGAGCGACATTGTTGCCGTCGCCGATGAAGGCGATTTTTATCCCTTTAAAATCGTCAAAGTGCTCTTCGATAGTCAGGACATCCGCCATTGCCTGGCACGGATGGGACCAGTCCGTCAGGGCATTAATGACCGGCACCGTCGCATATTGAGCCAGTTCGGTAACAGTGTCGTGCCCGAACGTTCTGGCCATTATGCCGTCAACATACCGGCTCAGAACCCTCGCAATATCCTTGACCGGCTCGCGTTTGCCGATGCCGCCGATATCTTCGGGCTTGACGTAAATCGGATGACCGCCGAGGTCCGTCATGGCTACCTGAAAGCTGATCCGGGTCCGCAGGCTCGGCTTCTCGAAAAGCATCGCCAGAGTCTTTCCGGCAAGGCATAACTCATTTCCGCCGAACGTGTATAATCTTTTCAACCTCGTACTTATCCGCAGCAAGTCTTTGAGAAACTCCGCCGGACAATCGATTATCGATAGAAAATCTTTCATCTCTCATTCCTCTTATCTGTCCGCCGCTAACGCAACCATCCATCGAGAGCACGGAGCTGAATCGAAGCGGCGGGTTAATTAATTTTCCGTCATGACACTATCGAGAATATCCACGGCCTGGTCAATCATGCCCTTATCGGCAATCATCGGCGGCATAAACCGCAGGACGGTGCCCTGTGTACAGTTTATCCTCAGGCCATTCTCCAGGCATTTGTTTACAATCTCCGCTCCCGGACTTTTCAACTGAACTCCGATCATCAAACCGACGCCGCGAACACTGTCGATAATCCCGTGCTTCTGCTTTAGCTGCTCCAGTTTCTCCATCGTATATTGACCGAGCTTCTCTGCGTTCTCGAGCAGGTTTTCCTCTTCTATCGCCTCTATAACGGCTACCGCCGCGGCACAGACCAGAGCATTGCCGCCGAACGTCGAGGCATGCTTGCCGGGAACGAGCGAAGCGGCTACTTCTTCTTTTGCCATCATCGCCCCTATCGCAACGCCGCCGCCGAGTGCTTTCGCCATCGTTATAATATCCGGCTCGACATCGAAGTGCTGGTATCCGAACCATTTGCCCGTTCTGCCGAGGCCGGTCTGGACCTCATCGAGAATCATGACCGCGCCATTGTCATCGCAGAGCCGGCGGATCGCCTGTACATATTCGGCGTCGGGGATATTAATTCCGCCCTCTCCCTGGATCGGCTCGATCATCACCGCGGCAACCTCGCTGTCGAAAGCCGCCTCCAGTGCCGAAACGTCGTTGAACGGCACATAGACAAAGCCCGGCAGCAACGGCAGCAGGCCCTCGTGATGCTTAGGCTGGGCCGTTGCCGTCATCGTTGCGAAAGTCCGCCCGTGGAAACTCCCTTCGGCAGTGATAAACTTGTACTTTTCCGCCGATGTATGCAGCCGTGCCAGTTTCAACGCCGCTTCGTTCGCCTCGGCGCCGCTGTTACAGAAAAAACTCTTGCCGCCGAACGCCCTTTCGCTCAGTAATTGAGCCAGTTTGCCCTGCGGCTCGGAGTAAAAAGTATTATCGATATGCAAAAGCTCGCCGGCCTGCTTGCGTATCGCCTCGACCACCTTCGGATGGCAGTGGCCTATCGCACTGACCGCCCAGCCGGGAAACATATCCAGAATTTTATTGCCGTCGGCATCGTATAGAAAACAGCCTTCGCCCTTGACAATTACACGCGGCAGTCGGCCGTAATTGGCGATAACATATTTATTAAATAATTCAATTGTCTCCTGTGTAGTCATAGTGCCTCTCACATCTTCTACGCTATTTGATAAATCGTATCTCATGTTTTCAATTCCTGATTATTTGTGTCCCAATACCTTTATCGGTATAAATTTCCAACAGTAACGAATGCGGGATTCGCCCGTCGATTATATGTGCCTTTTTGACACCTGCATCCAAAGCTGTCAGGCACGCCTCGACCTTCGGGAACATCGCATCGGTAATAATCCCGTCATCGATCATCTCCTTTATCTTTTCTTCGTCCAGAGACGAAATCCAACTGTCCGGGTCTTCAATGTTCGTTCTTATTCCATGCGTATCGCTTACGACGACTAACTTCTCTGCCCCGACTTCTGCGGCGACCTTACCGGCGGCGCTGTCGGCGTTGACATTCAAATTCCCGCCGGCCTTGTCCTTGCCTATCGATGCGATAACCGGAATCGTCCCATCGGCACAAAGCTTGATTAACAACTGTGCGTTAACATTCACAACCTTTCCGACCAGGCCGAGGTCGATTTTCCGCCCATCTTCGCCGTCCAGCCTTAACGTTTCGGCGAACAATACGCAACTGCTGAGCGAATGAAGCCCCATCGGGTCGCATCCTAATTCGGTCAGCATTTCGCACATCGGCGTATTGACTTTATGGACAAGCGTATGCTCGACAATCGTCAGGGTCCTTTTGTCGGTATATCGCCTGCCCTGGACCCATTCGGCTTCCAGGCCGGCCTCGTTCATCGCCCTTGTAATGGCCTTTCCGCCGCCGTGAACGATAATCGGCCGCATCCCGACTGTTGCCATAAAGGCGATATCCGCCAAGAGTTTCTTCTGCAGAGCGGCATCGTCAAGGATGCTTCCGCCGAGCTTGACGACCACGATTCGGCCGCGAAACTGCCGGATGTACTCCATCGCTTCAATCAGTGCGGCTGCTTTTGCAATAGCTTTTTCCACTACAATTACTCCTGAAATACATGGAAAAACAAGCCTGAAAGTGTACGAAACAGGAGGCAATCCGTCAAGTTATTTTAACCTAACGGGATTTATCGACGTGCAACGCCATTTTAGGCAGATTTTAAGCACATTTCCCCCCCCCCATCACGGCAGTAAAATCTATCCCGTAGGGAACAAAACCCCTACAAACAAAATTTCCAAATCTCCCGATAGTTAAATCCAATATGTTAGAAGCTGCCGTGGATTAGCTGGACAACTTTGATTTTGTTTCATGATATCGTATGAATATTTATATTGATATATGTTCCTCATTTCTCACCACTTAGGAAAAAGTGGTTTTTCGACATATTTGTTCAACTTCGTATGCATTTACTGCAAGGCTACTAACTGAATCCAACAGAATATTGTTGAAAAAATGGTGAAATTTCGTTATTATGAGACTAACGGCTTGCAGGAGTATTTTTAGTTAAGTGTATATAGTAAATCCCCATCAAGAAGAGAATAAATGAGAACGATAAGGATATTATCCAGTTTGTTCTTTGCAGCCTTCCTCCAATTAGTCTTGTTGTCCATACCAACAAAGGCGCAGGTTGGTAAGTATGATGTATATGAACATACTATATCCTACTTTTTTAACGAGAGAGATAGGAATCCGTGGGTCGATGTCATTGTTGATGTTGACTTGATCTCGCCAAACGGCTGCCACGTTGACATCGGGGGTTTTTTTTATGAGAGCAATACTTGGAAGTGGCGCTTCGCGCCGAACGAAGTGGGCACATGGTGCTACTCTTGGAAACTCATGGATGGCGAAACTCTAATAACTGGTGATGGTACATTACAGGTCGAAGACTCTAATAACAAAGGATTTGTTAGGCAAAATCCCAATAATCCTTTTCGTTGGGTGTTCGACAACGGCGAACCATTCTATCCACTCGGCACACAGGATTGTTGGGGGCCAGACAGAAACAATAATCATATAGATGCCGACAATTGGAGGATTGGTGAGCTATGGGGCCTGAGCATGGACCAAGTGCTGTCTGAATACCACAATGCTGGGATTAACCTCTGGAGGCTCAACAACGAAAACTGTTGTCCCAAACTATGGACGACTTTCAGCCCTAATGGCAACGTCTATAATATAAGAGCGGCTAAGGAGTTTGACGCTTTCGCTACGGCTATTCGAGCCAATGATCTACGCATCGATTTTGTTCTTTTCGGATCAGGTTGGGAGACAGGCGTACCCTTTGGGAACTCAGCTATTGATATCGCAAAAATGGAATCACTGCGTCACTACGTGAGTTATGTAGTTAATCGCTACGGCGCCTACGTTGATTTTTGGGAGATTGCTAATGAGGTACCTGCCAGTGAGTGCTCTGATCAAGTTTTGGCAATCATCGCCAATCACATTAGGTCGGTAGATCCCTATGGACCGCGAGCCATCGGTATGAGCTGGGAACGGCCCGAGGTGCCGGAGATTAGCATGAACAATCCCCACTGGTATCGATCTCCCACCCCCGACATGTTCGATATTCAGTATGTCAACTTTCTTAACAGCGAAAAGAGCTCATGCGGCAAGCCGGTTATCTGGACCGAATTTGGTAATAAAGGCGTCTGTCATACTCCGGAATCGCCATTCCGCTGGCGGGTGGCCACCTGGTCGATTTTCTTCAACGAGGGGGCAGTGATTTTCTGGCAGACCAGTAATCCAGAATATACTAGTGGAGCTGCCAACGCTTATTTTAACGCAGAGGTGCGGCGCTACTTTTCATATCTGGATGCTTACAACCGTGATTTCGACAAGAACGCTGTGCCTGTTATAGTGCCGGTTTCGAACAAGTCAGTACGAACCTATGGCCTTTTGGGTCCGAAACATTTCGGGCTCTACATCTACGATTACTCAAGACCCTACAACGGCCGCAGCGGTGTGATTGTTAATTTGTCGGGGCAGGTGTCTAATATGGCTTCCGGTGTGGGTGTCTGGATTGATCCTGTTATGGGCATGGTGAGGAGCACAGTGACCATCACTCCTGAAACGACACAGTTGGTGGTTCCTTATTTCGTTAGTGACATTGCCCTAAAGGTACCTTTAAGTGCAGCAACAGAACAAGTTCTGTTGGAAAATCCAAGCTTTGAGTTACCCGGTATAGCAAAGGTGAAGGGCTGGGATGGAGCATGTGCTGATCCCGCTTGGACCGGACTTGTCTATGATATCCCAGGCTGGAGCAGCGATTCACCGGCTTTTAATTCAGGAGTAGAAATAGGTAACGTACCTACAGAAGGCCTCGGGAACGGATTTTTAACGGCTGGTGATCCCGCTGTTTGGCAGTTGACAGGTCATACTATTGCTTCCGATGAAGTATTTGAATTGAAAGTGGATGCAAGGAAAGACTCCCGTTCTGCCGTTATTTTTAAATTGGCACTCTATTATGATAACTTCGGTATCAGAGTTCCTCTTGCTAGCAAGCAAGTGATTATCAATGATACAATGCAAGAGTATTCATTGGTTTTTACATCAAATGAAATTCCTACATCAGCCGATTACAAAATTGGTATTCAATTCCTTAATGTAACTGGTGTTGGAAGAGTATTGCTGGATAGAGTGCGACTTGGGCTTATTGCGAGTGAATTGTATGAGGATTTTGAGACAGGCGATTTCAGTAAATTTAAATGGGATTTTCTTGGGGATTCTGAGTGGGATATAATTTCGCAAGAAAAGAAATCCGGTTCTTTCGGTGCAAAAGCAGGATTGATAAATGACTATGAAACAAGTTCCTTGAGTATTACTATATGGTGCAGCGATGGAAATATTAAATTCCATCGCAAGGTTTCTTCCGAATCCCATTATGACTTTTTGAGGTTCTACATAGATGGAACTGAAAAAGGCCATTGGTCGGGTGAACAAGATTGGGATGAGGTTTCCTTCCCTGTTACACAAGGAATAAGGACATTTGAGTGGATTTACTCAAAGGACAATTCCATATCAGGTGGCGAAGATACTGCTTGGATTGACGATATTGTATTTCCTTTTTATGTAAATTGGTAAATAAGCGATGGATAATCGAGTATCTAAAATCCAGAATCGATTATCCAATTATGTAGTGTTGTGAGAAATCACACCAATTCCTTTCTGAGAATTAATTGATATAATTGAAAATTGTTCGAATTTTTGAATCCTATGCTCTGAAGAAGAAATATAAATCGTGAAAAATAGTGATTATTCATTGCTTTTTCACGTTTATGTTGACAAAAGCGTGAATAATTATATAATTCAATTATGGCGAAAGTATTACATATTTTTAATGCGATAAATCGTCTGAGAGAACGATATTACGCCGCGGCTATCGGTAAGCAGTCTCTTATAAAATTATTGTCTGAAACAGAGGTTGCCGAGCAGGTATATAACTCCAATGCCATCGAGAACAGCACGCTTACTCTCGAAGAGACTGAAAAAATCCTATTACAAATAGACCTGGACAGGTATATTTCCGAGCGGGAAATTTTTGAAGCGAAAAACCTGGCGCGTGTAGTGTCTTATATCGATACCAGAGCCAAAGAACATGAACTTACACTCGATGTTATTCTGCTGCTTCACAAAATGCTTATAGGCAATATTCGTGATGATATAGCCGGAAGATTTCGCCAGACCGGCGAATATGTTCGAGTTGCCAATCACATAGCACCGGCCCCGGAGGAAATAACCGAAAGATTGGAAAATATGCTTGCGGCGTATAACGCCGGCAGCCATGAAAATATTATAAAACGTATCGCTCTTGTGCATCTTACTTTCGAGCACACGCATCCTTTTATTGATGGTAACGGACGTATAGGAAGAGTGATAAATAATTATTTGCTGATTCGTGAGGGCTTTGTACCGATTAATATTAAGTTCATAGACAGGAAAATGTATTATAATGCGTTTCAGGAATTTGGTGAAAAAGGTACCGCTAAAATTATGGAGGAGATAGTCGGCAAGGCACTTACGAATAGTTATCACAAGAGACTCGCATACATGGAAGGCGCAAAGATTATGACGCTTGCCGAATATGCAAAAAAGCATAAGCTGTCACATTCGAATTTGTTAAATAAGGCGAAACGTCAGACCATAGAAGCTTTTCTTGAAAAAGGCGTTTGGAAAATAGGTGTAAATCAGAAATAATAAATATGTACGAAGCCCAAACAAGAGCGGAGCTTATCGATCCGAAACTTAAAGATAAATTGGACTAATCACAACACATTCTATGCCATCTATGACCTGTCTGGTGTTAAAAAATCATGGAAGGAAAATAATGAAAAAGATAATCAAGGTTAAATGCACCGGCACCGGCGGACAGGCTATAACGCTGCCTGCTTGAGCGGTGAGTATCAAGTATCGAACCACAAATCACGAGTTACGAGCCACGAAAATTAAGTGGCTTCTCATTGACATTTTCGCCGAATATCGTAAATTTTAGTAGTAATAAGGGGGATTTTCGTTATAATACGTAACGAATAGAATACAGAATACAGTAGTCAGAAGTCAGAAAACGACAAATCATAAAAATATGGGGGAAGCGGAAACAAGCATGCCCTGAGCGGAGTCGAATGGGTCAAAAGTAAAAAGGTAAAAGGCAAAACGGAACAAAAACATTCCATATTTAGCCGCCGGGCCAGCTTGGTGGGATAACCCGGCTTCGTACAACTACGCCGTGGTAAAAAAAATGCAAAACGAACCCAATCGCCGGCCTTTCCTGCTCCGGCAACGGCCTTCGCCGTGACGAGCGGCCGGAAACTCGAAATTCTAAGCTCGAAATCCGAAAGTTGTGAATTTTTAGAAAAAATTGAAAACGAACCCAATTTCAACAGCAGAAGACAGAACACAGAATACAGGAGACAGAAGAAAAATGCAAAACGAACCCAATTTGGATCAGGTCCAAATTGGTGTAAGCTCTATTATGACAAGTACATAGGTGATTTTAAGGCATTTTAGGGGTGAAAAAAACGAACCCAATTCGTGGCACGGCCATCCCTGGCCGTGTTTACATGGGCTCGGAAGCCCATGCCACAACTACTCAGGGCAAGTTTAACTTAGAAAAGCTTGGTGCTATCGAGGATGAAGTTTACCGGCCCGTCGTTAATAGCCGAAACGTGCATGTGCTCGCCGAAGACGCCCTTTTCGACCGGAATACCCTGCTCGGATATCAGATCGGCGACCTTCTCGTAAAGCTGCTGCGCTATATCCGGCTCACCCGCAGCATCGAAACCGGGCCGACGACCTTTGCGGCAGTCGCCGTGAAGGGTAAAATTGCTGACAAGCAGAATCCCCCCGCCGATATCGAGCACATTCAAATTCATCTTGCCGGAATCGTCGGAAAATATGCGCAGGTTCACAATTTTATCCGCCATAAATCGGGCATCTTCTTCGGTATCGCCTTTACCGACGCTCAGATAGACCAGCAGCCCTTTATCGATTCGGCCGACCGATTGGCCGTTAATTTTGACCTGGGCTTCCAGAACTCGCTGGCAGATAAACCGCATATATGCCCCTTAATAGTATTAAAACCACGGTTTCGACGTTGCCCTGCGGATATGCAACTCATCGATAATGGCTTTGCCTCGGTGGGTAACGAGATAAAGAACCAGCTCGGCGATTTCCTCCGGCCGCATCAGGTCTTCGCATTTTAAGTCCGGGCGTACCTGTGGAATCAGTTCGGTATCGACACCGCCGGGACAAATCAGATGCACGCGGACATTTGTGCCGTTAAGCTCCTCGGCCAGGGATATGGTCATTCCGCGGACGGCGTGCTTCGAGGCGGTATAGGCGCTTTGGAGCGGATAGCCCTTGACTCCGACAACAGAGGAAATATTGATAATATAGGATGTTGTGGATTTTCTTAATAAAGGCAGTGCCTCACGGCAAAGAATAAAAGGAGCCGTAGCATTGACCTGCAGGCACCGCTGCCAGTCTTCTGTTTCGGTTTCTTCGAACTTGGAGGAATGCGTTATGCCGGCATTATTGACCAGGATATCCAATCGGCCGAACTTTTTCTCGACCGCCTTGACCAGGTCTTTTATGGAATCTTCCCGAAGAAGGTCGGTAGGGATTATTTCCGCGCTTCCGTCAGCTTGTTCGACTAGCTCGGCGGTTTCCTGCAGCTTCGGCAGCGAACGTGCCGTTAAAACAATCGTTGCCTCCTCTTGGGCCAATGCGATACTAATCGCCCTGCCGATCCCCCTGCTTGCACCTGTCACCACTGCGATTTTATCAGCTAACTTCCCTGCCATTACGACCTAACGCCGGCGCCTCCTTCCGCCTGATTGAGTATCCTGTCCCATGTCACTCGAACGTCCGCCTCTGGTTCGGCCGGTTTGCTCCTCCTGCTGCTCGAGTTTCACTTTTTCCTCCTGAATGAATTGATTCAATTCATCATACCGCATTTTTCTGGCTAATAATAATCCATCGATGACGGCAGTAGTTTTTTTCGCCTCTTCCTTTTCCGATTCCTGTCGTAATAAAGCAAAATCTTTATGGACCTGCTCGTTGACTGCGGTGAATAAAGTCACCTTGCTGTCATAATCCTGAACATCCGCCTGCACCCATTGATTAATTTCGTTTTGTTCTTCCGTATCCACCGGCTCCTGGATTTCACTTTCTTCATCGGCAGCATATGCCCTTGAAGTATTGCCGCGACGTCCGCGTCGTCCTGTATAGCTGCTGTCCTGTGCGCCTGCTCGGCCGCTACCTCTCGTCGAGCGACCTCGGCCGCGACCGGTCGTGCGGGCTTGCGGCTGCTCTTTTTCCTGTGCCTTTATTTCTTTTACTATCTTTGGCGTTCTGTTCCTCTTTTCAGTAAATAAGGTATCAGCGGCTTTTGCGGTTTTTTCCGCTTTTTCTTCGAGTGCTATCTTTTGTATGAATGTAATTTCTTCCTGTATTTGTCGTTGAACATTATTGACCAGAGTTGTCTTATTATCAATTCGTACCTGTTTCCACCTTCGTATTCCAAGCTCACTCTTGGAAGCAATTTCTTCAATTGATTTCGACAGGCCTTCGAATGTTTTTATTCTGGCTTTAATTTCGTTCGGATCAGCCAACAAATCCTTTATCTTTTGTGACTGAGTATCTTCGGTAATAAGCTCACTTTCCTGTCTACCCTGCGAAGTGTAAAAGTCTCTTTCGCCCCCGCCTTCTAAATCGTTCAATCTATTTTCTTCAATTACCTGGCTCGGTTCTTTTGCGCCATTCTTCAGTAGTATCTCGGTTATTTCTGAATATCCTCCTTCTCTTGATAATGACAAGGCATTATCGGATCGCCTGTCAAGTATATTTACATCTGCACCCTTTTCAATGAGCTTTTCAACTAAATCCTTTTGTCCGGATCTCACTGCAAAATGCAATGGTGTTTCATTTTTATTATTTGTTAAATTTACATCTGCATAATACTTATCGATTAACAGTTGAATTATTTCTTCATTCTTATTATGGATTGCCGTATGTAATGGTGTCCATTGCTCTCTGTTTCTTGCATTAATATCGATGCCGCTTAAAATAATTGTTTTTACCTTCTCATTATCAGCGGATTCAATCGCACGATGCAATTCAAGGGCCTTATCTAATTCTTTTTCCCTTGAAAACGCCGGAACGACATTAAAACAGATAAACAAAAAAAGTATAAATGTCCGAACGTAATAACACTTCACGATATATCCTCCTAAACTATTTAATTTCTAATTATTCCTGTAAAACCTGAAATAAGATTTCTCCATTTTAAAACTTCTTTTTATTTATTAGTTTATTATACTAAAAATGTGTTATTTCATTAATACTTAAATATAAAATAGTATCCCAGTCATTATTTCAGATTTCCTCTCCACAGGCCAGCCCCAGTTTTTCCGTAATTCCATCGAATTCATCCAAAGAATAAAATTCGATTATTATCTTTCCTCTTTGTCCATTTTTTCGAGTCTCAACATTGACTTTCGTTCCAAGCTGCCCGCTTAGTTTCATTTCAAGATCCTGTATATGCGGCGGTTTCGAGCGAACAGGCCTCCTTTCCTTATTTGAACCTGCAAGATACCTCCTCACCAGTCTTTCAACTTCTCGAACACTAAGCCGCCCTGCCATCGCTCTATTTGCCAGCTTTCGACGAAGTTCATCGGTCGGAAGCGCTAATATTGCTCGAGCGTGGCCCATGCTTAGCTTTGATTCTGCTAACATCTGTTTTATTTCCTGTGGTAAGTCCAGTAAACGCATATAGTTAGCTACTACCGAACGATCTTCGCCGAGTCTTTGCGATGCTTCTGTCTGAGTCAGTGAAAATGTATTGAGATAATCCCTATAGGCCTTTGCCCTCTCGATTGGATTAAGATCTACTCGATGAATATTCTCAACAAGCGACCATTCATGCATCTGCTCATCATTTGCTGTGCGTACCATAGCAGGGATTTTTTGAAGAGAAGCTTTCTTTGCCGCTCGAAAACGTCGTTCTCCTGCTATAAGCTGGTAACCTTCTTTGAATGGACGAACGATTATGGGCTGAACGACACCATTCGCTTTTATGGATTCAGCTAAATCATCCAGGTCATTCTCGTTCCATTCTAATCTTGCTTGATATGGATTTGGTGAGATATTTTCGAGATTGATATATCTCAAAGATTCTCCTAACTCTTTATCTACAGGAAAGTTATGTGCACTTTGCTGGTCCGATAACACTGCCTTCTGTTCTGTGTTACTCGTATTTATCGGACTAATAAGCGAATCCAATCCCCTTCCAAGATGTCTTGGTTTTTCCTTTTTTGTAACCGACATTTAGCCGCTCCTTCATCAATTATGACACATTATACTTAGTTTCTCGTTTACTTCTGAAACAATAGACACAAAGATTATTTCGGAATTTTTAATAAATTTTCTATAACTTTACGAGCATAAAAACATATTTTTTATAAAAATGTTTCACGTGAAACAAATCTACTCCTGAAATCACAAGCTTGTATTTAACATCATAATTACGTTTCAGATATAACGATTAACAATGACTTTCTATTTCTTCGGCGAGTGCCATAATCCATACTAATCACTTCCCCTTGTGTTGCATCTATCTCTTATCGCATATTATTAATTCTTGTATTTTTATATGATGATCTACACAATATATATTTCATAATAAAACCAATTACCCGGCAGGGCACTTAAAACACATTTATATACTATTTTCACAATATATATATTTAATATACACTATCTATAACTGCATAAAACCTTGAATTTTAACTCCTTTGACTTATATTAAATGAGTAATACCATTTTTAGAGAACGTTTCACGTGAAACACTTTTCTTATAAGCAGGGATCCTATTAACAAAAAACCTTAATATTACATTATTTTGTAAATCTATATCTATTTCTTCAAAAATCCGATTATCAGTATTGTCATTGCTTATTTTCTTCTTTTTTATCGTTAATAACATTTAATTAATCTTTATTCCAGTCATAAACCACCGGCAGAGCCGGTGGCTTGAGGAAGGCCCCTAAAAGGGGCCAATAGTCTAATTAACGTTAATTATCTTGAT